>Ga0210057_1010894_pt1 | contig 10183 bp, 9 predicted proteins | sample CryGeyCG2114_010_2_FD_183968 | JGI IMG/M metagenome (GOLD analysis project Ga0210057, IMG submission 183968) | Groundwater microbial communities from aquifer - Crystal Geyser CG10_big_fil_rev_8/21/14_0.10 (SPAdes) (version 2) | ecosystem: Environmental > Aquatic > Deep subsurface > Groundwater ...
GTCTGTAATCCGTTAACTGTAGACTACTTTTTAAGTCCTAACTTTTTAATAATCTTCTCATAACTCTTCTCATTTGTTTGAGATAAGTAAGTTAAAAGTTTTTTCCTTTTTCCAACCATCTTTAATAAACCCCTCCTAGAATGGTTATCTTTAGAATGTTTTTTTAAATGATCTGCAAGTTCTAAAATTTGCTTAGTAACTAAAGCTATTTGAACTTCGGTAGAACCAGTATCTGTATCATGAACTTGAAAATCTTTGAGAATATTTACTTTTTTTCGTTTTGTAAGCATGCCGATTTTATTTGCAAGAGCAAGCCAATCTTATTAGCGCAAATTGAGCAACTAATAAAACCGAGCGCCCCCTCACTCAATAATTATATTTTTTTTATTTAAAACTTTATATGTTGTTCTTTATTTTCACTTATTCCCAATACTCTATTTTTTAAACCGAGTGAAAGTGTAAAGATTTTATATTTCCATTATTACAGAAATAAATACCCTTTATAAATACCATATAAATAGAGGGATTACAAGAGGAATGCTCTAAAAGCAGTTAAAACCTAGCTTTTATTTTACTGTAAACAAAGATCGCAAAAATTAAAGTTGAACCAATAGCAGAAATAATACAATAGAGACACAAAGCTTTTATTATAAATACTTGAATAACTATAAGATAAAGAGATATTAAAAATCCAAATATAGATAAATAAAATATTGTTTTTAAATACCAATTATTTTTCGTTTCTAAAAATCTAATCATTAAAATAAACACGCTTACATAAAAAATTACTCCGAAAAGCGATAATGGGATCCCAAAAATACTAGAATAAACTGATGTATTTACAATATCGCACCCGCTAAAAACATAACAAGGAATTTGCCCTCCAAATAATTTTTTAATTGCTAAATATGTTGCGTCAATAAAACCGACTGTGCTTAAAAATAAAATTACGATAGCTAAAATTTTATTTTTTCTATAATCCATAGTAATTATATTTAATGCTTATTTGTTGATTTCTATTCCAATAATTTTCTTAAATTCTTCGTAAGAACCAATGTTGCCCATCTTCTTTCCGTTTACAAAAAATGTTGGCGTTCCTAAAATCCCCTGTTTTGCGCCATCTTCATAATCACTATTTATTTTATTATCAATATCAAAAGAATTTATATCCTGAACAAATTTATTCATATCCAAATTTAACTCATTCGCATAAGAAGCAAAAAGTGGCGTAGCATCAGGACTATTTGTCCATGCCTCTTGGTTATTAAAAAGCAAATCATGCATTTCCCAAAATTTTCCCTGTTTACCGGCTGATTCAGCAACCCGAGCAGACAATCTAGCATATTTATGAATTTGTTCTAATGGAAAATATCTATAAACAACCTTGAGCTTACCATTAAAATCTGTCTCAAGCTTTTTTACTTGAAAATAGTAATAAGCACATGCTGGACATTGAAAATCACTATATTCAACTAAAACTACCTTGGCATCTTTTGCCCCTCTTACCCAATCCAAATCACTTACGGGAGTTATCAAATTAGCTGGATTACTTTGCGTTCCAGAATTATTGGTTACAATAGCAAATATAGCCAAAACAATGCCTGCTATACCTAAAATTATTAGCCCCCAAACTAAAATAGAGTATTTGCTCATAAACAAATTGTAATTGAAAAGTCTAGTAAAAGAAAGAATATGTGTTATAGCAACGATAGTTTTTATAACGCATATTCTTAAAATATAAAAAGTGGGTTTAATCCCACTTTTTATATTTTAATCTACATAACTAAATTCTAAATTATAGATTCTAAATTCTTACAACTACTTCATCCGCTAGAACACATGCCCCATCCACAACCTAAACATTTAGTGCATCCTTCAACCTTAGCAAGCTTAGTATTGCAAGTAGGACAATTCATTAATCCTCCATCTAATTGAATATCAAATTTTGCTGCCAAATCTACAAACCCAGATTGCGAAGAAGAAGCAGGAGAAAGATCAAGTTCGTCGCTAATATCTTTCTTTACCCCAGATTCATGATAAATTACCGGCCCCTTAGTTTTCTCATCTTTTTTAACTAATGACAATCTTTGAATATCTTTTGGTTTATTTTTGGTGCTACCAGTTACCAATACTTGAGTTTTTAAAGACTTATCACGATAAATAGTTACCCCCTTACATCCTAAGTCATGCGCCATCATATAAATACTTTTTATATCTTCAACTGTTGAAGTTGAAGGTAAATTAGTTGTTTTAGAAATAGCTGAATCAGTCCATTTTTGGAAAATCGCCAAAACTTTTATGTGATCTTTAGGGGAAATATCCATGGCAGTCACAAAAACTTTTTTTACTTTAAGCGGTATGTACGAAATCTTTTGCACACTTCCATCCATAGTAGCTACATCCTTTATAAGCGCTTCATCCATTAATCCTTCTTTTTGCATTTTCTCATCAAATACAGGATCTATGTAGTAAAAATTTCCAATAGCGACATTTTTTTCAAAAACCAAGCTAAAGACCGGCTCAATTCCAGAAGAACACCCGGCAATCATAGAAATAGAACCTGTTGGAGCAATAACAGTTGTAAAACCATTTCTAACCCCAAATTTTTTAATTTTTTTCGACATATCCTTCCAATCAAGATGCCAAGATGATTTATCTTTAAATCCGGCAAACGGCAAACGCCCTTCTTTATAAAATGTTTTATCAAAATCCTTAAGTCGTCCCCTTTCTTTTGATAATTCAACTGACTCAACTTTAGAATAATAATTTACAAATTCCATTAACTTTTCCATAAACACCAATCCTTCTTTAGAGTTATACGGAATTTCCATTTCATAAAGAAGATCCCCTAATCCCATAATTCCTAAGCCCAACTTTCTTGTCCTTATTGTCATCTCTTCAATTTCTTTCAAAGGATAATTATTTATATCCACTACATTATCTAAAAATCTTGACGCAGTCCTAATGTCTGCCGCTAAATTTTGCCAATCAAAATATGATTTTTTATTTCCATTTTTCTTGAGATAATTCCAAACATTTATTGAACCTAAATTACAACTTTCAAAAGGATAAAGCGGGACTTCTCCGCAAGGATTAGTGCTTTCAATTGGGCCAAGTTGTTTTAAAAATGGATTGTATTCATTAATTATGTCATGAAAAAGCATCCCAGGTTCTGCTGATTCCCATGCCTGAAAAGCAATAATATCTAAAAGTTGCGCTGGATCAATTTCTTTAACAACTTTCCCGCTTTTCGGACTAACTAATTTATATGTCTTTTTATTTTCTAATGCATCCCAAAATTCTGCCTTCATCATTACGGAAATATTAAAATTTTTAAGCGCTTTATTTCCTTCTTTTGCATGAATAAATTTTTCAAGATCAGGGTGATCGCTATTTAAAATTCCCATATTCGCTCCTCGTCTTATTCCGCCTTGTTTAATAACTTCTGTCATATTATCAAACATAGACATAAAACTTATTGGGCCAGAAGCAATTCCACCTGTTGTTCTTACAAAATCCCCCTCTGGCCTTAAATGTGAAAAATTATACCCCAATCCTCCGCCAGATTTAAAAATAATAGCAGCCGATTTTAAAGAATCCATTATTTTATCAATAGAATCAGCTATCCCCAAAGTAAAACACGCGCTTCCCATCCCTAAATAATTTCCAAAATTCGCAATTGCAGGGGTATTAGGTAAAAATTTTCTATCAGTCATTAAATCATAATACGCCTTAACCTCGCTTTCATATTTATCAAAATATCCTTTTTTAAGAAAATCTAAAAAATGCTGCCAAGAAACTTTTATTTGTCTATTTCTAGCAATTCTTTCATAAACCCTAGCCATTCCCTCAACATGGAACTCATTGAGTTTATACTTGCCTATTGAAAATTTTCCATCGTATTTTTTATAATCAATTTCTTCAATTTTCTGCTCTTTTAATTTACCGGTTTTTTTAAAAACTTTTGTATCATAAAAAAGAGATGGGATAGCAGCATGAACAGCAACTCTTGTAAAAAGTTCTTTTGGAGATTCTATAATATTTCCTTCTTCATCTTTTTTTAAATACCTACTTGCCAAAACTCTCAAAGAATTAATATCGAATTTTTTATCTACATCATCAACTTCTGTTTTATTTAAAATCTGTTTTTTCTCTTGGCGTATTTCTGCCCTATGTTGACGATATAAAATATAAGCCTTAGCAATCCTAGGATGAACCTTTTCAATTAATACTTGCTCTACAACGTCTTGAACCTCTTCTACTTCTGGGACAGCTCCTTTTTTAATCTTTTTTTCTAAACGCTTTAATACTTCTTTGCTAAAATTTTCAGCTAATTGCCAGCTTGGAGAACCAACAGCTACTGATGCTTTATAAATAGCATTAGTAATTTTTTCCAATTTAAAAGGCACATCTGTGCCATTTCTTTTTTTGATTGATTTAAACATATTTAAACATCACTTATATTCACAAATATAAGCACAAATATCACAAATATTCGTGAAATTCGTGTTCAAATTCGTGCATATTAGCAATAAATTATCGCTTTTTTCTCCTTAAAAACGCTGGGATATCCCACTCTTTCTCCATATCTTCTTCAATGTTCTGTTCTTCTGTGTCTAAATTAACATCTTCTGATTCTACACTCTTATTTTCCATATCAAATGGCAAAATACTATTCTTTGATTCTAATTCACTATCTGAAACATACAAACTTGAAATAAATCTACCGTCTCTTGATAGTGTATCTGAAAATCCAGTCGCGATAAGAGTTACTTTAATCTGTCCCTTATTAAGTCTTCTGTCATGATAAGTCCCAAAAATTATTTTTGCAGTCGGATCAGCGCTTTGAGCAATTGCGCTGGCGATTTCATTTATTTCCTGCATCTTCATATCAGTTCTGCCAGAAATACTAAATAACAAGCCCCTAGCTCCATCAACAGAAATTTCTAAAAGTGGAGAGTGAGTTGCTAACTCAACTGCTTTTATAGCCCTGTCTTGCCCTGAAGAAATTCCAATTCCAACCATGGCAGAACCAGCGTCACGCATAATTGATTTAATATCAGCAAAATCAATATTAATAATCCCAGGAGTTAAAATAAGTTCTGTAATTCCCCTTACTGCATCACTTAAAACTTTGTCCACTTCTTCAAACGCCTTCATCAAAGAAGTGTCTTTATGTATTATTGAAAAAATTCTGTCATTTGGAATTGTAATTAAAGTATCAACTCTATCTCGCATTTTTATTAATCCTTCTTCTGCAATACGCGCGCGCTGACCACCTTCAAAAGCAAACGGCTTAGTAACAATCCCAACTGTTAAAATTCCTAATTCTTTAGCAATTTCCGCAACAACCGGCGCGCCACCTGTTCCAGTTCCACCACCCATGCCAGCTGTTATAAAAATCATATCTGCATCTTTTATCGCCTCAACTATATCTGAACGGTTTTCTTCTGCTGCTTGTCTGCCAATATCTGGGTCCATTCCGGTTCCTAATCCCTTAGTTAAATTCTTGCCGATATAAACTCTTTTTCTCGCATAGCAATGATCTAAATCTTGAACATCTGTATTTATTGCAATAAGTTCAACACCCCTTGGAAAATCTTCAAACATTCTAGAAACAGCATTTCCGCCCGCGCCACCAACTCCGACAACTTTTATTCTTGCTGGAGGAATATCTTTAGATTTCCAATTCGCAGATTTCTTTTTAATTTCTTTAGAAAAAGCGTTATCAATTTCTTCTCTAACTTTTTCTATTTTAATTTTAGGTTTTTTTCTTGATTTTAAAATCTTAACAAATTTTTTTACTGCTTTTTTAGAAACATTTTTTGTCGGCTTCTTTAATTTTTTAACCACTTTTTTAATTTTTAAATTCTTTTTCATTTTATGCCAATTTTATTTGAGCGGAGCGAAATTTAAAATTAAGCGCCTCGTTAGATAATGTTTTATATTGATATACTTCTATATAATTACTTTATACTTTTATGTTTGTATTTACTATGCCCATTGTTTTTATCTAATGAGGCAAAGGTTTTGTAGATTCGTCTTCGCCTCATATAAAGCCCTTTATGGCATCAAATTTCTAAAAACTCTAGAAAAAATATCTTTCTTGTTAGACATCCACCCATTTCCGCCGTCTAAATATACATTACTTCCAAAATATAAAAGTCCTAAAGCTGTTGAAAATTCTAAATCTTCTATCATTGCTGATGAATCTCTATTCGTTGCGTCAAAAATATCTGTATTCATATGAGCCAAATGCGCTGGAAGCATGAGCTCTTGTTTTGCTAAATCTATAATGCCAGACATTTTTGACCCTCCGCCTGCTAAAACTACTCCCCCAGGAAGCTGTGTTTTGCCCAAAACTTTTAGCTCATTATGGACCAATTCAAAAATTTCAGCAAGCCGAACTTCTATGATTTCACAAATAAATTTTCTAGAAATTACTGATTTTAAAGTTTTGTCAATTTCAAATAAATCAACCTTATCTTTTAAAGATACTTCTTTTATTAAAGCGTGCCCATAAGAAAGTTTTATTTTTTCTGCAGTTTGAATTGAAGATTTTAAAGCAACGGCTAAATCATTAGTAATATTAGAAGCTCCTATTGGAAAAACTTTAGCTCCTATGAGTTTGTTCTCTTCAAAAATCGCCATACTTGTTGTTCCAAAGCCAATATCAACCAAAACTACACCTAATTCTTTATTGGTTTTTGTTAAAATCGCTCCCGAAGACGCAATTGGATTATAAACAGTTTCAAAAACTTTCCCGCCAGCCATTTCAATTGCCCTATTTAAATCATCCGCTATTGGTGAAAAAGCATCTACAATTAAACTATTAACCTCAAGTCTATTTCCGCTCATACTTAATGGACTTTGAACCTGTTCTTCTCCGTCTATTATATATTCTTGAATTATTGTATGAATTATTTTTCTATTTTTTGAAGAAAAATTAACCGCTTGTGAAGCTTTTACGGCACGGTCAACATCGTCTTGATAAATTTCATTATCAGCTCTAGACACTGCAACTATTCCGCGCGAACTTTGAGTATTTATATTTTTCCCGCTTATATTAACGAATATATTTTTAACCGCATTTTTATCATTTTTTTTAACTTCATTTAATGCCATAGTAATTGCCTGTGAAGCCTCTTGAACATCAACTACTTCTCCCTTTCTAATTCCTTGTGAAGGAAATTTTAAAACATCTAATAGGGATAGTTTATTACCATTACTAGTTTCTGAAACTAAAATTTTTATTTGTGATGACCCAAGGTCTAATGCAGTTAAAAACATATTAGTTAATTAGTGAGTTAGTTAATTGGTTAATTAGAGATAATAATTTAGTTAGTTCTTATATGATTAATAAATGAATTTACTTGTTTTGATAACGCTTCGTAACGATTATCTAATACTTCAAAATCATTTTTATTTAAATATTCCAACCCAACAACTATTGATAAATGACTTCTTGTTTCATAAATAGAGCCACGCGCCATAACCAATAGTTGAATTTTATCTTTATTGTGATACCTTCCTGACGATTCCGCAATATTCGCCGCAACCGAAACACTTGATATTCTAACTTGATCCACTAATGAAAATTTTTCACTAGTTAGAAATTTATTCGTTACTTTATAAATCTCTAACGCTAATTTATAAGCTTATTCCCAAGCTTTTAAATTTCTAAAATCACTTGCAATACCAATTCACTAATTAACTAATTCTCCAATTAACCGTCTTTCCATTTTTTCCATTTTTTCACTATCCATCTTTTTTAAATGATTATAACCGAGCAAATGAAGGATTCCATGAATTAATAACTCATCAATGGAAAACAAATTTTTTTTTATAGACGTAGTTTGTAGTTTGTAGTCTGTAGTCTGTAAAATATTTAAATATATTTCGCCCAACTTGTTTTTATTAAATTTAACAGAAAAAAATTCGATTGGCTCATCAAAACTTAAAATATTTGTAGTTTTATCTTTACCACGAAACTCTCTATTTAATCTTCTCATTTCTATATTGCCTATCAGATAAATCTCAATAATCTTATTATTTTTCTTTAAAATTTTTAAGATTTTTAAAACACTACTTTTAGTATTTTTTTCAAACTTATCAAACTTTTTTTCTACGCTTTTTACTAAAACTATATTCATTATATTTTAACTTTAAGAATTTAACAAATTAGTATAAAATCGCCTATTTATATCTTAAATTATATATTTTATGCCCTAAAACAAACTCCCTCCAAGTAAATGATATAAAGCCAAAACTATAGGAATTATGGCTTGAAATCCGAAAAATATGAAGAATAACAGGATAAACATACCGTATTGTTCTAAAAATCTCTCTATTTTAACAGCTCCGGCTGGCAAAAAAGAAAATAACACTTTTGAGCCATCTAAAGGCGGAATTGGCACAAGATTAAATATACCCAAAACTAAATTAACTAAAATTATGATATTTAAAAATATTATAAGCGCCGGCACAAATGGTGCGCTTATAAAACCAACTAATTTTAAAATAATACTAAAAATAATTACAACCAAAAAATTACTGGCTGGGCCAGACATTCCTATAAGTCCGCTATCTCTTTTAGGATTTTTTAAATTATATGGATTAAAAGGAACTGGCTTTGCCCAACCAAAAAGTATTGGACTATTAAAAATATATAAAACTAACGGCAATAAAATAGAACCAATTGGATCAATATGTTTTATAGGATTTAAAGTAAGACGCCCTGCATCTTTAGCTGTTGGATCACCTAAACGATTCGCGACAAAGCCGTGCGAAACCTCATGGATTATCACAGAAAATATCAAAACTATAAGTTGAAAAATTGAAATAAAGGGATTCATTTATTAATTAATTAGTAAATAGATTATAAAAGATTATTTATTATAGTGCCAATTTGCTAATTTACAAATTAACCAAATATTTTAACAATGCCATATTCTCCGTCATACCCAGGCCTTATAGTTAATTTTCCTTCTCGTACTTTTTTAATTCCCTCATATATTTTAGAGTCATTTTTTTCTTTAAATTCTTTTTCCGATACATTCAATAAAATTTCCAATTCTGAACCAAATTTAATTATTAATTCTTCATATTTTGCTTTAACTTTTTTTGATAAAACTCTCACTCCTAAAGCCTCTGCAATAATCTCTTCTAACCCCACCAAATTATAATACGGAACATAATTATCATAAGTATGATAATTATTTTTTCCTTTTAAATCTATTTCTCTATCGGCTAATTTATCAACTCTATTCAATACGCCGACAGTTACAGGCTTATTACATACAGTACAAATACCTTTGTGCTTTTTTGTTTCTTTTGGCGACCATGCAATTCCGCACGTCCTATGCCCATCATTATGATATTTCCCCTCTTCTGGAAAAAATTCTATTGTCGCAACAAACCTATTATCTTTTAAATTTTTTCTACGATTTTGTGGACTGCCACTTTTTATAGCTTCCATTATTCCAATATATGAAACATCTGTATCAAAAATATTCGCCTCTCTACCAATTTTCGGTAAACTGTGTGAATCCGAATTTGAAATCAAGGCCACTTTGTCTAATTTAGACAACCGCCAATTCATAGCCGAGTCACTGCTTAAACCAGTTTCAATAGCAAAAATTTTATCTGCATATTTTCCAAAACATTCTTCTATAGAATCAAACCCAGACATTGAACCAAAAACTGAAAACCACGGGGTCCAAGCATGCGCCGGAATTATTACTGCATCTTTATCTATATTAAAAACAATCTCTGCTAATTTTTCGCTATCTAACCCAATAATCGGCCGTCCATCTGAATCTAAATTACAACCCATTTTCTTAAGTTTGTTTCGTAAACTTTCTGCGGATTCAATTTTAGACACGAAAACTAAATTATGAATTCTTCTTACTTTTCCGCCTTTTGAATATATACTTGAAATTTCAACACTTAAAATAAAACGAGTTTTACTTAAAGTCCCTTTTATAGTTTGTTTTTTATATTTTGATTTTAATTTAAAAAGCCCAGCATCTGCTGGCTCTAATTTTTCTTTTATTTCTTTTAAATATCTTCCGTGCAAAAAATCTCCTGTTGCCATTACCAAAATTCCCTTGTCATCTGCCCAAGAATCTAAATCTTCTAAATTCATCATCGGACTCGTAGCTCGGCTATATTTTGAATGAAT
>Ga0210057_1010897_pt1 | contig 10181 bp, 10 predicted proteins | sample CryGeyCG2114_010_2_FD_183968 | JGI IMG/M metagenome (GOLD analysis project Ga0210057, IMG submission 183968) | Groundwater microbial communities from aquifer - Crystal Geyser CG10_big_fil_rev_8/21/14_0.10 (SPAdes) (version 2) | ecosystem: Environmental > Aquatic > Deep subsurface > Groundwater ...
AATACTGCCGTGAAATTCTTTCGCATGTTCTTTCTCCCAAAAGGTTGATGAAACAAGTAGAACTCACTGTACAAACTACTTTAGTAATACCACAGTTGTAGTGTACGTCAATTGAGGTACTGCCGAGGAATCTGGTGTCAGTACTAAACTCGCTTCACTCATTAAGTACTCGCTGCCCCGCCGCTTTCGACAAGCCCTCCTTTTGATAGACTTTGTGGGGTCAAGTTTCTAATTCACTATGTTCATAAGAACTTCCTCCCCGGACTCAACTGTTTTTATTTCTAGGTACTGAAATAAAAACATGTTTCCGTCTCGCACCAAGGCGCACAAGCAAAGCAGTTTGCTTGTTACAAAAGAAACCTCTTATTTACATAAGAGGTTTCTTTTGTACCTTGGTGCGCGGTAAGGGACTCGAACCCCTGGCCTTCTCAACGTCAATGAGACGCTCTAGCCAACTGAGCTAACCGCGCAAGTGGAGGAATAGTACCGTGTATGGAAGCGTGCTTCAAGGTATGGCCACCTTCCCTTTCCACTGCAGTTGGCTATACTTGCAAAATGAAAATAAGTTTCGTCATCCCTGCATATAATGAAGCTTCGACAATTGGCAAGTGTTTAGGAACACTCCAGACTGAAATTAAAAAGAATGGACGGCATGTAGAGACCGAGATAATTGTTGTAAATAACGCCAGTACTGATTCCACCAAAGAAGTTGCACGTACGTTCCCGAATGTCATAGTTGTGGACGAATTAAGGAAAGGACTCGCACGAGCACGTCAGGCTGGCTTTGAAAAAACAACGGGCGACATCATAGCAAACATTGATGCTGATACACTGGTACCAGATGGATGGTTAACTACTATCATTGAGGAGTTCACGAAACATCCTAATCTTGTAGCGCTTACTGGGCCACAAGTGTATTACGACGTGCCGAAGTACATACGTGCAATCATGACTATGTGGTATGCGAGTGGTTTAGTATTCGACTCTTTAAGCAAATTCGTATTTAAAAAAGGCTCATTGTTACAAGGCGGTAACAACGTTATCCGGAAAAGTGCCCTAGATAAAATTGGAGGATACGACACGAGTTTTGAATTCTACGGTGAAGATATCAATACAGGACGGCGCCTGAATGAAATTGGAAGAGTAACATGGACATTCCGCTTCCCTATCTTTGCATCAGGTCGTCGTCTGAATGAACACGGTCTACTAAAAACTGGTTACGTGTATATAACTGCTTTTTTCTTCGCAACAATTTTAAAGAAGGCATATACTCAAAAATATATTGGTGTTCGAGAAGCCGGTTCTAAGAAGTGACCTCCTCTAAACACAAAAATACCCAAGCGAAAACTTGGGCATTTTTGCGTCTGGTGATTCCACGGGGAATCGAGGGTCAAGTCACTAAGCTCAGATTTCGTCTTTCAGACTCATCTTCACTAAGTGCTTCCTCCCCGGGCTCAAGCCTTCTTCGTGCCCCGCACGCGGCTTTCCGCCTGTTCGATTCCTCAGTAAAAGCTCACCAGACGCAAAAATGCCCAGACTATTCAGCCTGGGCATTTTTGCGTCTGGTGATTCCACGGGGAATCGAACCCCGATTTCCAGGATGAAAACCTGGTGTCCTAACCGTTAGACGATGGAACCGAAACTGTATATGTACTGACGTCCTTGACTATGATTCCTAAAATCAGGTTTTCAAACCTGCTATCTCTATCGCCTTATTGCGTTAGACGATGGAACCGTTGTTAGTACCGCTGTACTATAACTAAAATCGCCCAGAAATAAAGCCTGAGCGTACGCATACTACAACATTTTTGGGCACCGTGCTATCCTCTTTGAAACGGAGGAGTGCCCGGAATTGGTAACGGACCGCTCTCGAAAAGCGGCGCGCGCAAGCGCTTGGAGGTTCAAGTCCTCTCTCCTCCGCATATAAGACGTCAATCTCTAATGTAGCTAGCATTGGAGATTTTATGTCTTACGAGAGGATAAGGACTTGAAAAGAGCCGCTGGTATACAAGACAAAGGTGGCCAAGCCCCCAGACATCCGTTTATTTAGGCAGCCCCTTCGCGGCCAAAGTGGAATTCTTCCACTGCTTCTCCCCCGTTACATCCTCCCCAAACCATTTTGGAGGTTTAGCACGAACGAGCGCAGCTTTTTTTTCAGCTTCTATTGTATCCTTTCCTTCTGTCTTGAATTCGATTTCAGCAAGCATGAGTCCTTCAAGTGCATCGTGAAAAATATCTAACTCTATTGTGAGCTCCGCTTCTATTTCAGGATGCGTATACGGAATATAGTACCGAGTTTTATGTACCCGATGCCCCTCAGTAAGCTTCCATAAAGCATCGAACTCTTCTTTGCTCTCTACCGGAATTTCATGCTCAAATCGCGCAACTTCATTTCCAGAAATGCCTTTTTTATCAGTGAATCTATACTCTTCACCATGATCGGGATGGTACGATTTTCGTACTCGTAAACGTGCTTTCTTTGCACTTTTTCCAACCGACCGTATGTATCCTTGCTCGATTACCCGATAGTCACAGGTCTTTGAACGAATCAATTCCTCTATTTCTTCTGGGAGCGATTGTACTAAATACTTTACTTCTACTTCCATTTCACCCTTTTCTACCGCTTCTGGTGTTTCGTGGGGAATATTCTTTCTAGGTATACTTGGTGTTTCTTTCATTAGATAAGTATACACATCCGTGCCTTGTTGTGTATGATACATCCCATATGCGCATACTTTCTATCGAAACATCCTGTGATGAGACTGGAATTGCTATAGTTGAGACATCTCCCTCCGAGAACGGGATGTCTATCACTGTACTCGCCGATACACTGAACTCTCAGGCTCTTCTACATGCCGAATATGGTGGTGTGTATCCAAGCCTCGCAAAACGTGAACATGCAAAAAATCTTGGCCCATTGTTCCTCGAAGCCCTTACTCAAGCAGACATGTTTGAGAAAGCTTCCACTCCTGAGGTATCTACTGAAACACTCAGCGAACTTAAAGACTTATTTGAGCGTGAACCAGAATTATTTGTGTATCTTGGTACACTCTTGGCGCAAATCCAGAAACCTGCCATTGATGCAATCGCAGTTACCTACGGCCCAGGCCTTGAACCAGCACTATGGGTCGGCGTGAACTTTGCAAAAGCGCTCGCACGCGCATGGGGTATCCCCATCATGCCAATGAATCACATGGAGGGACACATGGCAGCAGCACTCGTGCAAGAAAAAGACGAAACTCATTTCACTATTTCAGCTCCACAACTACCAGCACTTTCACTTCTTATTTCAGGGGGGCACACTGACCTCATTCTCATAAAAGAGTGGACCGATGGAAATCATTTCCACGACTACGAACGAATAGGAGGTACACGAGATGATGCTGTTGGAGAAGCTTTTGATAAAACAGCGCGCTTACTCGGACTTCCCTATCCTGGCGGACCAGAAATCGCAAAGCTAGCGCAAGAGGCTCGAGAAGAAGGGCTCGCTCAACCATTCACACTTCCCCGCCCTATGGTAAAAACGGAAGATTATGATTTTTCTTTCTCAGGCCTTAAAACTGCAGTGCGCACTCTCATGCAAACCATTGGTGAGCCAACACTCGAACAGAAGAAGCAGATAGCACGAGAAGTTGAAGACGCAATCACTGATGTTCTAGTCGCCAAAACACGCCGAGCAATAGATGCATACGGAATAAAATCCCTCATCATAGGAGGAGGTGTATCAGCAAACAACACCATACGAGATGCTTTGGAGAAAGTCGTACACGAATATGCAGACATACACTTATACAAGCCAAGCCCGACCCTCAGTACCGATAATGGTCGCATGATTGCATTCGCCGCAGCAATGAATCAGTCGGTAACAACTACGGGTGTAGAGCTTTCTGCAAACGGCAACCTCTCTTTAGACTAACCAGGAAATAACCCCTTATATATGGCGATATATGGGAGCGGATGGTACTATGCTAAATTATGGAACGAACAGAAAAAGAAATTCCTGAAAAATTTTTAAAGCCATATAATCCAAAAGAATCCGAGGGTGCTATATATAAAAAATGGGAAGATTCAGGATATTTTAACCCTGACAACTTGCCAGGTGAGCGGAATGAAGCGTTCACTATTGTCATGCCACCACCGAACGCAAACGGTTCACTACACGCAGGCCATGGACTCGTATTTGCTATTGAGGACACCATGATTCGATTTGAACGAATGCGTGGGAAAAAAGCATTGTGGCTGCCTGGTGCTGATCACGCAGGTTTTGAAACACAGGTAGTGTACGAAAAAAAGTTACAAAAAGAAGGGCGTTCGCGATTCCAGATGGAACCAAAGGAACTCTACGATGAAATCATGGAGTTTACATTGGCAAACAAATCCTTCATGGAAAATCAAATACGAGAACTCGGCGCATCCTGTGATTGGTCTCGTGCACTATTTACGCTTGATGAACGAGTTATAAACACTGTATACGATACGTTCGCACAACTCGAAAAAGACGAGCTCCTCTATCGCGGTGCTCGCATTGTTAACTGGTGTCCAAAACATCAGACTTCACTCGCAAACCTAGAAACTAACCATGTAGAGAGAACCGATAAATTCTATTACTTCCAGTACGGCCCGTTCGTTATAGGAACCGCTCGCCCTGAAACAAAATTTGGCGACAAGTATGTTGTTATGCATCCAGACGATGAACGGTATAAAGAGTACGCACACGGCCAGAACATTGAACTCGAGTGGATAAATGGACCAATAACCGCAACAGTAATAAAAGACGAAGCTGGAGACCCAGAAATGGGTACCGGTGTTATGACTATCACACCATGGCACTCTGCCGTCGACTTTGAAATAGCAAAACGCCACAACTTAGACTACGAACAAATCATAGACTGGCGCGGAAAGCTTCTTCCTATTGCTCAAGAATTTGAGGGTATGTCTATCGCGGACGCTCGCGAGAAAATCGTTCAAAAACTTGATGAAAAAGGATTGCTCGTAAAAATTGATGAAAAGTATGAGCACGCAGTTCCCTGTTGCTATAAATGTGAAAAAGAAATCGAACCTCAAATTCGACAGCAGTGGTTTATTACAATGAAGCCGCTCGCAGAAAAGGCGCTTAAAGCCGTCGACAAAAAGGAAGTATCGTTTGTTACAGAACGTGACGAGCGCGTATTCCGCCACTGGCTCGAAAACATAGAGGACTGGCCTATTGCGCGACAGATTGTATGGGGTATTCCAATACCTGCAAAAATATGTACAGAGTGCATGCATGGCATGGTAGATATCGAAAATACTATCACCTCGTGTGCTAAATGTGGTGGGAAAGTTGAACAAGACCCAGATACGTTTGATACGTGGTTTTCATCAGGACAATGGCCGCTGTGTACCACTGGATTCCCTGATAGCAATGACTTCAAAAACTACTACCCTACATCTGTTATGGAAACAGGAAAAGACATTATCTTTTTCTGGGTTGCGCGCATGATAATGCTTGGCATATACCGAACTGGCAAAGTTCCGTTTAGACAGGTGTACTTGCACGGTATGGTGCGCGACTCAAAGGGTCAAAAAATGAGTAAATCGAAAGGAAATGTCGTAAGTCCTCTCGAGATATCTGACCAATACGGAACAGATGCACTACGTATGAGCTTAATTGTAGGAAATGCTCCTGGTGCTGATATAAATCTAGACGTACAAAAGGTTAACGCATACAAAAAGTTTGCGAACAAAATCTGGAATATTACCCGCTTCATACTCACAGAAGTAGACGAAAAAAATATCTCAGCAAAACCACACCTAACGGAGGCTGATAGCTTACTCCTTAATGAACTGAATGAAACCATTGCGGATATCACTGCTGACCTTTCAAATTTCAGATACCATCTCGCAAGTGAAAAAATATACCACTATGCATGGCACCAACTTGCGGATGTTATTCTTGAGTCCAGTAAAGAAATCCTCCAAGGCGACGATACACTAGCAGCTGCATCACGTCAGTGGCTCCTTTACCATATATTGACCACATCTCTCAAGATGTTGCATCCGTTTATGCCTTTTATCACAGAGGAAATTTGGCAATCTCTTCCCGAAAAAGAAACTCAGTTGCTCATGGTTGCTCCATGGCCAGCTACTGAAAAATAGTCCCACGTGTATGAAATACAGCTTGTTGTAAGTGGTACAATACTAAACATGGATATAACAGTTGTTGCATATGCTGCCCTCGGTGGTATTGTCCCTGCTCTTGTATGGGTGTGGTTTTGGATTCAAGAAGACGCAAAGCATCCAGAACCAAAACAACTTATCGTAGCAGCATTTCTAGTCGGGATGGTCGCTGTTGCAACAGTGATACCATTACAAAAACTCGCAATGGTCTTTTTCTCTGGGACTGCCATGGTTCTTGTGTGGGCTGCAATAGAAGAGATCGTCAAATTTGGACTTGCCTACTTTACCGTACTCTCACACAAAGCATATGATGAACCAGTAGATGCTCTTATTTATATGATTACTGTTGCACTTGGCTTCGCCGCAGCTGAAAACACACTTTTTCTGATGGACCCTATTGCAAACAATGGCTTTGTAGAAAGTATTCTTACTGGCAACTTTCGATTTCTTGGTGCCTCATTGCTTCATGTATTATCATCATCTGCGGTAGGTCTTATGCTTGGATTATCGTTCTACAAACGTAAAAGCGCCAAATTCATATATGTTCTCTTTGGTCTTATCCTCGCTATCCTTTTGCATGGAGCATTTAACTTCTTTATACTTAACACCAGTAGTAATGAACTGATGCGTATCTTTGCTTTTGTGTGGGTGGGACTAATCTTACTCTTGATTGCATTTGAGCACGTGAAGCGCATTACGAAACGTAATGTTTAATATATATGCGTAAACCCTCTTTTTTTGAGAAACTAACCGGTTCTATATCACCAGATGATTACGATGACCTTTTTGAAGGTGGACATGACTCTGGACAACAGAATGGACGTCCATCAGCGCTTGCCGATGATGCATATGAAGCGACCGACAATACGCTCCTCACACGCGACAAGCATCCAGGTGAATGGCAAGAAGAGATAGAGGAGGAAATTCAAGAAGGTGAACTCTCTGTTGATATATATCAAAATGCTGATTCTATCGTAGTAAAGGCGCTTGTTGCGGGTGTAAACCCAAACAATATCGATATTTCATTAACACGGGATATGATAACTATCCGTGGGAATCGAGAAGAGCACACTGAAGTTGAACAGGAAAATTATTTTTACAAAGAACTGTTCTGGGGTTCGTTTACACGAACCATTCTCCTACCTGAAGAAGTCGATGTAGACGCTGCCGAGGCTACAACAAACCACGGAATCCTTATCATACGACTTCCAAAAATAAATAAAGAACGACAAACAAAACTAAAAGTTAAGTCACGTACGTAACGCAAAAGCCCGCAATGTGCGGGCTTTTTTATTCTCCAATAAATCCACTACTCTGTTCTTTCCAAAGTTCCCTATACACCCCATTTGAATGTTCAATAAGTTCAGAATGAGTACCCTCTTCGATAATCGCACCATTTTCAAACACGACTATTCGATTCATATTTTGTATCGTACTTAAACGGTGTGCAATAACTAATGTGGTACGTCCCTTCATTAGTTCATGTAATGCATCTTGGATATGACGTTCACTGATAGAATCAAGTGCGCTTGTTGCTTCATCTAGTATAAGAATCGGAGCATTCTTTAGCATCGCCCGTGCAATCGCTACTCGTTGGCGCTCTCCCCCAGAGAGCTTTATTCCTCGCTCGCCGACAAGAGTGTCGTATCCGTGTTCTAGTGTCGAGATAAACTCATGCGCGTGCGCACGTTTAGCAGCAGTGACAATCTCTTCCTCCGTTGCGTCAGGCTTTCCATAAGCAATGTTTTCCTTAAGTGACCGGTGAAAGAGCACTGGTTCTTGTGGTACGTACGAGATAGCCTTTCGTAAATCATCCTGAGTGATTCTTGTAATATCCTGCCCATCAAGAGTTATGGTGCCACCACTAATATCAGTAAAACGAAGTAGCAACTTCGTAATCGTCGATTTCCCTGCCCCAGAGTGTCCTACGAGACCGACTTTTTGACCAGCTGGTATATGAAGTGACAACTCCTTGAAAACTTCTCTTCCTACAACATATTCGAATGTCACGTCCTTAAATTCAATTTCACCTTTTGTAATGCGTACCACTTCTGGATTAACTGGGTCGGCAACAGATATCGGTTCTTCAAAAATTGCTATCATTTCCTTTGCATCATTCAACGCCTGCACGGTTCGTGCAATTTGCCGTCCAAGATTCCAAGTAATTTCAAACAGGTGCAATAGATAAATCTGCGCGAGTACAATTGTACCTGCGGTTATTTCTCCACGCGTCCAGAGAACAACAGCACCTACCATTACTGCAACATCAACAAATGCGACGGCAAACCCTTGAAAAAGTCTCTGCCAGTTATCCCAATACCATGTTTTCCTTCGTTTTGTTTCTTGGTTACCAGTAACAACTGAAAACATGTCACGCTCCTGTTTAAAGCTCGCAAACATTTTTATGGTTAAAATATTGCCTATCGCATCCGCAAGTGCTCCAGTAGTTCGAGATTGCGCAGCCGCGTGTGCAACATCTTTTGGAATCTTGCGTTTAAGGAACCAAACTGTCACGAAGACATAGACAATAAGCCACACGGCAAAGATACCTGCGAGAAGAGGAGCAAACCACGTAAGAATACCAAAAGTCGCAATGAGCGTTATGCCGTTCATCCATACATTAAAGACAAATGTGTCATAAAGAGTCTCGAATGAATCTATGTATCGCTTTGTCTTGGCAACAAGAGAACCTACGAATGTATCCGCAAAGAAAGCTTGGGAATGATTCCCTACTCGAGCAAAAGTCTCGTCAGATAACTTCTTTAAAATCTGGCTGGTGGTATACGCATGCGCAAAATCTGCCAAGCGAAACAATATGTTGTATGTCACCACAGTCAGTGCAAGGAAAATCAAAGCGAGTGTAAGCGTCGAAACACTTGTATCAGTCATAGGTGCTGACGTAACATCTATTATTTTCTTATATAACAGTGGTGTAAATGCACTCGCAAGAAGCTCTCCCGTACCAAATGCCAAAAGACTCCACAATGCTGGTTTTTTGTACCCCACCACATGCGGCCAGTAGTATGAAAAAATTTTCTTAAAAGTTATTGGCATGTATCCATTGTAAATCCCCACGTTTCGAAAGAAAGCGCGGGGATTGTATAAAACGTTTTGTTTAGTACTAATTCTCGACGAGTTCCTCTTTCTCTTTCTCGGTTGCATCTTGCCATGCAGCCATATCTCCCGTAACCATAGCATCCTTTTTCATTCGATAATTTGCATACAATTTTTCAACCCATCCAGTATCAGACTCGAGAAGTTTTAGCACTGGGATAAGTGCTGATTCCTTTGTTTGTGCAAAAAATTCCGTAAATTCACGCTTTTGTGCAACCGTAAGTGACGATGCTTCAATAATTTCGTGAATTTTTCGAAAGACATTCTGTTCCATACAATTAAGTCTTTCATAGCTCTATACAATTTGCAAGATATGTGGTCGCATATAATGCAAAAACGACCCTTCTTGGTCGTCTTGCGCACCCCAAGAGTACTTCCATTTCTCTAGTTCGTTCCTCACAAAAGAAATTGGGTGCACCCAATGGGGAAAGGTTTTCCCTGCTATTCTACGATTAGAGATGTAATCGCCCGGAAGGCTTCAGCGATGTCGCTGACGTTATCTCCCAAAAGACTGTTCTCCATTTCGCGCGCTTTACTACCATCTAGTTTCATATAGTGAATTTGATTTGATGATAATAGGTTTTCTCACATCTGCTCAACAGAGCTGGTAGAGAAAGGTATCACCCTGCATACGATTATAGCACATGGGTACATAAGGTTAATCCACAGGATGGTTGAGGGTGACTATAGTTGCGTCTTAGGATTACTTGGGCGTCAGTTTACTAATACCCCAAGAGTACTTCCATTATTTCTAAGAGCAGAGCCCTAAGAAAAATGGAGCATTCGCTAGCGCTCATAAGTACTTCCTGCTCGGGCCCGGAAAAGGTACTTTCTATTCTAGAAGGACTCGTCCTGACCGTCACTAATTCGCTAGCGCTCATAAGTGCGGCGGGACACGGCTCGCGGTC
>Ga0210057_1010898_pt1 | contig 10181 bp, 18 predicted proteins | sample CryGeyCG2114_010_2_FD_183968 | JGI IMG/M metagenome (GOLD analysis project Ga0210057, IMG submission 183968) | Groundwater microbial communities from aquifer - Crystal Geyser CG10_big_fil_rev_8/21/14_0.10 (SPAdes) (version 2) | ecosystem: Environmental > Aquatic > Deep subsurface > Groundwater ...
AATCCGCGCACTTCGGCGCGCCCGCCCCCAGCGAGTTTGTCGCAAAGCGACGCCGTTTTTTGCCCCATTCCGCGCCTTCGGCGCGGTCATCCGGCCTCCTTTCGGAAGCGGAAGTTACATTTGGCGGAAGGGGTGGGATTCGAACCCACGTGGGACTTTCGCCCCCAGCCGATTTCGAGTCGGAGCCGTTATGACCGCTTCGGTACCCTTCCATATTTTTTTCAAGAACTGTGCCTCTATTGTAGCAAGTTAGAACCTATTTCCAAAACAAATGATGTCGCACGCGCGGAGCGCGTGGTGGATTGAAACTGCCTCGTACGCTCGTATCGTTCTGCCACCGTCTCGCGCTTCACTCGGCAACCCCAAAAAAACGTTCCTTGCTTTTCGGATTTGCGCGCGTCCGACTTTTTCTAAAATTGAAAAGACATTTTTCTTTTTGAGTTCTGCTCTCCAAGTATTTAGGCAGGTGGTGGAACAATGCGGACGAAGTTTTAGCAAGACTATTTTTTGAGGAAAGAATTTACCAAAACTTCGGCTGATTTGTTTTTGAATTCGGATGTCGTAAATGGAAAAGGAGGGCTTGGGGAGGAATTTTCCATTTACCCCTCTTTTTGTTAAGGGGAATTCAGGGGGAGAGGTTATCCACATAGACATGGATTTGACTATTGCTATGTGTAAGAGTAATATTTAAACATTAACGTAAATACTTAAATATGTTAGAACCGTCACAAATATCAAAAATTAAAGAAATACTAAAAAAACAGAACACTTCTTTGGTCGATGTGTTTAGTTTGCTTGGGGATAAAAATCGATTCCTTATTGTAAAACTTCTTACTAAACAAGGAGAAATGTGTGTTACCGATCTTGCTAATGTCTTGGATATTTCAGTATCGGCAGTATCACAGCACCTGCGGATACTTGAGATGTCGAGGGTGATCGAAGGCGAAAAGATGGGACAGATGATGTGCTACAAGCCAAAAATAGACGATCCAATAATTAAGAAGATTATCAATTTGATGTAATTAAAAATAAATTAAAAATACTATGAAAAATGTAACCATATATTCAACACCAACTTGTCACTTCTGTCATGCGACTAAAGAATTTTTCAAGGAACACAATATTGCATTCACTGACTATAACGTTTCAGAAGATTCTGCGAGACGTGATGAGATGATTCAAAAAAGTGGACAGATGGGTGTGCCGGTTATTTTTGTCGACAATGAAATGGTAACTGGTTTTGACGAACCAAAACTGCGAAAGCTTTTGGAGATTAAAAATTAAATGTATTTTATGGGAAAGACAATTAATCAAAATCATCAAATAGTGTACACCTGTAGCGAGTGCAAGATGAAATATCACAATGAGACAACCGCCAAAAAATGCGAAGCATGGTGCAAGAAAAATAAAAGTTGCAACTTAGATATCATAAAATATGCAGTCAAAGAAGATGAATACGCAAATTAAAATTATTATCTTAATTATCATTCTCGTCGGTGTCGGCGCTTTTTGGTATTTTCAAAGCAGATCGTCATTTCCTATTCCGAGCGGAGAAACAGTATTGCAGGGTAATGAAAACAAGGAATCTTCTGCTGAGACGGCTTCCGATGCTTCTACAGGTATAAAACAAATTATGCAAACACAGAGAGAAATTTTGGTTACAGATGGAATTAAGCATTCAATTCCGCTTAATGAAATATTATCTGGTGGTCCCGGCAAAGACGGTATTCCTTCCATAGATGATCCGAAATTTATTTTGGTAAGTGAAGCCACTTTTCTTAATGACAGCGACCCGGGACTTGGTTTAACTATAAACGGAGAAAGCCGATTCTATCCATATCGCATTCTTGTATGGCATGAAATAGTCAACGACGAGCTCGCTCACGAGCCGGTCTTAGTAACCTACTGTCCGCTTTGCGCAACAGGAATCGTTTTTGATCGGAGGGTTGATGGCGAGGTGCAAGAGTTTGGAGTGTCGGGCAGACTTTGGCAGTCAAATCTCTTAATGTATAACCGTGCTGGAAATGAGAAAAATGAGTCGCTCTGGTCTCAAGTGCTTGGCGAAGCCGTTCTCGGCGTACATACGGGGAAAAAGCTAACGATTGTACGGTCGGATGTTGTACGCTTTGGCGATTGGAAGCGAGCGCACCCTAATACTAAAGTATTGTCGCAAGATACAGGTGTTGTGCGAAGTTACGGTCGTGATCCGTATGGCGATTATTACACCAGCGAGTCGGTTTCATTTGGCGCGACATTCACCGATACTCGTCTGCACCCGAAAGCTCTGGTGCATGGCATCGAAATTGGCGGACAATATAAGGCGTATCACGATGGCGCGCTTTCCGGAACTATAACCGACACGTTTGGAGGTATGAGTATTGTTGTCACAAAAACTGATTTGGGCGAGATTCGCTTCACGGCCAATGGAGAGTCACTCGCCTCAATCCCAGGTTTTTGGTTCTCGTGGCTTGCGGTGCATCCGGAGACGGAATTATTCAAGTAATTATGGAAGAAACAAAAAATAACTACGAACAAAAGAAGCAAGAGCGCGAGGCAGCGAAAAAGAAAGAACGCGCGCAGGTTCAAAGGGCTAAAGTACGAAAATCAATCGTGCGTTTCACTCTTTGGATTTTTATACTGGTCGCTGTGGGATATGGAATTTTTTTGCTCGCCCAGACGACAGGACCGGACGGTGAAGACTTTAGTGTTGCATACGAGATACAAGGTCGTGATCACATTGCAGATGGTGCGACGCATCCGGAATACAACTCAAACCCGCCATCTTCCGGCTGGCATTATGCATCGCCTGCCCATGGCGGATTCTATAATGAGCCGTTACCTGATGAGCGTGTTATTCATAATCTAGAGCACGGTGACATTTGGATTGCGTATCGCCCTGACATCAGCGATGTGGCAAAAGATGCACTTGAATCATTTGCGGGACAATATGTGGTTGTGTCACCGCGTGCGGAAAATAACGGAGACATCTCTCTCGTTTCGTGGGGTCGAGTTGATACGTTTGATATAGAAAATGATGTTGTGGACGAAGGTCGCATCAGTGATTTTATTAAAAGATATAACAATCGCGGGCCGGAAAAAGTGCGTGGCGTACAAACAGGTCATGGTGGCTTTTAACACCTAAACATATGCAAACAAATGTACAAAAAAGTTATGGGGTATCGATAGCGATTGTTATCGCAGGACTTCTCATTGCTGGTGCTGTAGTGTTTTCTGGAGGAAGAGCTACTACCTCAACTATCACAGGGAATCACGCGGGAGGTCAACCTTCAGGTGAATTTAGAATGCCGAGTGAAGACGATCATGTGCGCGGCAACCAGGACGCGCCTATTGCTGTGGTGGAATTTAGCGATCTTGAGTGTCCATTCTGCGCACGAATTCACCCGACACTTTCACAAATCATTGAAAAAAATAACGATGTGAAATGGATATACCGGCATTTTCCACTCTCAAGCATCCATTCACGAGCGCTTTCCGCAGCGGTTGCTTCGGAGTGTATAGCGAAACTTGGAGGCAATGATGCGTTCTGGTCCTTTACTGACAACGCCTTTGCTGGTGGGCAGTTGAGTGATAGCTGGTACCGAGAGCAAGCCGAATCGTTTGGTATAGATTTAGGAAGCTTTGCGAGCTGTATGGAAGATCAAAATATCGTCTCTGATATTCAAACCGATTTGGATGAAGCTACCGACACCGGAGGTCGAGGCACACCGTATGTGATTGTGGTGTCACCAAATGGTAATTTATTCCCGTTCAGTGGCGCTCTCTCATATGCACAAATATCAGGAGTCATTGAACAAGCACGTAACAACTAGCCGGTAGTATAGAAGTTGTTGAAAAAATTATGAATAAAGAAAAACTTATTGAAATATTGCGTAGAGCGGGCTCGGCGCATGGAGATTATGAGACCAACATTCTAAACGGCGTGTATGATGACAATTGGCCGGTTTGGTACGCGGCCTATGTTGTCGGCGCGCTTGGGATGGAGGCAATAAAACCGACAAAGTTAACCAAACTTCTTATTGAAGCATACGGAGAACATCAAAAACAAAACCCCGATGCTGATTGGCCGACATTCTACGCTGACTATATCATTAACAATCTAAAATAATATGGTAAAAAAATATGACGTCTTGATAATCGGGGGAGGCGTGAGTGGCACAGCTCTCTTTTATATATTATCTAAATACACCAATCTTTCTAGAATTGCTCTTCTTGAAAAATACCATAAAGTAGCACAGGTTAATTCTAGGGGGAGAAATAATAGTCAGACTCTTCACATTGGCGACATAGAAACTAATTATTCTCTAGAAAAAGCCAAAACAGTTAAACCCGCGGCCATGATGATTCCTTTTTATGTCAAAAAACTTTATCCGGACACGCAGAATAAAATTTTGTTTAAGGTGCCTAAAATGATCTTGGCAGTAGGTAAAAATGAGGTTACCAAATTAGAGGAAAGATATGAAGAAATTAAAGAATTGTATCCGGACTTGCAAAAATTAGATAGAAAAGGAATTGGAAACATAGAACCAAACATAATGAAAGGAAGAAAGGATGATGAAGAATTGCTGGCATTGTATACACCTGACGGATATGCCGTTAATTATGGAATGCTGGCTGCATCTTTTATAAAAGAAGTTGAGAAGGGGGCAAATAATAGATCAGATTTACTTTTGGGGTGTAAGGTTGAAAATATAACAAGAACTGACGATGGGTATAAACTAGTTACGAGCAAGGGGGTGTTCAGGGCTGAGGTTGTCGTAGTGGATGCTGACTCCTATAGTTTATTTTTTGCCAAATCGCTGGGGTATGGAAAGAAGTTTTCGCTCATTCCAGTTGCCGGTAATTTTTATTTTTCAAATCAACTCTTAAATGGTAAAGTTTACACCATGCAAGATAAAAAATTGCCCTTCGCGGCTGTCCATGGTGATCCTGATGTGCAAGTTCCCAATAAGACAAGGTGGGGGCCGACAGCTAAATTTTTCCCGGTATTAGAAAGCGGGAAACTTTCAACCTCGCTGGATTACTTCAAATCAGCAGGGCTTTTTAGATATTGCACGGCAAAAAGTTTTATAAAGATTTTAGGTGATTATACGAGGCTCAAATATTTGATAAAAAATACTCTCTATGACTTTCCTGTGATAGGCAAGATTTTATTTCTGCCAAACATTAGAAAAATTATCCCATCTGTTAAAGCCCGTGACCTTAAAAAAGCTAAGGGGTTTGGCGGGATGAGACTTCAAAGAGTAGATACGGAAACTCATGAATTACAGCTTGGGGAAGGAAGAATTATTGGAGACAATATCATCTTTAATATGACACCTTCTCCTGGCGCTTCGGTTTGTCTTTTCAACGCAGTGAGAGATACTGAATGGATAATGAGGGTTTTCGATAATAAGTATAAATTTGATAAGTTAGCAATGGAAAATAATTGTACTGGAGGATATCCGTGTGAGATGGATAGAGATACTTCAGTAGACTTCTACTCTTCATAAACATAACGATATGCAATTTCTACAACAATCATTTCCGTTTATCGTTTGGGGCACATTTACGCCATTTGCTCTGCTTTTGGTGCGAATTTTACTGGCAACTATGTTTATTGACAGCGGTAGAAGACATATTGCCGACCCTAAAGGCAGAGGGGAAGGAATGGGATTATCTACAACATTCACCCTTATTCTCGGCGCGGTTGAGGCGGGAGCTGGTTTTCTGGTCCTGATTGGTTTATGGATACACATCGCGGCCTTAGCGCTTATTGTCGTTATGTTAGGGGCTATTTATTTTAAAATATTTGTATGGAAAACGGGTATATATGGCGATAAAAATAACGGCTGGTATTACGACGCCCTCCTGCTTACCTCTGCTGGAATCCTTTTAACGATGGGCGCCGGTTCAATTTCACTAGAAGCGTTCCTTAAACTTTAAAATTATATGAAGAAAATCCTCATCATTATTATCGGAATAGCGGTCATAATCTTAGGAATATGGCTTTTTAGTGTTGAGGGGCGGGATTCTCTAACAAATACAAAAAAGGGCGGGAGTGATTTTGATAAATTCGCTCACATTACCCTTATTGATTACAATGGCAACATTGTATCGTTTGAAGAATTTAGAGGCAAGCCACTTGTCATAAACAGTTGGGCGGTATGGTGTCCATTTTGTCGAGCAGAACTGCCTGATTTTGCAGAACTGCAAAAAGAATTTGGCGACAGAACGGTTGTTATCGCCATTGACCGGCAGGAACCGCTTGAAAAAGCCAAGGGCTTTACTGATGAACTGGGAGTTACTAATGATATGCTCTTTCTCCTCGATTCGTCTGATTCTTTTTACAAATCAATCGGCGGGTTCTCAATGCCGGAAACGATTTTCGTAAACGGTGCCGGTGAAATTGTTGTGCATAAGCGCGGACCTATGGAATTAGATGAAATGCGCGAACATACGAATAAAATTATTAACACTAACGGAGCATCGCTATGATTGAACTAAGTATTGGATTTATATTGGCGTCACTTTTTGCAGGATTGCTCACATTCCTTGCACCGTGCACGTTACCACTTGTTCCAGCGTATCTTGGGTTTATTAGTGGCGTTGATCAAGAAGCACTCAAGAATCCGGCGACCGCGAGTGCCGCTCGCCGTAAAATTTTCTTAAATGGTCTAGCGTTTATTGTTGGATTCTCTCTCATTTTTATAGTGTTCGGCGTACTGGCCGGGTTTGCCGGAACCGCTCTTGCACCGTATCGCATCTGGCTTGCGCGCATCGGCGGCGTACTCGTGATTCTCTTCGGACTTTTTATACTTGGCTTTTTCAAACTCTCGTTTTTCCAGACTGATAAACGAATCCCGATTCCAAAATGGCTCACGCTTGGCAAGCCGTCAAGCTCGCTCTTCATCGGAGGCACATTTGCGCTCGGCTGGACACCGTGCGTCGGTCCTATCCTCGGTTCCATCCTCTTGCTTGCAGGCACGAGCGGCACGGCATTTACCGGAGGAGTGATGCTCACCGTCTTTTCCATTGGCCTTGCAATTCCGTTTCTTCTTATCGCGTTCGCTTTCTCTAAAGCTACTATTTACATTGATAAAATTTCAAAATATCTCAAAGTGATTTCCATTATCGGCGGTATATTCCTAATTCTTCTTGGATTGCTTCTCGCAACCGATAATTTCGGCCTGACAATCCAATATGGCTATGAATTGTTTGATTTTATAAACTACGATCGTTTATTAGAATATCTATAATGAAAACAGAAAAACAAATTATCTTTTTATCTCTCATTGCGTTTGTTATGCATATTGTTTGGGAGAATGCGCAAGCACCCTTATTTCAAGGATATGCGTCATTTGCTTCACACTTTCCAATGTGTCTAGTCGGTACTGTGGGTGATGTTGCTATCACGTTATTTACCTATTTTATTGTTGCTTTATTAAAAAATGATATTAACTGGATTTCTACACTAAACAAAAAAGATTTTGTCACGCTTGCTGTTATTGGATTTTTTATAGCCATAGGGATTGAATGGCGCGCCTTACTATTCGGACAATGGGTTTATGCAGACGCGATGCCGATTATTCCGTATCTAAAAGTTGGACTTACTCCAATTCTCCAAATGATCTTCTTATTACCTCTTTCAATGTATCTGACTAAAAAAATAGTTATATATAAAAACTATGACAAAAAATAAAAACAAATTAATATTTGTATATAACGCTGATTCTTCAGTATTTTCTCAGGTATCTGATGCTATAAAGAAAGTTGTAACACCGAGTAAGTATGAATGTAATTTGTGCATGGTCACCTACAGATCTGTTTCGATGAAAGATGAATGGAGAGAGTTTCTCGATGCCTTGCCATTTGAAAAAGAATTTTTGCACAGAGATGAATTTCAAAAACGGTATCCAGAATTAGAGAGTACAAAATTGCCAGCAATTTTTATCTCCCAAAATAATAATCTTAGTTTACTTGTTTCATCTGATGATATAAATATGCAAAAAAATATCATTGGACTGAAGAATATTATAAATAGTAAAATTAAATCAATATAAATAAAAAGATAATTATCGCTGGTCTTATTTCTAGTGTTGCAATGGCTATGATATAGAGATGGTATATGATGAATTCAATTACTCTCTCTTTTGCATCTGAATTTGTTGGGGAAATTCGGCGGAAATTCTTGGAACGTGCTTCGCGCGTCCCACCTTCTGGCTTCCCAAAAACCGTTCAGTTCGTTGATGGTGCCCTCGGGAGGAATCGAACCTCCATTGGCGCGTTAGGAGTGCGCAGTTCTATCCATTGAACTACAAGGGCGGTGTTTTATTTATAGACCAAGTTGCTCAAAGTAACAAGATTTGGTATTATTTGCGTGTTTAAAAATGAATGAAAAATTTGAAAAATTTGAAAAAATATCACAGAAAACGAGAGAAAAAATATTCAAAACCATTAATAAGTTGAAAAATGAATTAGGGTTTGATTTTGATGTAAAAGAAACTCCTGACGTCATTACCATCTCTATTAATGATGAAGATACAGGAAGAAAAGAAATGAGTTTTACAAAGGTCGGTGATCAAATGATGGTTGATGAAACTTTTTTTGATCTCTCTGATGTTATTGAGGCAAGGATTAGATTTCCAAACTATAATGTTTCTGAAGCAATGGAGAAATTTAAAAATTTGAAAAAATAGTTATATTGTGCGATTAGCTCAGTGATACTCGCCCGTATCAAACGCTGGTACGTTCGGGCAAGGAGAGTTTCGGTTTGAAGATATTTTAAAAAATAAATGCGCGATTAGCTCAGTGGTAGAGCGTTTCATTGACATTGAAAAGGCCGCAGGTTCAATCCCTGCATCGCGCACATTTTAAAGGGCTTATAGTAAAATGGTATTACGCCTCCATGGCATGGAGGAGGTCGGGGTTCGATTCCCCGTAGGTCCACAGGGAAGCGTGCCAGAGCGGTCGAATGGGCCTGTCTTGAAAACAGGTAAGTCCGAAAGGGCTTCGAAGGTTCGAATCCTTCCGCTTCCGCAAATAAAATCCGCTGACGCGGATTTTTTTGTGGAGTGGGAGCATAGGTAATTTATTACCTATGCGTTCGGATTCGAACGCCGGAGCTTGTGCGAGTGAGTACACGAGCACGCGAGGCGGTGCCCAACCCGAGGAGTGCGACGGCACGACGAGAGGTGAGGGAGAATCCTTCCGCTTCCGCAAATAAAATCCGCTGACGCGGATTTTTTTGTGGAGTGGGAGCATAGGTAATTTATTACCTATGCGTTCGGATTCGAACGCCGGAGCTTGTGCGAGTGAGTACACGAGCACGCGAGGCAACCTCCTCCCAAAACTGGGACTTGGATAAAATGCGATACCTTTTGGTTAAAATCCGAATCTACTTTGACGAACATCCGGACGAGGAATAAACCGCCCCGCCGCTCGCTCCGCTCGCGTGCCCCGCAGAAAAACGTTCCTTGCTTTTTCTGATTTGCGCGTGTCTGATTTCTTCTAAAAAGGAGAGGATGTTTTTCTTTTTGAGGTTCTGCCCAAGAAGTTTCTGGGCAGTGTAGCGGGGCTTCTGCGCTCGGACGGCTCGGCATTCCTCCCCCCAACCCCCTCCTGCCGAGCCGTCCTTGTTTCGGGGAAAGAATTTTTGCGGGGCTATCATTTTTATAGTTGCCCTTGCCCCACCACTCCCATGCGCGGGCAACGAGAAGCTCCCTTTGATTAAGATTGAGTTGTTATGTATGATGAACATAAGATTAGGAAAAGGCGTTGATTTCCATTCCATTATATTAAGGATAGTATTCTATGGCAAGCAAGTCAAAAAAGAAAATTTCTACAATAGGGCAGAATATAAAAAAGTACCGTCAAGAAAAGGGCTTATCGCAAGACGGTCTATCGAAGTCGGCGGGTGTTGCTTATAACACAGTCATAAAAATAGAGTCGGGAAATATTCAAAGTCCAACTGTCGGCACTGCATCAAAGATCGCTAAAGCGTTAGGTGTTTCGGTCGATGTTTTGCTCGGTAATTAAGTTTTCCACAATTAACAGGATTCGCTTTACGCCGTATTAGAATTCTGCTATGCTTAAAGTAGTGGATAACTCAAACCTATGAAAAACAAATTTTGCGAAAAATCTGTCCTAAGAAATGAGAGCGATGTCGAGCAATTTTTTGTCGC
>Ga0210057_1010899_pt1 | contig 10180 bp, 13 predicted proteins | sample CryGeyCG2114_010_2_FD_183968 | JGI IMG/M metagenome (GOLD analysis project Ga0210057, IMG submission 183968) | Groundwater microbial communities from aquifer - Crystal Geyser CG10_big_fil_rev_8/21/14_0.10 (SPAdes) (version 2) | ecosystem: Environmental > Aquatic > Deep subsurface > Groundwater ...
CGGAAAAGACATTGAATTTATTAAAGGCTACATCAGAAAACAGAGATATTATTCTGGCTTACAGAAAAAGTTAAATGAGTTTTTTTAATTCGCTCATGCCACCAGTCTGTGACTGGTGGTTCTTGACTTTACAGCTTAACGGCGAACTTTGGCGACCAAACCAGACCAAAGTTGATGCTGTTAATGACGAATGGGATAAATTTACAAGTTTTCAAGTTTATGATAAATTTTGTGAAGAATGGCTTAAAGAATGTAGGCGAGTTTTGAAAAAAGACGGAAGTATTTGGGTTATTGGTTCTTATCATAATATTTTTAGAATTGGAAAAATCATGCAAGATGTCGGACTTTGGGTATTAAATGATATTCTTTGGATTAAAACAAATCCAATGCCTAATTTTAAGGGAACAAGGTTTAACAATGCTCATGAAACTTTAATTTGGGCATCAAAAGAAAAAGATTCAAGGTATACTTTTCATTACAAAACTATGAAAGCGTTTAATGATGATTTACAATTAAGAAGTGATTGGTATATTCCAATTTGTAATGGTAGCGAAAGATTAAAAGATAAAGATGGAAATAAAGTTCACTCTACACAAAAGCCCGAAGCATTACTTTATAGAATTATAATTTCTACATCAAACCCCAGCGATGTTGTGCTTGACCCATTTATGGGAAGCGGAACAACAGGAGCAATAGCCAAGAAATTAGGTAGAAATTTTATAGGAATTGAAAAAGAAGACAAATATATTAAATTTGCAAATGAAAGAATAGAAAAAGCAAAACCCTATGTTCACGATACCTTAACTTATCCATTTGAAGCAAAAAAACCAAAAGTCCCGTTTGGTAATTTAATGGAAAACGATTTTATTAAAGTTGGAGAATATCTTTATTCAAAAGACAAAAAACATAAAGCCAAAATTTTAGCAAATGCTACTTTAATTTCAAATGATAAATCTGGCTCAATTCATAGATTAAGTGCTGAATTATTGGGCAAAACCTCCAATAATGGCTGGACTTTTTGGTTTGTTGAAAGAGAAGAAAAGTTAAAAAATAAAGAATGTTTAGTTGAAGGTGTAATAAGATGACAACAAAAGTTGAAGCGATAAAAAGAGTAATTGAAGATTTTAATGGAGTTGCAAATTGGGAACAAATTTATAGCAATATTGAAGAATATTATCCTGTGGCGAAAGTTAGCAAAGAATGGAAAGCTGGAATAAGGGGAGTTCTTTACAGAGAAATAAGAAACAAAAAGAATTTTAAAAAAGTTGGATTAGGGCTTTATGCTCTTGCAGATTACCAAGAAGAAAATATTTTAGAAGAAAAGAAAGACAAAGTTAAAATTCATAATTTTATACAAGGGGTTTTAGTTGAAACAGGAAATAGAGAAAAGTTTGAGACCTATACTCCCGACAAGTCCAAAAAATATAAGGAAAATATTCATTTATTTCAGATACAAACTTTAACGGAAGTCCCAGAATTTACTTATTCAGAACTGATAAATGATACAAAATGGATTGATGTATTATGGTTTTCAAAAGAAAAACTGAAATTTCCAATTAAAATTTTTGAGGTTATAGATAGTATTGGAACATTATCAAAATTATTAAGTAGAGTTTTACAATTAAAGAATTTTAATGTTGAGATTTTTATTGTTGCTCCAAAAGAGTTTGAAGGAAAGTGTAAAGCGGAAATCAATAAACAACTTTATAATGAATTTAGAGGGCGTTTTAGATTTATTGATTATGAGATGGTTAAGAAATGGTATAAGTTAGCAATAGAAAAAGAGAAGTTAAAATTTTTAGAAGTTATTAATTAAATCTTGTATAACCTGTTTTTTTTATTTCTATATTTCTAACCAAATCAAATTCATCTAATTCTTTTTTATACCAATTTACTCTTAATTCTTCATATTCTTCTTCATTCACATTAAGGCATTCAAAATCTTTTTTATTATCTTTTTCTAATTGTTTTATTACTAATTCTTTTTTCATATTTGAGCGAAGCGAACAAAGTATTTAAAATGACTCCTAGAAACATTTATATATGCTATTAACAATAAGTTAATAACTATTAACCAAAAGGAAATAACAAAATGAGTAAAGAAAATACTGAAAGTAAAGTTTTGAAAATTTTATTAAAACAATTCTCATTAAATTGGACTATAACTTCTTTAGCAGATGAAATTAAAATAAGCCGAGTTGGAATTTGGAAAGTTTTGAAGAAATTGGAGAAAGAAAAATTAATTAACCTAATCCAAATCGGAAAAGGAAAAACAAGTACCTCAAGTATAAAATTAAATTGGAAAAATCCAATTTTAGAAAAAAGACTATCTTTAATTTTAACAGAAGAAGCATTAAATCATCAAAGATGGCTAAGTAATTTTGAAGAATTAAAAGACAAATCTGAATTTACACTCCTTTATGGAAGTATCTTAACTTCTTCAAAAGAAGCAAAGGATATAGATATTTTAGAGGTTATTTCAAACAAGAAAAATTTTTTAGAGATTGAAAAAATTATTCAAAAATCCCAAAAATCCCAAATAAAAAAAATACATTCAGAAAGTTTTACAAAAGCCGAATTTAAAGAAGAAATTAAAAAACCAAATAAAATATTTATAGATGCAATAAAAAAAGGGGTTATCTTATTTGGGCAGGAAAACTTTATTAAATTCATACGAGATATAGAAAAATGACAAAAGAAGTAAAAGATTGCTTTTCAAGTGCATTAAAAGATGAGGAAAAAGGTAAAAAACATAAAGGACTTTTACTAACTAAACCAGATAATAAAGTTGCAGAAGAATATATCAAAAAAGCAAAATTAAATTTAGAACTTTGTGATTTCTACAAACAAAAAGGGTTTGATTATAAAATTCCTGAAGAATGGTTTTACACTCTTTATTATTGTGCTTTGGCAATTTTATCAAAATTCGGGATTGAAAGCAGAAGTCAAAAATGCACAGCTTATTTTTTAAGATATGCAAAAAAGAACAATTTAATAGAATACGACGACGAATTTATTGATAGAATAATGGTTTATAGAACTAAAGAAGAAACTTCCGATGTTGATGAAAGAGAAAAGGCAAGATATAGTTCATCAATTCAAAGTAAAGAAATTGAAGCAAAATACAAAGAGATGAATAATATCTGTAAAGAAGCAATTTCACAAGCAGAAGAAATAGTTTTTTCTAACAAAGAGTTTAAAGTTCCAAGAGAATTATCTAATTGAGAAAATCTCAAAGTATCCCGGAAGATATATCGGGCTTTTTAGACCAACAAAACCAAAAGCCAAGATTTTACAAAACCTTTTACAATCTCACGAAATCCGTTTTGGAGATGCTTTTGAAATTCTAATTGAAGAATATCTTAAAAAATTTGGTTATGAGATTTTAGAAAAGAAAATCTCAATGGACAATGGAGATAAACTTAATGTAGACCAATGTTTTAAGAAAAGTGGAAAAATTTATTTTGTTGAGCAAAAAGTAAGAGATGACCACGACTCAACAAAGAAAAGAGGGCAAATACAAAATTTTGAAAAGAAATTAAACGAGATGATTAATAAATATGGAGAAAAGAATTTAGTCGGCGTCTTCTATTTTATTGACCCAGAATTAAAGAAAAATAAAAATTATTATGAAGCAGAATTAAAGAGAATGTCTAAAGATTATGGTGTTACTCTCAATCTTGATTATGGAAAAGAACTTTTTGAATTTTTAGGGCATCCTGAAATCTGGAAAGAAATTTTAAAATATTTGGAAGAATGGAAAAAAGAAATTCCCGAACTTCCAGAAACTAATTTTGATTTAGATGCTGAAAGCAGTTTTGAAGAAATTAAAGATTTGAATCCTGCACTATTTAGAACAATTTTCAAAAATGATGAAATCTTTAATGAGATTGTTTTAACAATATTCCCAGAAAAGAAAACTCTTAAACTTCTTTTGAAACACTTTGAATCTAAATCACAAGAAAAGACGATTTACAAAACTTTATCTGAACTATTAAAAAAGAGAATCTAAGCGAAACTCCCGACTTATTTTTTAGAAAAAAAGAAGCAAAAAAAGTCGGCGACTCACGAACGAAAAAATAGAACAACAATTTCTATTATTAAAATGGACTGCGTCCCGCCGTCCTAAAGTGTCCTCTCAAATACATGAACGAGAATTTGCAACTTTGATTTTTTGCCTTCGGCATCGTTGCACTAAAATGTAATCCCTCCAAGTATTTGGGAGAAATGAACAGCGATTAAAGAGTTCCGAAGTCTTGCAGACTTCTCCACCCAAATTTTTTCTTCAGCTCTGTTCCGCTCCCTTCGGTCGCTCCACGAGGAAGAAAAAACTTTCCTTAATCGCGATGTTCATTTCAATTAAATCGGACTTTAAACCCCCGACCACCCGCTCCTGTTAGGAGATGCGTGCTTTCGTGCTTCGCACATTTAGTCAAAATCAGAGATTTTGAAATTGGTAATTAAATTTTTTCCACCCCAAGAGAGACTCGCGTCCTTCGGGCAGATAGGAAAAACTTCGTTTTTCAAAACAACGATCTTTATAAATTTTAAATAATTACCTTTTTTATGGAAAACGAACTAAAAAATGTAAGAAACATTGTATTTGAGGCAGAAGAAGCGAAGAAGAATAATTCAATGATTCTTATGAATTATTCAGAAGCTTACGGCGGAGAATAAATATAAAAATTTCTTTTTTTCTTTTTTTCGAATAATAAAAATGATAACTGCAATAATTGAATTGACAGAAAATTGTAATTTGGGATGTACTTTTTGTCTTAGACCTTCTTTTAAAAAACAGACAATGGGTCTTGAAGTTCTTGAAAAAGTGATTAAAGAATTTCTAAGAGCGGAAAAAGAAAGAGTTGATTTTACATGGCACGGAGGGGAGCCATTAATCCTTGGAGTTGATTTTTATAAAAAGATAGTTGAATTTCAAAAGAAACATAATCGCCATAAAACTTTTATTAAGAATCTTGTGCAAACAAATGCAACTCTTTTATCTGAGGAATTTATTGAATTTTTTGAAAAGAATAATTTTTTTGTTGGAACAAGCATACAAGGAACAAAAGAAATTCACGATAAAACAAGAATTGATTTAGGGGGAAAAGGAACTTTTGATAGGGTAATTGAAAAAATAAATAAACTCTCCTCAAAAGCATCAGGAATTTGTGTTTTAACAAAAGACACATTAGGAAAAGAAAAAGAAATATATGAGACATTAAAGAAACATACAAGAGGGGGAAGAACATCTGAATATTTTCCAGGAGGATTAATTCCCAACAAAGGAGAAATAAAAGACCCTGTAATGCCAACATCAAAAGAATATGGAGAGTCAATGATTCGTTTTTATGGGGTTTGGAAAAATGATGAAAACCCTCTTGATTTAAGACCTATAACAGATATAATTCATGCATTTATTCGAGGTAAGTGTGGGAGTTGTACTTATTCTCAAGAGAGTTGTAATTTTGGGATTATTGGAATTAAGCAAAACGGAGATTTTTATACTTGTTTGAGAGGTGCGGAAAATCCAAATTTCTTTATGGGTAATGCAAAGGACAAACCACTTTCAAAATTAAATGAATTTGCAAAAAGAGATGGCGATAAAAGATTAAAAGGTTTAAAAAAAGAAGGTTGTGTTGATTGTCAATTCTGGAATCAATGCAATGGTGGTTGTCCTCAGGAATCTCTTAGAATATGGGAGGATTATGAACATAAAAGTTATTATTGCGAGGGAAGGCAACTTCTCTTTAAGCATATCAAAAAAGATTTAGATAAATTAGAAAATGAAGAAACCAGAATATTCTCAGATAAATGAAGGGGCATTTGACTTTCTTGCTGAAAGATATGGGAAAAAGAATAGCAGTAATCTTAATTATAAAAAATTTTCCAGATTGATTCAAGATAACTTCGATAATCATTCAATCTTAGAAATTGGAGTCGGTTCTGGAGATGCAGTAAAATATTTCTCTGGAAAAAAGTTCAAAACAACAGGGATTGATATCTCATCAAAGATAATTGAAGTTGCTAGAGAAAAATCTCCCAATACTCAATTCATACATTCTGATTTTTTGAAATATAATTTTGATAATCAGACGTTCTCAGGAGTTTTTGCCAATTCTGTCTTGCAGCTTTTTTCTAGACAAAAAATTCCAGAGGTTTTTGAGAAAATTTATTCTATTTTGGAAAAAGAAGAAATTTTTTATTTATCAATTCCTTTATTTGAAAAGTCTAAGGAAGAGATAATTCAAAGAGGAGAAAAAACAAATGAAATTTTAGAGTTTAGGGTAAGATATTCTAAGAAAGAATTCAATCAAATAATATTCAATTCTACGTTCAATTTGTTAGAACAATCTTTAACTAAATTTAGAGATTCTCAAGGAAATATATTAAATAGGTTAAATGCTTTTCTTGTAAAATAAAATGTTAGAAATATATCTTGTACGACATGGAGAAGAGGAGAAAGTAAAAAATAACAATATAGAATATCAAACAGATAATTCTAATTTAACTGAAAATGGAATAAAACAAGTTATGAAACTAACATTAAAATTAAAGAATTTTAAGATAGATAAAATTTATTCGAGCAATCTTAAAGGAACTCTGCAGACTGCGGAAATTATAAGTAATGAAATAGGGATTAAAATAAATGTTGATGAGAGAATCCGTGAGAGAAATATGGGGGATTTTGAAAAATTTGGAGATAATTGGAGAAGTGAATTTAGAAAATTAAAAGAAAAAAAATTAGCAGAAGGAGTTCCCCTAAAAAATATTAAGCCTCCAAATGGAGAAAGTTTGCATGAATTTAGAGAAAGAATAAAATCTTTTATGGAAGATTTATCAAAAATGAATGGAATTATCCTTATCATAGCTCATAAAGGATCAAATACTGCAATGATTAATTTTGTTGAGGATTGGAATACTAAAGAATTTAAATCTGTTGAACAAAATTATACCTGCATGAATAGACTAGTATTTGAAAATAATAAATGGAAGATTTTAGAAATTAATAATATTAGCCATCTAAAATAAGATTAATCTTTGCTAAAAAATTAGAAAATGAAAAACCTTGAACAATTTTATCAAACCGGGCAAAGCACAATTTATGAAACTCCTGCTGGAACATTAATTAAAGTATTTAATACTCAAAAAGATTTCCAGAATGAATTGTGTGCATATAAATTCTTAACAAAAAAAGGAATTCTTAATACTCCAAGAATTATTTCTGTTGGAGATGGACAATTAGAAATAGAATTTTTAGAAAAAATAAGAGAATCAACTACCAGAGAAATCGTTGAATCAATTGTACCATTATACTCTGAAAAAGAAACAAATGTTTTTAGAGATTACGATTTAACAAAGGAAAAATTAAAACATAGACTTGGTTATTTGGGAGAAGAGATTGAAAAGAGAAATGTTTCTCCAGACATATTAAGGAGAGCGAGTGAATTTGTGGATGGAAAGTATCAAGAAACTCCTTCTAGAGTTTTAGTTCACGGGGATTTAAAACCAATTCACGCAATTCCAACAAGAGAAGGAATTAAATTTATTGATTTTGCACTTTTTGGTAAAGCAAACCCTTTTTATGATATTGCATTTCTTCATATGGCAGAACAAAAAGATAAGGAAGGTACATTTAGGGAATTGATAAATTTATCTTCACCATTTAGCGACTTGTCCAAAGCAGAAAGAGAAGCACTATTGCAATCAAACATTTTTAACCGAACATTATACAATCTTGGTTTTGCACTTAGACATAGACCGGATAAATCGCTGGAGAGAGTTGTTAAAGAATTAAATCATATAATGGAATATCCGCAATGAAAATATATTTAGTGAGACACGCAAAAAGAGGGCATGGAGAAGAGCAAGACACTTTGACTGGGGAAGGATTTGTTCAAGCAAGAGAATTAAAAGAAAGATTAAAGAATTTGAGGTTTGGTAAAATATACTGTTCTAATTCAAATAGATGCAGAGATACAATAAAACCTTTTTTAGAAGATTCTAATATTGAAATAGAATATACCCAAGAACTTGAAGAAAAGAGATTGGGAATTCTTCAAGGAAAAACAGGACAAGAATTTAGAGATGCACTTGAAAAGTCGGGATTAGAAAAAGACAAGTTTAGGCCAGAAGGCGGAGAAAACTTAGAAGATTTTGAAACAAGAGTGAAGAAATTTATTTCATTTTTGAAAGAAAATGAAACTAAAGATGTTTTGATTATTACACACGTTGGAGTAATAAGGTTGTTTAAGAAACTTATAGAAAAGCGAGAAGGAGAAATCCCAAGAGCAGATTTTACTTCTGTTTATTGTCTTGAGTTATAGGTAAAAATGTTGATGATTAAATAAAAAATAGACAAAAAACAATTAAATATGGATGTTTCGTCGTTGATAGTAATAATATAAAAGAATTTGGACGCAAGTTTTTTGAAAGAAAATATTATAATGATATTATTTATGGAATTGTAAGTTCTTTCTAAATAGAATCTTCTTTTAGAAAAAGAAGCAAAAGCGAGTCTCTCCATCCCCAAAAAATTTATTTTCTTTTTGAAAAAAAGAAACAAAAAGGAAAGCACACATCTCTTATTTAATGGGTTTTAAAGACGGAACCCGCCGTCCTAAAGTGTCCTCTTTAAAATTAATATGGCTCACGACTTTGATTTTTTGCTCGGCATCGTTGCACTAAAAATCAATCCCTGCAAGTTTTCGGGAGAGTTGAACAGCGATTAAAGAGTTCCGAAGTCTTGCAGACTTCTCCACCCAAATTAATTTCTCATCCAGTTCGCTATCGCTCACGGGAGAAATTAACTTTCCTTAAGCCCGATGTTGGTTTCAATTTCCAATCTCCTCCTCAAATTCTGATTTTGATATCTTAGTTTAACGCTCCAGTGCGAAATTAAAATTGTCGCATAACATCGCTGATTAAATGAAATTGCTGAAAATAAAAAACTAAAATTGTCTAAAGAAAGAGTGCGCGGTTTTCTACGAAAACAGATGATAGTCGGCTTAGCTGAAATTTATTTACCCTCTGATTTTTATTACTTAATGAAATGCTATTTAAAATAACCAACCGAAACATTTAAATATGCATAATATAATATATTTCTATTATAAATAACATAGGAGGATAATACAAAATGGAAAGAATATCATTGATTGAATTTTTGCAAAGAGCGAAGACAAAAAAAATATCTTGTGATATTAATGAAAAAACGCTTAATATGGTTGATGAACTAGCAAAGATACAGAAACTTTCAAGGTCAAAGATTTTGAATGTTCTTTTATTTGCAGGGGTTATAACACACACAAATTCCACCATAGAAGAATGGAAACGTATGAAAAAAGATGGTATGAAGGATTTAGTACATAAAGAAAATGAAAAAGAAATAGAAGAAGTAATCAAGAAAATAGAGAAGTTTAAGAAGAAATGGGGAATTGATAAACTCTAAAATTAAAAGAAGTGATTTCTTCTTTTTCCTCAAAAAGAAACAAAAAGCAGGCAAAACCAAAAAACAGCCAACCAAAAACTATTTATATCCTTAAACTTTAGAATAATTATATACGCCTGTCCTTGCTTCGGCAAGGGATAGGCACTTTTTCAAATGAAAAGTAAATCAGGAGATTTCCATGTTTTCTTCACAAAGTTCAGAAAAAAGAGTTGCTGTTTTTATTGATGGTAATAATTTTTATTTTGGTTTAAGAAAACTTTACGGAAAAGATAAAAATTTGAAGAATTTTGATTTTCAAGGTTTTGCCAATTTTCTGGCAGGAGAGGGTAAAGTTGTAGAAATTTATTATTATAATGCTCAATTAGGTAGGGAATTTAATCCCAAAAAATTTAAGAGTCAGAAGGATTTTTTCGCGAAGCTCCGAGAAATACCAAATTTTCATTTAGTCTTATGTAAACTCTTAAAGCGAAATATCACTGGAACAAATAAACATTATTACATAATTAAAGAAGATGATATAAATATGGCGGTTGATATGGTTGATGGTTCTGCAGATGATAATTTTGATGTAGCTGTTTTAGTTTCAGGAGATGGCGATTTCGTCTCCGCTGTTCGTTCTGTAAAAAAAAGAAATAAAAAAGTAGAAAATGTTTATTTTGATGGAAGTTCATCAAGAAGTTTAAAGAATCATTGTGATAAATCTCTTGCACTAACAAAAGAAATCTTGAAAGA
>Ga0210057_1010900_pt1 | contig 10178 bp, 12 predicted proteins | sample CryGeyCG2114_010_2_FD_183968 | JGI IMG/M metagenome (GOLD analysis project Ga0210057, IMG submission 183968) | Groundwater microbial communities from aquifer - Crystal Geyser CG10_big_fil_rev_8/21/14_0.10 (SPAdes) (version 2) | ecosystem: Environmental > Aquatic > Deep subsurface > Groundwater ...
GCGAATACATGGAGCCTCGCAAGACCTTTTGAGCGATTTAACCAAATCGCCAAAAGGTGTACAGCCTCTGTAAGAGGATGTCCTAACCGTTAGACGATGAGGCCGTCTATGAGTGCACACTACTATAGAGACACCTCGTTGTCAGCATCCTCGGTCTTCGTGAAGAGTTTCTCGACGAAATTGTGCCGGAGGAAAGTAAGTTCCTGTTTGAGTTTCTGTTTTTCTTCTTCAGCGCGGCTTGAATTCGGTGCGCTTCCTTCGGCAACCGAGCGTTCAAGTGCTGAAATCTTATTCTCGAGAGTTCCGATTTTTTCCGACATAGCGTGCTGGAGATACGCGAGTTCCGGCCCCGAGAGCTCGATGCCCGTATGCTTTCTGTTCCGTATCGCGACCGCTTCTTTGCTTAAACGATGTTCAGGCTGGCCGTGAGATGTTATGGCCAATTCTGCAGTGTGCTTCAGGGACTCTCTTCCAAAGTCGGAATGGAAATGGGGGAAGGGCATGTCTCTGATGTTACGCTCGATTTTTGAGGAGTCAATCGGTATTGACTCATAAAAGCAAACGGGCGGGAACAGATGTTCCCGCCCATCGACGCCAGACCAGTCAGACGTTGACTAGGTGGCGTTGTGAAGCTCTTTTCCGCGCGGCCCGTATTTTCGTCTTGGCCGCATTCGGCAAGACGCACCAGAGGTGCTGCCGCCGAGCCGGGTCATTCACGCCCCGCAGGGCTTCTATGATTCCGTCCCGGATGAGCTTCTCGTTGTCGCCGGCCGTCTCCAGTACGACATCGAGTAACGCTCTTTCGCTTGCAGTCAGCATGATACTCCTCCTGTTGTGAAAGGTCGGTTCATTTACTATGATAGCAGTCTTTGTTCTATTTGTCAAGCAAAAATCGGCACCCGGAGGTGCCGATTTCTCGTTCACTGGTCAACCTTTTCGGACCAGTTCAAGGACTTTGGTGCTTGAAGTGACTGGGCAAAGTCCCGCCCTCACACCGAGGCCTTTCAAAATCGCCGCGCGAACCGATTTCGCAAGCTTGTGCATAGACACCTTACTGCGCTGTCCACGCGGCACATCGACCTCTATCCGAATCGTGCCCTTGCGGTACCAGAGACCCGCTTCCGGGGGCAGTAGCTTTTCGAGTGCCGCCCGTTTCGATCCGGGGATTTTCTCCGCGCCAAGGACCAGTGCGCCGACCTTTGATTCGCCGATTTCTGAGAATATCGGGTACACCACTTCTGCAAGCATGGCAGTCATGTGAGACTCCTTTCGTTTTGCGTTGTGGGTGGAGATGTGTGGCCGATGCCGTTAGACGCGTAAAGAACACACGCACAGGAAACGACCGTGATGACGGTACCACGAAACACGCATTTATTCAATACTACGCGAGACTACGCGAGGAGAGAATCCACAACCGCTTTGACCTCAACGCCGTCGGCCTTGCCCTTGAGTTCTTTCATTAAAGCACCGGTAAACTTGCCAGCGTCGGTCTTCGACGAGACGCCGAGCTCGGCCATCTTCTTCTTCGCGATAGGCAGAATCTCTTCGCGGCTCATCACAGAGGGGAGATACGACTCCAGTATGGCGAGCTCCGCCTTCTCCGGCCCCGCGAGGTCGTCGCGGGACGCCTTCTCGAACTGCTCTATCGAATCCTTTCTCTGGTTAACGGCCCTTTTGACGACAGCCAATGCCTCATCATCGTTGAGGTATTCGTCGGGCTTACGCTTCTTGGCGACGACCTCGTTCGTCATCGCGGTGACAAGCGAGCGGAGCGTCCGGAGCCGGACTTCGTCTCGCGCGCGGAGCGCCTCGGGGATGGATTGCTTCAGAGTTTCGTGGATAGCCATATGCGGGGTATTATATCAGATATGGATGTGTTCACTATTGCGCTCATTATCCTCGCCCTCCTGTTCGTGCAGGGCATCGGCCTGTATTTCATATTCAAACGGCGCGAAGCGCCGAGCGAGGAGGGGAGCGGGATGGTCATGCTCCAACAGCAGATGCAGGAGCTCGCGCGCACTCTCGACGCGCGCGTTTCCGAATCTTCGAAGGCGATGCAGGAAAACGCGCATAGGCAGTTCTCGGAGTCCAGCCGCCTTATTAAAGAGATTACGACTGAACTAACTTCAGTAAAAGAAATCGGCCGGCAGACGCAGACCTATGCCGAACAGCTCCAGTCGCTCCAGGACCTGCTGAAGAATCCGAAACAGCGCGGCATCCTCGGCGAGTATTACCTGGAGACGGTACTGCGGAACGTGATGTCGCCCGAGGACTACCGCATTCAGTATCCGTTTAAGAACGGCGAAATAGTGGACGCGGTCATCATTATCAACAAGAAGCTCGTGCCGGTGGATTCAAAGTTTTCGCTCGATAATTATAACCGCTTCGTGAGCACCCAGGTGGGCACGCCCGAGCGCGCCGCCGCCGAGAAGGCATTTGTGAACGACCTCAAGCTCCGCATTTCAGAGACGGCGAAATATATCCGCCCCGAAGAAGATACGATGGACTTCGCCTTTATGTTCATCCCGTCAGAGGGCATCTACTACGACCTCCTCACGAACCAGATTGGCGGAGGCGGTGAAGAGGAGAATCTCATCCAGCGGGCGGCGAGCAAATATAAAGTCATCATCGTCTCACCTACTTCTTTTTTGGCTTACTTGCAAACAGTTATGCAGGGATTAAAAGCGCTCCAGATAGAGCAGAAGGCCGTGGATATCCAGAAGCGGGTAGGGGAACTGGGGAAGCACATAGGCACCTACGAAGACTTCTACCGCAAGCTCGGCGTGTCACTCGGCACGTCAGTCAGCCACTACAACGCGGGCTACAAAGAACTCGGCAAGATAGACAAGGACGTGTACCGCATCAGTGAGTCCAAAATCGGCATCGAACCCGAGCTCCTCGACAAGCCCGCGAATGATGAAGAATAAAAGAACGCGGCCTTGTTTTTTTATACGGAACCGTTCACATTTGCTTATCAAATTAACACCACGGTCGTGGTATTGTTTTGATATGCTGAAGTGAGAGTCTAAAGCTCTCACCGGCTCTCACCGAGTGATGTGCAACACCTGGTATTGCACAAAATAGATATCCACAGAAGCTATTGCAATCTGTACACGTACGTGTACAATAGGAATATGAATACTGCATTTACAAAAGTGCCTAAGACCATCGGCGTGAGTGGGTTCCGTGCCGCGCTCGCTGAAAATCTCGCGAAGGCTAAGAAAAGCCCTCTATTTATCGCCGATCGCAAGGGTGATGATAGCTTTGTCCTGCTCTCTACCGAAGCCTACAACAAACTCGTCGATGCGTGGGAGGACGAACAGGATGGGTTGGAATTACAACGATTGATAAAGGCGAACAAAGGAAAGAAGCTCATTCCTTGGGAAAAAGTTCGAGATAGCGCTCGTCGCTAATGGCCCGCATATTTTTCACTTCTGGTGCAGAGCGGGACTATAAAAAGCTACCTATCGAGGCGCAAGAGCGAATCAGTCTCGCTTTTAGCGAAAGGTTTGCGGCTGACCCTTTTGCACCAGAATTCAACACGACAAAACTGAAACCGCCATTACATGGATATAAAGTGCGAGTGGGGAACTACCGAATACTTTTTGAATTCTCACCAGACCTGATTACAGTCCATAAAATCAAACACCGCAAAGATGCCTACCGATAAAATTGCATATCAAATTAACACCACGGTCGTGGTATTGTTTTGATATGCTGAAGTGAGAGTCTAAAGCTCTCACCGAGAATAAAAAAACCGCCACAGAAAAGAAGGTTTCGAGGGGGAGCAAGTGGTATAGTGCAACTCGATTGTTTTTTCAAAGGAGGCAGAGATGCCCAAGAGAGTGTTACCGGATGCGGAAGCATTCGCAAGGTTTACCAGTGCTCTGGAACGACAAGGGTTCCGGAAACTCTCGTCGACGGAGTTTAAGAAGGACTTTGCGAGGTTGGAGCTCATAGCCCCATCTCCCCGTGAAGGAAGGGAAGTCGGATTCAGTTATGCGGCGAACGGTCTCGAGGTACGAGTTTGGACGACCTTCCTCGCTCGAGAAGGCCGGGCCAGAGACAGTGACGCGGGGTGGGTTCTTATCAAGGAAGGCGATACTCCGCGATACTTTTCTCGTCCGTTTCCTAGGACGAAGAACTTCCTGCATAGACTGCTCTGGGCCGCCTCCATAGCGAGATGGCGTGTGGAACATCGTCCGCTGTGCCCGGAGTGTAGGGCGAGGATGCGCATTGCCTACGGAAGTGGCGTAAAGTCGCGCTTCTGGCGGTGTACGCGCACTCTTCACGAGAAGCCCGTATTCCTGTCCTGGGATTATCAACTTCCACAAGCGGCGTTGGATTTCTTGCGGCCGCTCAGAAACGAGCGTAAGCGATACAATGCGAGGCTCCGCGCGGAAGGCAGAGAACCTGGTGCGGCCATTCAACGGCGCAGGGGATGGAAGGTTGGGCGGCCTGAAAACATTGAGCCGAAGCGGTGAAGCGAGATTTTGAGGCGGACTACGGTCCGCCTTGTTTTTTACATAGGGAAATGCTACAGTAGCGGGACTATGGAAGTGGCCGTAATCAAGACCGGCGGGAAGCAGTATGTCGTCTCTAAGGGCGACACTATCGCTATTGAGAAGCTCCCCGGGTTGAAAAAAGGTGACACGGTTGTCTTCGGCGAGGTGCTTCTCGTCGACAACGGCTCGGACACGACCATCGGCGTGCCGCTCATCAAGGGCGCGGAGGTCAAGGGCACCGTTGTTCTCGCTGGATTGGATAAGAAAATCGAGGTGGTGAAGTACAAGCCGAAGAGTCGCTACTATAAGCGCAAGGGCCATCGCCAACCGATTCTCAAGGTCAAAATTGACTCAATCTCCTAACGAGGTGCTCGGACAGGCACTAGGCACTAGCAAGTGCAGCCTCATTATTTATTTCGCGTTCGTATTCGCTAGCGCCTAAAGCCTAGCGCCTAATAACTTATCTCACTCATGCAAATAGGAAGATGGAATCATCAGTCAGGAGGTAGTTCGTCAGGAGCATCAAGAAGCGGCGGTAGCCGCCCGTATTCGCCGCGCCCTGCGGCAGGGCGCGGCGCAGGCCCGGCCCGTTTCGGCAGTCGAGGGCCGTCTCGCGGCGGCGCCAGCTACGGCTCGCGTGGCGGCTTTGGAGGCAACCCTGGTTTTGGTCGCGGCCGCGCCCCGGCGCGCCGCCGCGGCTTCGGCACCTTCGGCGAGACCGAGGCAGAAATCTCGAAGTTTATGAACAAGACGGTCGTGACGACTTCTGAACCGGTATTCGTACCGGAACATACGTTTGCCGACTTTGATATTAATGCGCACCTGAAGGCGAACATCATCGCACGCAAGTATGTGTCGCCGACGCCTATTCAGGACAAGGCTATTCCGCACGCGCTCCTCGGACAGGATGTCGTCGGACTCGCCGAGACCGGTACCGGCAAGACGGCGGCATTCCTCATCCCGCTTATCGACAAGGTGATGAAGCAGAAGAGCGAGCGCGTACTCATCATGGCGCCCACGCGAGAGCTCGCGGTGCAGATAGAGAAGGAGCTCGCGGGCTTCGCCCGGGGCCTCGGGTTCCGCGGCATGGTCGCGGTCGGCGGTGCGAACATCGGCCCCCAGATTTCTCAATTGAAGCACGACCCGGCATTTGTCATCGGCACGCCGGGACGCTTGAAGGACCTGATGGAACGCCGTGCGCTCGTCCTCACGGAGTTCGGTACGGTCGTCCTCGACGAGGCGGACCGGATGCTCGACATGGGCTTCATCGACGACATGCGCATGATTCTCTCCAAGATGCGTAAGGAGCGCCACACACTCTTCTTCTCGGCGACGATGGGGAAGGACATTGAACGGCTCATCGGCGACTTCCTCTCGAGTCCGGTCATCATCTCGGTGAAGACGCGCGATACGCCATCCTCCGTCGACCAGGACGTCGTCCGCATCCCGCGCGGGAAGGATAAGTTCGAGGTGCTTTCCGAAATGCTGAAGGACCGCGAGTTCAGCCGCGTGCTCGTCTTCGGTCGTACCAAGTTCGGTGTCGAGAAGCTCGCCAAGGCCCTCTCCCGGCTCCACATCCACGCCGAGAGCATCCACGGCAATAAGACCCAAGGGGCGCGCCAGCGGGCACTCGACGCCTTCAAGGCAGGGAAGGTGAGCGTGCTGGTGGCCACCGACGTCGCCGCACGCGGCCTCGACATCCCCGCCGTCTCGCACGTCATCAACTACGACCTCCCGTCCACCTACGAGGACTACGTGCACCGCATCGGCCGTACCGGCCGTGCCGCGCTGAAAGGGAAGGCGCTCACCTTCGTCCAGGAGCGTTAATCATTTGTTACAAACAAAAAACACTTTCGTGATGAAGGTGTTTTTTATGCGCGTTGCGTTATTCTGTATCGGCGAATATCACGAGCCGTTTTGAGTACGTTTTCGTGGCTTCGTCCCAGACGCCCGTGCAGGCAATCAGGTTCAGGTGCGCTTTTCCGTCTCGCGCATCAAATATGTATGAGGCATTTTGATTCAGGTCAAACATTCGTTGCTCGCGCACGACAAATGTCGCGGTCCCTCCGCTTGCATCCTCCACGTATATGACATCTCCCTTACGCAGGTCGGGCAGGTCATCGAAGGTCGCTTGGACGTTGTCCTTCCAGCCGACATGTCCGGCGATGACTGCACTCCCGACCTCTCCCGGCCGCGGCCCGAGTTCGTACCACGCGACGTTGGAGGGACTCTTCGGGACATCCATCGCGCCGTCGGAGGTGAGCCCCACGTATTCGACGGAGGCATCGACGTTGATTTTTGGGATTTTAAGGCGGACAGGGAGTTCCGCGCGTTCCTGCGCGGGAGGTGCGATGTTTGTCGAGACAGGCTTGGTTGGCGTGTCGCCGAGCGTGGCAGACATCATGACGCCTACGACGCCGAAGACGAGCAACAGCCGGATACGTGGATTGTTGTGGAGCATAGAGTTTCAGCGGTACGTGATTATCGCAAAGACCCCGCCGTAACGGGGTCTTCGCCTGCCATTTTGCCGAGAGAACAGAGATTTAGTTTGTGCGCCTGTTCAGTACTACCGCAAGCGTTACTGCAAGCATGAGAGCACCGACGGACAGTGCGATATTCCACGGCATACCCTCTCCGAACGGGGGGAACCCCGTGTTCGGCAGTCCGGGCGGATTCACGACGACCGTCGCGGGCGTGAAGTCGATAGCCGTCAGGCCGTTTGCACCGCCTTCGGCGGTGCCGATGTTCGTTGTGGTTTGCGTGATGTTTGATATGCAGGTGAATTGGAAGGTCTCATCAGGGTCGAGCAGGTTGTTTCCATTGACGTCCCCCGGATGCCCGACGACGCGGCCCGGCAGACCGGTACACTTATCGTCGGTGATGCTGACATCGTGCAAGGGGGCCGTACCGGGGTTGGTTACCAGGTAGGAATAGGTGACTGGTCCGCCGCCGGCGGGAAGGACGAACGCACTCGGTATTTTTACGAGGTGGATAAGCGGAGGCGGGAGTGCCGTTCCGACCGCGACCGTTGCGTTTGCCGTGTCGTACACGTCAATGCCGTTCGCATATCCGTGCGCCGTCGCGGTGTTCGTCTCGGTCCGCGAAACCGTCTTGAAGCAGTTATACGTCCACGTTTCATTCACATCGAGGATTGCATCGGCGTTTGCATCGCCGGATACATAGGTCACAGGGGCGCACTTATCGTCCGTTACCCATACGGTATGCATCGGAGCGGTTCCCTGATTGGTCGCTTTATAGGTGTACGTCACCGGTCCGGGCCCCGCAGGCAATGCGAGCGGGCTCGGCACCTTCGTCACGTTGATGTGCGGCAACCGTTCAAAGTAACGGGCGCCGGTGCCGTCGGCAGAAATCCCGGGTGCCGGAGGCACGCCGACGCAGGGCGTGTTGTTCACGATGTTTTGGTCCAGGATGACCGACCCGGTAAATGCCATCAAGCGACCCTCGACGTTCGCACCGGTGAGGAGCGTTATCGTCTGGTCAGAGAGAATAGTACCCTTGAAGAAGGAGTCCGTTCCAAGCTGAGCGGCCGAACTGCCAACTTGCCAGAACACGTTGCAAGCTTGGGCGCCGTTGATGAGGCTTATCGTGCTCGCCGATGCGGTCGTAAGCGAGGAGACCGCCTGGAAGATGAAGACCGCATTCGGGTCGCCGCCGCCGTCAAGCGTCAGCGTACCCGTCACGCCTATGGAGGAGGGTGACTTATAGATGCCTGGCACCAGGTTAGCGCCGTTGTTCACTGTGCCGGGGCCGAAAGAATCAACCGCACTCGCGGTGACCGTCTGGGTTGCCGGCGTCGCGTTTGCCGCGTTGGTGTACGCAGTCGTGAGGGCGCTTTTTGCCGCGGTGAGCAGGGTATCGTCGGTGACTCGTCCGGCAGGGCCGGCGGCGTCTACGGAATATATCGTGCCCGTTACCTGTGCTTGTGTCACGCCGCCGTCATAGAAACTGCCAGAGGACGGACTCAACCCGACATCTCCCGTGATAATAGAGGTAGGGACGTTCGTCACCGAGGCACCGGCGAGAATCGCGAAGTCGGCCGCCGCACCGAGGTCTATCGCCGTTGCGGCCCGGCTGATTCCTGTCAGAGTGAACACCGTGAGCACCAGCGAGCCGACCACGAGTGCCGACAGATACCTTTTGTTGATTCTTTTCATATATCAATGAGTATGTTTCTAACACCGGTGATTAATGCGAACCTATGTAGCCTCTGGTAATCGGCCCGAAGTATCCGACTGCCGGACTGATGCCCGCGCTTGCCTGGAATTCGGCTAGTGCCGCACGCGTCAGAGCGCCGAAGTAGGCGGTCGCACCGACCTGTGCCAGCGCAAGAGCGGCCGAACCTTTGTTCTCCGAAATCAGGTACTGCTGGAGAGCCGCCACACCGTCGCTCTTACTGCCGATACTAAGGTCGGTCGCGATGGCGCGAACCTGCTGTCCGAACGAGGAAGCAGAAGCAGGAACTCCGGCAACTCTCGACGAGGAGACTGCGCTGTTTGAGACAGCTTGTCCCTGTGCATCGGTAAATGCTCCGGTAGAGCTCACGTAGACCGTCTGGCCGTTTCCAAGCGTTATCATTTGTCCTTGGCCTTGAGAACTCGCCGGTGCCTGCGTTGTCGTCGTGGTGACTGGCGTCGGAGAGGGTGTCTGGGTCGTGGTTGTAACCGGGGTGGGGGTTGACGCGGCAAGCGTCGGCGCGGTCACCGTGCTTGCGTCAAGCGTGACGGCGGTCTGGGCAAGCGCCCGGCCATTGAGCTGAGCGCCGGTATTCAACACAATCGCCGTCTGGCACAAGAGAATGCCATTCATAACGGCGGTCGTGCCGATGGTCGCCTGTCCGGCGACTTGCCAGAAGACGTTGGCGGCTTGCGCGCCGCCGCTGAGGATGACGCGCGCGCCGGAACTGACATTGAGGTTTTGCGCTATCTGGAAAATCCAGACATCTTGCGCGCCGCCCGAGAGAGTAACGTCGGTCGGAATGCTTACTCCCGTGCTCCACTTGTAGAGCCCCGGGGCAAGTGTCATGCCGCCGATGTTGCCGGCGCCGAGCTCGGTCGCCGTAGGATTCGTCCTTCCTGCGGCGTCGGTGTACGCGGCTTCCATATTGCTGACTGCAGTAGAGATGTCGGAGGGGGTTGGAGCCGCATAGCCCGGAGCATATACCTTTCCGCTGACCAGCGCGGATGTTGAGAATGCGCTGGCACTGGGGAGCGTCAAACCAAAGCCGGTAATGTACGTCGCCTGAGCCGGACTGACGCCGATATCGCCGACAATTGACGTGGAGCCGGTCGCTGAGATGCCGGTCTTTGTTAGAACCGCGAAATTGCCCGCGGTCCCGAGATTCACTGCCGCCGGACCGGCCGCAAGGGCGGTGGCCGGTGCCGCGAGGCCGAGCACTAGCGAAAGCGTCGCCGCGAGAACAGACGATTTTTTGATAATATTCTTCATAGATATGTGGTTAATGAATATGTTTGGCTTGCATGTTGCATGAACTGAAAAGCAGGTCAGAAAGAGGGGTCTTGCATAACGGCACTCAAACCCCTCAATTTGAACGATGATTTTTTGCGCCCCTCTGGGCGCGTTTCAATTTCTCCCGCGCATACGCCTCGTCCGGCGTGAGCGAACCGAGCACGTCCATGAAGCGGCGATTCAGTT
>Ga0210057_1010903_pt1 | contig 10177 bp, 9 predicted proteins | sample CryGeyCG2114_010_2_FD_183968 | JGI IMG/M metagenome (GOLD analysis project Ga0210057, IMG submission 183968) | Groundwater microbial communities from aquifer - Crystal Geyser CG10_big_fil_rev_8/21/14_0.10 (SPAdes) (version 2) | ecosystem: Environmental > Aquatic > Deep subsurface > Groundwater ...
GATAGAGGAGAAATATCGCCAAGCACGCCTAGATTCAGCAGAAAGTCTTCTTAAAGCTCAACGACAGCTACAACAATGGGAAACAACGTGTTGGAATGGCCTTACTACGCAAGCAAAAGCTGACTTAAAGGAACGCGTCGAGGCACAAGTGTGTCCAAACAACAATGTTACGAAAGTTTGTAGTGTCCCAGTGGCAGTAACTACAAAGCTTTCGCAAGATACGCTCATTGTTGCAGAATCTTCGACAGGAAACATAACCGTGTCGGGGCAAGCAACACGAAGTGGTTCGACAGTAGATGTGGTGGTAGCGGGAGGCGGCGTTACGCTTGATGTAGTCCATCCAACAGTTACATCAACTGGAATTTGGACAACATCGACAATTAATCTGGCTAGCATACCCGATGGAACAGTTATAATCACGGCGACAGAAAAGTTTGCGAACGCTGGCGGAACTGCATCTGCAATAACTGCCGAAATTCAGAAAGCGACTTCAGTTATTGGTATAGAGCTAGATCTTGGAACAAATCTTCCTGACACAACAATAACCGCAACTGCAAATAACACTAGCAAAACTGCCACCATCGGAATGGATAGGAGTCATTCAAACGAGGTTATCTCACAAGGAATAACCCCGTTATTTGGCGCAATAAAAGATGAGATATCGAAATCCATAACCGCCCTTGCTGTTCTTGTAAAAATAAAGACGGAACTGGCACAGACAGCATCGACAAGCGGCCAAAGATTCATTCTTGAAAATCTTGATGCGCTCGTAGCAAGTCGCGCGCTACACAGTGAGTCCGATATGCAACAAGCCCAACAACAAGCTGCTGAAATAGAAGCGCAAATGCAAAATCTTCTTGAGGAAACAAAGGCCGATTGGGAATCAGGGTGGTGTAATCCAGAAAATTGGGAACAGGAAACGATTTAGAATATGCTTTTACACGCGAGAAAATTCTTAAAAATTACGGTACCACTCGTGCTTTTTGTTATGATTATTTCTCTCTCTCCGCTTACTCTAACAACGCATGACATTACTTTTTCAATTGCCCATGCTGCGGACGACGGGTCTGTATGGTCACAAATTGGCGATGCTGCGGGTTCAGCAACAAGTTGGGCATTATCCAACACGATTGGTGTTTTATTCAACAAAATCGTCGGTTGGCTTTTCTACCTACCGCTCTTACTCGCTGGAATGTACCTTTCAATAACTGGTGGGATTTTTGATTGGCTTTTAAATAACACCGTTCTTGGTTTTTCAGAAATGTATAGCGAGTACTTTAGTACTGGCGTTGACCTGACATGGGTTATTTTTCGTGATGTTGGTAACATTGTTATGATTGCAATGTTTGTATTCATTGCTTTTTCAGTAATTTTAAATAGCACATCGTTTGGACTGAAACAATTCGGCGTTCGCATTTTGATTGTTGCAGTACTTTTAAATTTTAGTTTATTTTTTACAAAAGTAGTCATCGACATCTCAAACGTAACTGCAATACAATTCGCTAAAGAAATTTCACGCTCAACAAATAGTTCTTCATCTGAACTTAGTATCTCTAGCAAGTTTATGGAAGTAGGTGGCTTCTCTGCGATAAGCACTGGAGAACCACCTAAGGACGGAGACGCAACTGCAAAAACATCACAGGAGACGGCGAATGCAATTCAAAGTACGCTGTTAGGTACAATTTTCCTTACAGCGGCTGCATCAATCCTTCTTTCAGCTTCCATTTTATTAGTCACTCGAGTAATTACCTTTATATTTTTGATGATTATGTCGCCCCTAGCATTTGTTGCCTACATGACACCAAATATGGAAGGGTGGTGGACGATGTGGTGGAAATACCTCTTAAAAAACGCCATCTTCGCTCCACTGTTTATGCTCCTTCTCCTCGCCGTCATTCGCCTCGTGGATGTACCGAGTTCAAAAAGCCCTCTCGGTTCAGGTTCTGTCTTAGACCCTGAAGCGTATTTTCACATAGCAGTCGTATTAGGTCTTTTTTATGGAGCCACAAAACTTGCAAGTAGCCTATCCCTCCTAGGAGCAGAGACGGCAAACAAGTACGGCATGGGAGCGTTTGGTAGAGTGGCACAACTCCTAACCGGTGCAAGTCTTGTAAAGACAGTGGGGCGGAATACGCTTGGAAGATGGGGGGCAAATAATATGGATGACAAGGAGTTACGAAGGAAAGCTATCGAGGGAAATTTTGCACAGCGAATGATGGCCCGCGGTCAATTGTCAGCTGCTAATAAGGCAGCTAAAGCAACGTATGACTTTAGAGATACAAAGATTGCTAAAAATCTTGAAAAAGCATCCGGTGTCACGTTTGGGGCTGCGTCTAAAAAAAGTTTCGATAGTTTCTTAAACAAAGAAGCTAATTATCTCGGAAATGCTCGAGTAGATGAGAAAAAGGCTCAAGAAGAGGCTGGAAAAACAGTTCGTGGCAACGGTCCTCAAACAGAAGCTCCAAAGACAAAGGAGGGTAGTGAGGCTAGTGCTCAACCCAAAGCCGAGCTTGTGAAAACACCTGAAGCACCTAAGAAACCTGAAGTTCCAGAAAAAACCACTCCTCCTGAAACGGAAGAGGTCGCAGATAGCAGTAACAAAATTAAGCTCAGTACAGCGGGCGAGGATATAGATTCGTCAAAAAAAGAGGCTGATGAGAAAAGTCGTGAACGTAGCGACGGAAGTATAAAAGTAAATAACATAAAAAGAGACATTCTCGATCTCGCAAATCGAGATGTCATAGATATTCGTTCAAACAAAGATGAAAACTTGGAAGATGTCGGTGTTGTTCTTAACCGCCCTGGTACAGAAAGTGCTCCAACAAGTCGAGCAGCTGACCAAGAGAAGGGCTCCAGTGATGAGGTAAAAAATATTATTAAGGAATACCGAGACAAAACGGGCAAGTTCGCAGAAGGTAATGTGGCAAGTTTCTTTGGTAGAACTAAAAAAAGTCGTTCAATGATAGCAGATCGTGCAGAAAAGATTGCTGGGAAGACCAACGAAGAGAAGCTGTTTGAGGATATGGTCAAAGAAAAAGTGAAGGAAGCAACAGAAGGTACCGCCACTGACTCAAAGGGAGTAGATAAAGATACTAAGAAAGCATAGTATGGCCAATGATATCGAAACACTTGTGGAAAAGCGTTTTGCAGAGCTCCCAGAAGCTGTGCAAGATGCTATACAAAATGCCGACGTGGAACAAAAGCTTCGCGCTCTTTCTGCAAAGTATAAACTCCATCTTGACCAATGGGTCCTTCTCGAAAACGAAATTATGCTCACACTGCTTGGGTTAGAGGACCCTCAAAACATGGCAAACAATGTGGCAAAACAAGTAGGTATTAAGCAAGATCTTGCTCAAAAAATAGTGAATGATATCGCAATCGAAGTATTCCGCCCTATTCGAAAAGAAATGCAAAATGCACTATCGAGTAAAGGGCGCGATTCAGATAACATTGTAATGAAAGACGCAAGCACCACGACTGAAAAAAAAGTCACCCCATCAGACACAAGTGCGTACAAACCCGGAGTATCTAGCCTAGAGCGAAAGGATGTTCAGGAAGATCCTTACCGAGAGTCTATCGACTAGATTTTCGTCCCCATTTTTACGTGTTCATACTATTGCGAGTATGCGATACTAATAACTATGAGCGTTTCGTTGAACGCCGCGTTTCACTCATGCAGTGCACGACCTTAACCGTATTTGTTAATTCATTGGTGTTCAAGTTCCTCATGTTGTTTTAACTATTTGTAACGTGAAATTTCAAGTACCACAATTTACAGATGTTGAGGACAAAATATTTGGTCCACTTACCCTAAAGCAATTTATATATATTGCTGGCGGAGGAGGGTTAAGTTTCTTGCTCTGGCGAACATTGCCTTTTCTTCTGGCAACGCCACTTATACTGGGGGTTCTCGCATTTGCAGGAGCACTAGCGTTTATCCAAGTTAACAATAAGCCACTTATTACGACTTTGGAGGCAGCAACAATGTACTTCCTTCACAAGAAACTGTACTTATGGAATTCGAACTACAAAAGTAAGAGAAAAAAGAAGGAGGAGGTTTCTGCAATCCCACAATTTGAGCAGGGAGTCCCTTCGCTTTCAGAGAATAAACTAAAAAACCTTGCGTGGAGTCTAGATATTAATGAGCGAATTCGCTTAGATAAAGAAAAGGATTTAGAAATTCAATAATATGCCTCAAACAAAAACATCAGCACAAGCGTCACAAGACTTCGTACCAGTAAAAGAAGTGCGGGATGGGATTATTGTGCTTCACAATGGAGGTTTGCGTGCTGTTCTAATGGCCTCCTCTCTTAACTTCGCTCTAAAAAGTGAAGATGAGCAAAGTGCATTTATTATGCAGTTTCAAAGTTTTTTTAACTCACTTGATTTTTCAATCCAGATTTATATTCAATCACGTGCCCTCGATGTTCGTCCATACCTGAGCACTTTGGAGGAAGAATTTAAAAGGACAATGGATGATCTTATGAGAATCCAGATTCGTGAATACATAGAATTCATTAGGAACTTCGTTGAAAGTGCTGATATTATGACCAAACATTTCTTTGTTGTTGTCCCATATTCTCCGAGTACGATTTCAACAAATACGGGAGTGCTTGCAAATCTACCTTGGAATAAAAGTGCGGGGTCTGAAGGGCGAAGTGCGCGAACAAACTTTGAGGAAAGCGTGTCTCAGCTAGATCAACGGATATCTGTTGTGCAGCAAGGGCTCATCCGTACTGGTGTACGTACCGCACAGCTCGAAACAGAAGAAGTGATTGAGTTACTCTACAAGATTTTTAATCCAGGTGAACAAGACAAGCCCGCACAAATGATTGAAGCACTGAAGAAATAGTTGTTCGTATGAAAGACGTGTTTGGTTTTGAGTGAATCAGGTATACTACAATTAGTTATTATGGCTTTTTTCGATTTATTTGGTAAAAAAAGGGAAAGAAATGAGGATTTGGTTCCTATTCTTCCCGAAGAAATATACAAGCAGGGTGTGCTTGAGCTTCAAGATGTTGTTGCACCTTCTGCACTACAAATTACGCCACGTGCATTAAACTTAGGTGAAAAAATAGCTCGCACCTTTTTTGTTATCTCGTATCCTCGTTTCCTCTCTACGGGTTGGTTTTCTCCAATCATTAACCTTGATAAGGTATTCGATGTTTCAATTTTTATACACCCTATGGACACTACAACTGTCCTAAGAAAATTCCAAAAGAAAGTAGCAGAAGTAGAGAGTCAAATTTCAATTCGTGAGGAAAAGGGTCTCGTACGAGACCCAAAACTAGATACTGCCTATTCTGACCTTGAATACTTGCGGGACCAGCTGCAGCAAGCTCAAGAAAAAATGTTCCAGATCGGTCTCTATATAACAATATATGGTGATACGCTAGATGAAATTGATAAAACGGAATCAGAGATACGCTCTATTCTTGAAGCGCGTCTTGTATACCTTAAGCCAGCACTGTTTCAACAAGAAGCTGGGTTTAAAAGTGTTCTTCCCATCGCTGAAGACGAACTCTCTGTTCATTCAAACCTTAACTCATCACCCCTTTCCAGTATTTTCCCTTTCGTTTCATTCGACTTAACGAGCGATAGGGGAATCTTGTACGGAATCAACCGGCATAACTCTAGCCTAGTGCTATTTGACCGTTTTTCACTCGAAAACTATAACTCTGTTGTTTTTGCAAAATCTGGTGCAGGTAAGTCGTACATGACGAAGCTCGAAATTGTTCGTTCGCTTATGTTCGATGCTGATGTGATTGTTATCGACCCAGAGCGTGAGTACGAGTACTTGGCTGAAACAACAGGGGGGCGATACTTCAATATTTCACTGTCTTCTCAGCACCACATAAACCCTTTTGACCTTCCTATTCCACGAGAAGATGAAAATCCTTCAGATATTTTGCGTAGTAACATCATTACGCTCGTTGGTCTTTTTCGTATCATGTTTGGTGGCCTCACCCCTGAAGAAGACGCTATCATCGACCGTGCTATTTCAGAAACGTATGCACTTAAAGACATCACCGCAAACTCAGACTTTTCTGCAATTGAGCCGCCACTTCTATCAGACTTTGAACTTGTACTTTCTGGGTTGGAAGGTTCAGAATCACTCGTTCAAAGACTTTCAAAATACACGCATGGAACATGGGCAGGATTCATAAACCGCCCAACAAACGTTGATATGAACAAACGTTTTGTAGTTTTTAGTGTACGAGACATGGAAGATGAGCTGAAACCAGTTGCGATGTATTTGGTTACTCACTACATTTGGAACACCGTTCGAAAGGAGTTGAGGAAACGCTTGCTTATTATTGATGAGGCGTGGTGGATGATGAAGTCGGAGGATACTGCCTCATTTCTTTTTGGCATTGCAAAGCGAGGACGTAAATATTTCTTAGGACTTGCGACTATAACGCAAGACGTTGCTGACTTTTTGAGCAGTACGTACGGAAAAGCCATGATTACAAACTCATCTATCCAAATTTTATTGCGCCAATCACCAACCTCTATCGACCTAGTACAGGAAACATTTAGATTATCTGACGAGGAAAAGTATTTGCTCTTGGAATCTGACGTAGGGGAGGGAATTTTCTTTGCTGGGCTTAAGCACGTAGCAATAAAAGTTATCGCGAGTTATACAGAAGACCAAATTATCACCTCTGACCCATCCCAAATACTGGCTATAAAGAAGGCGAAGCAGGAACTCACCAATGAGACATCTTCTTAATCTCTATGGATTTCGGAAAAACAAAGATACGTAGGGTCTCTCTTGAATTATTCCTTTTCCTTGCCTCTTTCGCTCTTATCCTAGACTTCACTATCGGGCTCGTACCTTTTTTAGGGGCATTTATTGGATTTCTTTTTGCTTTCATTGTCCGTTGGCAGTTGGGATTTTTTGATTACACAGAACGAACGCTTTTTCGTTTTATAATTGGAGTTGCCGCCCCAACCATATGGGAGCTCATTTTTAGCTCAGTGTCACCCACAAACTTTATTTTCGTTGTTGTTACCTATGTGTTTAACCTGCGGAAAACCTATTCCGAAGAAAAGAAACTCAAAGAAATGGCGGCTGCAAATGACAATAAGCCCCGCAATAAAAAGTTAGCCGCTTAATAAAAACTTATAACCGCCTTCACCTGCGCCTTTATACATTTCACTATATAATGAGTATATATGCGAGTTTTTTTGCTTAGCGGTTTTCTTGTAAGCCTTTCTTTACTGTTTGCGGGTGTTGTGTATGCTCAAACATTTACTCCTCTTGACCCCTTAACAATTTCTCTTTCACCAAAATATCCGCAACCAGGTCAGGAGGTAACAGCAACAGTAACGTCATCCGATATCAACGCTCGCTCAGCCACTATCGCATGGCTTTTAAATGATGAGGTAAAAAAACAAGAAGCAGGGGGTGTATCGTATACATTTACTGCGACAGAGGTCGGTTCGAGCCAAACACTTGAAGTACTTGTGCGTGCTCCTGACGGGAATATCTCTTCCAAGAAAATCACAATTAGCCCTTCCCAGGTAACGTTGCTATGGGAAGCAGATACCTATACACCGCCATTTTATGGTGGTCGAGCACTGTATTCTATTGGTAGCAACATTAGGGCAGAAGCCGTGCCGCACATAGCACGTCCAGAAGGTGGATTTTACGACCCTAGTGAAGTCACATACGTTTGGAGCAAAAATGGTGTGGTTATGGGAAGCTCCTCAGGTATCGGTGCTCAAACACTTATTACAGAAGGTCCTAAATTTCTTGGAAATTACATATTGACGGTCGAAGTTCGTAGCCCTAGCGGTACTCAAATTGCCCAATCTTCAGCTCTCGTTGAAACGTATGGAGCAATGGTGAAGTTGTACGAACGAGATCCATTGGCTGGAGTTCAGTACCAATCAACCATCACTAACGGATACTCTTTTAATGATTCCCCTCAAATTGAACTCCAGGCTATTCCATATTTTATGGATGCTCGGACAATTAACGGTTCCTCACTTGCCTACACATGGAACATAAATGGTGAGACAGCGACAAATGAAACGGGGAGCCCATCGACTTTGAACATCCAATTGTCATCAGTTGAAAGTATCTCGACTCAACTTGGGGTTTCCATTTCCAACAACTCATCCCCACTTCAAAAGACTGAGAGTACGTTGCGCGTCAACTTTGAAGGAAGCACTAAAAACTCATTGTTTGGTCTTTAATATATGCAAAAAAAATACGTATACATAGTCACCTCTATTATTGTTACAGTACTTATTGCTAGCCTTATTGGTTGGGCAATCTTCATAAATAAACAACAGCAAGCGCTTCAGTCTGAAACCCAAGATCTTGGTTACTTTGGCGATTCCACTAGCTCAAATTCGAGGGGGGATAGCTTTTTCGGTAGTTTCTTTTCAAATTCAACAGACACAGGTAGTGATTCTTCCGCGAGCACATCAGAACAACGACCAATCCTTAGGCAGCTTTATAACCTACCAACAGCGGGGTTTGTTAAAAATGGAACGGGGACTGTACGCTTCGTCGACAGAAGGACTGGGTACGTGTTTGAGAAAGATCTTTCTGATGGCACAACAACAAGAATCGATCAGACTACTGTTCCGCAAGTATATAACGCATTGTTCCTTGATAACGGGAAGAAGGTTGTTCGACAGTATACGGACAAGGACTTGCAAGTAATCAGTGTTTTGAGTGGCTCTACTGGAGAGGGGGAGAGTGCCTCTCTTTCGCCAAATATTCTTGAAATTACAACAGACTCTACAAACCAGAAGCTTGCACTTCTAGAAAGAAGTTCTTCTGGTAGTGAACTGTATATTTATAACCTTGAAACTAACTCGAAAGATCTCATTTTCCACTCAGCACTTCGTGGTTGGAATATTCAGTGGGAAAAATCAGTAATTCTTGTTTCTCAAAAACCATCTGCTGGACTTCCTGGATCTGCATATAGTGTTGCCGTTTCAACTGGACTTACAAGCTTACTGCTCCAACAAAAAAACGGATTGCAAACAAATATGAGTCCAGATGCGGATAAAATTTTGTTTAGTAGTACAAAAAACGGATTACCAGCATTATCTATCTTTAATAGTACGACTAGTGCTGTTCTTGATTTGCCTTTGTCTGGGCTCCCAGAAAAATGTGTGTGGCACCCAGAGAAGCCTCTCATTTATTGTGCAATACCGAATAAATTTCCTGAAGGAGATTATCCAGACATATGGCACCAAGGAACTATTCACTTTGTAGATTCAATCTATGAAATTAATGCAGAGACCGGAAGTTCTACTATGATTATATCTCCTGAAACGACGGATGGTTTATCGTTGGATATTGTGAAATTAACCTTTGATGTTTCAACTGGGGAATTGTTTTTTGTAAACAAACTCGACCAAACATTTTGGTCTTTGACACTTCCAAAAAGTACATCGTTTAACCAAAATGAAAGTAGTGAGTAAGAAACACTTTCTATTATAGTTTTTTTAGTATACTACACGTACACTTTTATGGTTCGAAAATTACTTCTACATTGCTACATGTTACTTCTAACAATTGCGATTGCGTTGCCACACATCACACTGGCCCAATATCAACCGCTTTCTGGAGGTCTTGGAGGTCTAGATGGCAATGCTTCTCTGGCCCAGTACTTTAACGCACTCTTTAATATTGTTTTGACACTCGGCGCTATTTTAGCAGTCATAATGATTGCGATTGGGGGATTCCAGTATATGACTACAGAAGCCGCTTCAGCAAAACAAGCAAGTAAAACCCGCATTCAGCAGGCGATATTAGGACTCCTTATGCTCTTGAGTGTATATATTTTCTACAGCGAAATAAACCCGGACATACTCAAGCTCGATATTACGCAACAATAATTCCTACAGGGGAGAGATGGGGGTTAATTTTCAACGTATCGTATAACTACACGGCGGTCTCGTCCCTCTCCATGTGATTCTGTAGCTATATTGGACTCTTCAGCAAGAGCTGAGTGCACAATCATTCTCTCGTATGCACTCATTGGGGTCATTTCTACATTATATTTAAGTGATCGTGCCCGCTCTGCAAGTAGTTTTGCCGTTTGTTTTAGTTCATCAATCTTTTTTGTGCGATACCCGTTTACGTCAATTAAAATTCGCATCTTTTCGTCCTTGTTTTCAAAAACTTTCTTAACAATGTAATTCAAAG
>Ga0210057_1010904_pt1 | contig 10177 bp, 9 predicted proteins | sample CryGeyCG2114_010_2_FD_183968 | JGI IMG/M metagenome (GOLD analysis project Ga0210057, IMG submission 183968) | Groundwater microbial communities from aquifer - Crystal Geyser CG10_big_fil_rev_8/21/14_0.10 (SPAdes) (version 2) | ecosystem: Environmental > Aquatic > Deep subsurface > Groundwater ...
GGGCGGTACTGAAGCGCCTCAAGAACGTGTACGGGCTCGATCGTATCGCTTTCCGAAAGGTCCGCGATGGTCCGAGCAAGACGAAGAACGCGATGGTAGCTTCGCGGTGAAAGTGAGAGCTTCTCCGCGGCTTCGATAAGCGCTGTCTGCGCTTCTTCCGTTACGCCGATTTTTTCGGTAAGGAGCTTTGAAGGAAGTTCATTATTGGCACGTGAGGGGATGCCAAGACGGTCCATCCGTTTTTTTTGTATATCCCGCGCTTTTAGAATCCTTTTCCGGACAACCGATGAAGATTCTCCCCGCTCTTCCGATCTTAATTTCTTATGAGGCACGAGAGGAACTTCGATCCACATATCAATGCGGTCGATAATCGCACCGGAAATCTTTTTCTCGAAACGTTCCCGTTCCCGTTGATCAGCTCTGTCCCCCGGCGGGTTCATGGCGGCGATGAACATGATGTTCGCAGGGAACGTTGCCGACCCCGAAGCGCGCGACACGGTGATTGAGCGATTTTCCAACGGTTCGCGCAGGGCCTCAATGGCACGCCGGTCGAACTCGGGGAATTCGTCGAGGAACAAAACGCCATTATGTGCAAGCGTTACTTCTCCGGGGCGAACGATGTTCCCGCCCCCTACCAAAGCAACGTATGACGTCGTGTGGTGTGGTGATCGAATGGGAGGAGATGAAACCAATGTTTCAGCCAGCACTCCGGCAAGCGAATGTATCGCTGTTACTTCCACCGCTTCTTCGAACGACAAATGGGGCAGGATTCCCGCGAGCGCTCCCGCGAGCATGGTCTTCCCCGTTCCCGGAGGACCGGTAAATGCGATGTTGTGTCTCCCTGCCGCGGCAATCTCAAGTCCGCGCTTTGCTGTTTCCTGTCCTTTGATGTCAGCGAGGTCGACCGATATCGATGCACTGTATGCGGCTGCTTTCGTGTGCGGAGTTTTTTTCATCCTCTGTTCGTTTTTGACGTGGGCGATGACCTCCTGGAGGGAGTGCGCACCGAACACGTTAATACCGTCAACCAGCGCCGCTTCTTCTGCGTTCGCACCCGGGAGTACTATGGCGCGCATGTTCCGTTTTTTTGCAAACAATGCCGCAGACAACGCCCCTTTCACCGGTCGCAGAGTTCCGTCAAGCGCCAATTCTCCCAAAAAAACGACACCCTCAGGATCAAATGCAATTTCTTCCGCCGATAAGAGATACGAAAGCGCCATCGGAAGATCAAACACGGTCCCCTCTTTCTTCAGATCCGCAGGAGCGAGCGATATGACTACTTTGTGATTCTTGCTTTTCGGTGAATCAAAACCTGAGTGCTTGATGGCTGCGGAAATCCTATCTCGCGCTTCCTCGACCGCCTTGCTCGCGAGCCCCACCACGGCAAACGAATACAGACCCCGCGAGAGGTCTGCTTCAATGGTCACCATGTGTGATGTGGGGAATCCGGGCTGGACGCTGTGGACCCGAGCAAACACAGGCTGTTATGAGAGTTTCTCGTTCATGTGCGCCATGCACGTACGCGCGGCCGGATTTGCGAGGAGTCGTTCTTTTTCTATCGGTTCATTGGAAATCTCGCACGTGCCGTATGTTCCTTTTTCAATTTTCTCGAGCGCCATGATAACAGTGTTGAGACGTCCCTCGAGCTCGTTGAGTGACGCATTAGCGTCGTGCATGTCTTCAATAATATCTGCGTTATCATTCCGGTCAGCGCCAAACTCCTCGCCTTTCCCCTTCGCGGGAACCCAATCGGAAGGATTTGCGGTATTTCGCGCGCCCAGTGTCTGAAGCTCACTCTCAAGGAGCTCTTTTTCTTTTTCGAGCTTGTGCTTGAAGTCCTGCAGTTCGTTGTCTGAAATCATCACGGCATGGTAGCACGGGGCATGCGTCGAATCTAGCGGGCGCTTGAGATTGACAGTCTCGTCAGAATCTCATTCAGTGTGTTTTGGTTCGTGGTGATGATAAGAAGGTCTTTAGCGGGGAACGAGTACACGATGGGCCATGTGGCGTTGCTGGTTCGTATGTCGATGTTTTTGAAAATCGCGTCGGAAAAGACAAGAGGTGGCGGGATAGCTGATGCATTGACCGGTTTGAAAAAACCGCCCAGGGTTTCTGCAATCGATTTTTCCCACAACAACATGGCCTGGTACGACAGGTCATAGAACGATGTTGTGGCAATAATAAACGGCTGATTTCTGTCGAAAGAGTGAACCCCTACCATAATTGCAGTTGCATTCCGCGCCAATGTTGCCGGAGCACCGAGGAGTGTCAGGATTTCTTCCGGGGACAGAAGCGCGCCGTTCCTTACGATAACGAAATCTTCCACTTCGCCCAATGCAATGTCCGCAGTGGCGCGGGCGTCGGCAAGGAGTTCGGGGAGTGTAGCGGTGTCGTCGAGAAGTACGATTTTTTGCGCATTAGTATTGATCAGTTTTATTGCGGGCACCGGCAGAGTGTCTTTTTTTGTCAGAATGAACGCCGCGACAACCGACGCAATTCCGATACCGACCAAAGCCAATGCTCCCAGTATGAAAACGATATTTCGTTTCGGTACGGCGGGCGTATTCTCTTTTTGTATTTTTTGTCTCGCCATGCGCTCACGCTCTTCCCCGACAATGGTGGTGAGTGTTGCGCCGCGGCGTTTCATTTCGCGGTTCATATCGCTCGCGTAGGTGCGGATCTTCGGAAGACCGTTGTCATCTATTTCAGTCCGATTTTCCGGAGAGACAGAAACAATATTTTTCCGTTCCGGCGAATCCTGCCGTGTCGGGCCCATTCCGATTTCGCGTGCGCTTTGCGAGAGGAGTGCATCTTGCGTGGGCTTCCCTTCTCCTCGTGCCGGTCCCTTCATATATTCCGGAAGAGCGATGTCTTTCAGAGAAACCTTTGACGGTATTTTGGGCAAGGTCGGCGTATCGCGCTTCAGTTCTGCCGCGCGCGGGTATTCCTTGTCGAGCATATTCTTCGACCCACTCTCCGCGCGTTGCGGAGGTGTTTCCGGTAGCGCGGTATCTCTGCCTGCCAAAGCATTCGAAAGTTCCGCCGCCGCGCGCGCGGTTTCCAATTCTTTTTTCTCCAGTTCTTCTAACTGAGTATTATCGACGATCTCGTCTCCCTTGTGATTGTCCGCCGTGGCCATTGTTGCCATTGTAACCTCTTCCCGAGCTACCATATCCTCCTTCAGGGGCCACGGTGAGCCCTTTACGGGTTGCGAAATCAGGATCCGCCATCTTGATGGAAAGATTGATGCGTCCCTGGTCGTCAATCTCTTTCACCACCACCTTCACTTTCTCTCCGATTGATACGGCATCGCGTGCCGAGGCGATCCTGAACGGAGCGAACTCTGACACATGCACCAATCCTTCATTTTTCCCCCCTATGTTTACGAACGCGCCGAAATCCATGATGCGTGTTACTTCTCCTTCGGCCACTTCGCCGGGGAGCCACACTTTAGTCATGGTGCGGATTATTTCCGCAGCTTTTTCAGGAGAATCGCCGGTACCGGTTATGAACACCGTTCCGTCGTCGTCAATTGCTATCGATGCAACGCCGGTTTCTTCTTCAATTTTTCTGATATTTTTTCCTGACGGACCGATTACCATGCCGATCATGTCGACCGGAACGGTAAGTGAAACAATTTTCGGCGCGCGAGGCGAGAGGTCGGGACGAGGTGCAGCGATTGCTTTTGTCATCACATCAAGAATTTCCAGCCGAGCTTTTTTTGCCTGCGTCAGCGCTTCCGCGAGTACCGAGAGCGGGACGCCGTCAACTTTGACATCGAGTTGGATTGCGGTAACACCGTCTTTCGTACCCGCGACCTTGAAATCCATATCGCCGTAATGATCTTCCGGGCCTTGAATATCGGTCAACACCGCATAGCGCTCAGGACCTTCGTAAATGACACCCATCGCGATGCCGGCAACCGGAGCTTTAATAGGAACACCTCCATCCATCAACGCCAGGATGGAAGCACACACACTTCCCATGGATGTTGAACCGTTTGATGCCAGCGCTTCCGATACCAAGCGGATGGTGTAGGGAAATGTTTCTTTCGGCGGGATGACCGCAGAGAGTGCTTTTTCCGCCAGCGCGCCGTGTCCGATCATGCGGCGATTCATTCCGCCCATCCGTCCTGTTTCACCGACAGAATAAGGCGGGAAATTGTAATGATGCATGAAACGCTTTTTCTCTTCGCGTTCTTCAATTGAATCAATAATTTGCGAGTCGTCAGGGCCGCCCAGGGTAAGCGCGGAAAATATGTGTGTACCTCCGCGGTAAAAGATTCCCGAACCGTGCAACATCGGCGACATGCCGCCGGCTTGCGCAAAAAGCGGGCGTAGCTCGTCGAGTTTTCGTCCGTCAACACGTTCTTTCTTTTCAATGGCGCGTTTGTCCATGAGTTTCTCAACTTCGGTTTCAAAGAAATCATCAGCCTCCTTCGCTTCGTCAGGCAGTTTCTCGGCAATCAATGCCGTCCACGTATCTTTGAACGCGCCGATATGCTCTTTTCCGGGAACGCCTGAGAATACCGATTGTTCGAATTCGTTTCGCAGGGGCTCAAACAACTCCTTGATTGTGGCATTCGTTTCCGGAATAACAAACGGTTCTTTTTCTTTTCCGATTTCGGCAATCACCTTCTTTTGAAACGCTTGTGCCTTCTCGATTTCCTCAAGCGCTTTCGCGAATGCTTTTTCCAGAATCTCTTCCGGCACTTCCTGCGCGCCGACTTCAATCATGGTGATGGCGTTGTCTTTGCCACACACAAGAAGATCAAGTTCAGCGTCAGGAGCATTCCGTTGTTCATAGGTCGGGTTTACGATTAATTCATCTGAGCCGCGTTTTTTCCCGATACGCACTGCCGATACCGGCCCGCTCCATGGAATTTTTGAAACACTGAGTGCGAGTGATGCTCCGATAACTCCCAACACGTCCGGGTCATCCTCGCTGATCGAGAGAACGGTTGTTACCACTTGCACGTCTCTCCGCATTTTGTTGTTGAACAAAGGGCGTATAGTCCGGTCGACGACGCGTCCGGTTAAGATCGCATCATCGGAGGGACGCCCTTCGCGGCGCATAAAGCGGGAACCCAAAATCTGACCGGCGGCGTAAAAACGCTCCTCGTAGTCTACGGTGAGCGGAAAGTAATCGACATCACTGCGTTCTTTCTTTCCCATGACGGCGGTAACAAGGATTGTCGTGTCGCCATAACGCATGATGACTGAGCCGTGCGCTTGGTCGGCAAGATCGGAGAAAACGGCAGTTATATTTTTCCCTCCGTAAGGAAACTCAAATGATTTTTGTTGCATGAATCTCAATAATTAATGAGCGCGAGGCGTTGAAAGTCCGGCGGCTTCGGTTCTTGATGGTATTCCCGAAAAGGAACACTACAAAAACTGAAGAAAACCGTATCCAACCTGCTCGGGATCATCTGATAATGAAGCCACTGTACCACAAGGGTGCTTCCGAGGAACACATGAATGACAGGAGTTTTATCCCTCGTCAGTATCGGAGCCGACGACTTTTGGGGCGGTTTCATCGTGCTCTCCTCCATCGTTTCCTCCGATGAACGGGATTTTGGCAAATGATGTTCCAAGAAGATATTTTTTCGGTTCGAGCGACATGTCGATAAAGTCATCGACCGCCTCGCGGAGTCTCTGCGACACCGACTTCCCGAAGGCGATTACCTCAACCTGCGTACCGTTATTTTTGAGATACTCGGCAAGCGGTACGAAATCACCATCACCCGTTGCCAGAACAACCGCATCGAGTTTTGGTGAAAGTTTAATGGCGTCAACCGCCATCCCGACGTCCCAATCGGCCTTTTTCGCTCCGCCGTAGAAAATTTGCAGATCCTTGGTCTTGGGTTCGATGCCAATTTTGGTGAGTGCATCGAAAAACGCCCGTTCCTCTCCGCTTTCGGTGGTAATGACGTATGCAGTCGCCCTGACCAATATCCGTCCGGCCAAGGATTCCTTCAGCACATTGCCGAAATTAACTCGCGCGTGGTAAAGATTCTTTGCGCTGTGGTACAGGTTCTGCGTATCGATGAACACCCCGACACGCTGAGCTTTATGTTTTATGGTTGCCATAAAAATGGATTAGAGAAGAGCGTATAAGTTACACACACTTTTAAAAAACGCTCGACAACTGGATATTATACAAATTATTTTTGATATTGAAAAGACCGGTACGCGCCGGCCCTTCCAATTATTTCTTGAGACCGAGAGTCTTGATGACCTTCTGATATTCTTTTTTGTCGGACTTCTCGAGATACTTCAAGTGGGTTCGACGGTCCGCCACCATCTGCAAAAGCCCCCGTCGCGAGTGCTTGTCTTTGAGGTGGGACTTAAGGTGTGTTGCAAGTTCGCTGATCTGCTTGGTGAGAAGAGCAACCTGGACAGCGGCTGAGCCGGTATCATTACCGTGCTTTCGGACGCCTTTTATAGCCCGAGCTTTCTGTGTTTTTGTAAGCATGACTGAAAATGTACCACAGTTGAGCCATTTTTGCAACATGCTGTGCGACATTCCCTATATACTGTATCCATGGCCTCTTTGAGCGAAATGAAGCGAGAATTTCTCGAATATCTTGAGATAACGAAGGGGAGGAGTGTTAAAACGATTGAAAATTATGACCGCTACCTTACACGGTTTCTCGCATTCGCCGAAACCGACTCCCCAAGAGAAATCACTGATGCATTGATCCGCGAGTTCCGCCTCTGGCTCAACCGGCAGCCGGCCCCCGGGGGGAACCTGAAAAGGAAGACCCAAAACTACTACCTCATAGCGCTCCGCGCCTTTTTGAAGTATCTCGCAAAGCGCGATGTAGAAAGTCTTCAGCCGGAAAAAATAGAATTGGCGAAGGTGTCGGAGCGTTCGCTTGATCTCATTACCACGTCCGAGCTTGAACGGCTCCTTTCCGCTCCCGCTGTCGCGCTCAAGAAAGAAAAAGACCCCGATGTACAAAGGAAACTCCTTCGTGATCAGGCAATACTGGAGCTTTTGTTCTCAACCGGGCTTCGTGTTTCTGAGCTCTGCTCGTTGAACAGCGATATCGACCTTTCGCGGGACGAACTTTCGGTTCGGGGGAAGGGAGAAAAGATACGAGTCGTGTTTCTTTCGGAACGTGCAAAGGACGCAATCCGTGTCTACCTCAAGGCGCGCGCCGACATGGAGGAGGCGCTGTTTGTGGACGGCAGAAGCACAAAACTTCACCGCATCACTCCGCGCGATATCCAGCGTCACATCAAAGCGTATGCCTCTCGCGCGGGGATAACCTCGAAAGTAACCCCCCACGTACTCAGGCATGTCTTCGCAACCGATCTTCTTGAAAACGGCGCTGATTTACGAAGCGTTCAGGCGCTTTTGGGTCACGCCAATATTCAAACAACGCAAGTATACACGCACGTTACGGATAAGCACCTCCGCGACATCCACAAGGCCTTCCACGGAAAGCAACGAAAAAGTTGACAAAACAAGTCATTTGTCCCAATATGTATATCCGTTATGCGCGCGCCGTTTCACAACGTCAATGTTTTGTTTGGAAAAACACTTCTTCAACAGAGAAGCATTTTGAAAGAGTTGCATCACAGTGTGTCAGTGTCTGACCGCTCTCGCGACCTATCCGCATCACCGGACACCGGTATATTTCGTCGGTTTGGCAGAGAGCCGGGAGCGCCACACTTGGAAAAACTCAATCAAACGCTGAACGACTCGCGCGCTCGCCATGTCTCTAGCGTATTTCGCACACGTGGCGGATTGCCGATGTTGGGCTTGCCCGCGACGGCAAAAATCGAATTTCCTGAAGATAACCCGAGAGAAAAAGGGTTTTGGATTTTTTATGGCGCGGTTTGTGCTCTTCTCCTTGTGGGTCTCTTGATTTACCTCGCAACCTTACCTGTACCCCTGTAACAAAGCGTTACGTTGTTTTCGGACGCCGTGTGGTAGAGTTTTTCCATGAAACTCATTTCGTGGAACGTTAATGGCATACGGGCAGTCCATAAAAAAGGCCTCTTCCTCCCTTTTATCAAGCAATGTAAGCCGGATATCTTATGCCTTCAGGAAACCAAAGCGGAACAGGGCCAGGCGGAAATTGACCTGCCGGAATATGAAGAATATTGGAATTCTGCGGAACGCAAAGGGTATAGCGGTACGGCAATTTTCACCAAAGAGAAGCCGATAAGCGTGCGGTTGGACATTCCGGAGACAATTGCCAAAAAATGGAAGCTTACCGGTGACGGATACGGAGACCCCAACAAAGAAGGTCGCGTCATCGCGGCGGAATTCAAAGATTTTTTTATCGTTACTGTGTATACGCCAAACTCGAAGGAAGACCTCTCCAGGATTCCCCTCCGCCATAAGCACTGGGATCCCGCATTTTTGGCATATATGATTGAACTTGAAACTCAAAAACCCGTTATTTTCTGCGGTGATTTGAACGTTGCCCACACGGAAGACGACCTCGCAAACCCTCGGCCGAATGAGGGAAAAAAGGGCTTTACCAAAGAGGAACGCGAAGGAATCGACAACATGATTTCCGCCGGTTTTCTGGATACGTTCCGCCTTTTCACCAAAGGAAACGGGCATTACTCATGGTGGAGCCACTTTGCCAACGCCCGGGCTCGCAATATCGGGTGGAGGATCGATTACTTCTTTGCAAGCAGGAAACTTAAGAAAAAAATCAAAAAAGCCTCGATTCTTTCGAACGTGTTGGGGTCGGACCACTGTCCCGTTGTTCTTGATATCGCAATCTAATCCACAGCACTGAGCTTTGAATTTTCTAAAGGACACGAGATAATCTTATAGGACAGTTCTTTCGTTGGTGAAGCGGTTCGCCAGGTTATACGCGCTTTCATAACTATCATTGATACAGAGGCGGTATACAAATGCTTCATCTTTATAAAACGGCTCGCTATACGGGGATTCCGTACTGCGGGCTGTTTTTTTATCCTCCTTTTGTCCTTTATCGACCTGTGCGATTCCCGGGGGTAGCACACTAAAGAGCATGAAAAAGACACGTTGTCGGTGCACGGTAATCACTACACTAGTCGACGTGGTGGGAAGCTCTAATCTTTTTGAGTTCTATCTCTTCTGCCTCTTCCTGCGCCCCCTTCCCCGCGTCTCCCATGTCCTTCAGGGCAGAATCCTCCATTTTTGACAGCACTCGCGCCTTTTCGGTCAGATATTCAGGTGTATTTTTTGACGGATCATCCAGAACCTCTTCAAGAAGAGCGTGTAGAATCCAGCCGATACGCGGGCCAGCCGGCTCCCCTGCTTCTTCCATGACGGTCTTCCCATCAATCTTCAGCATTCCTACCGTGATGGGGTCGCGCAATGCCTCGTCAACCATGGACATGTATTTCCGCAGGCGAAACGGTTGCTCTTTCGGCCGTCCGGTTCCGACTCTATCGCATATGCGCAAGTTCAACAGGTCTTGAATGTTATCTCTCCCCACATTGGTGATTATCCGTCTCACTGCAGACAGGGTAATTTTGTCCGGGTCGGAAAAGAACATGTGCCACCGCACCAAGGATGTTACTTTTTCCGTCATGTCGGACGAGAAACGAAGCTCCTTCATTATTTTTTTCACTACCCGCGCGCCAACCACTTCATGGCCGTGGAACGTCCAGTCTTTTTTTTCTTCCGACCAACGGCGCGCCTCAGGCTTCCCGATGTCGTGGAATAATGCGGCGATGCGGATTGCCAGGTTCCAGTCTTTGTCGGCACTGTGCTGTAATGCGCGGAGGTTGTGCTCGAACACGTCATACGAATGGGCTTGATTCTGATCAACGCCAATCCCTGCTTCCAAGGTGGGGGTGATGTGCTTCAAGAGCCCAAGTTTGTGGGCGAGGAAAATGGCCGGCATTGGCGTTCTGGTCTCAAGGGTGCGGATGAGCTCATCTCTGATTCTTTCCTTCGATATGTTTTTCAGGTTGTCCGCATTCGCATAGATTGCTTCGGCTGTAGCGCTTTCAATTGCAAAATCCAACTCAGCGGAAAGCCGTACGGCGCGCATCATGCGGAGCGCGTCTTCCTTAAAGCGCACTGCGGGATTCCCGACAGCCCGCAACAGGCGTTTCTTTAGGTCTGCCTGCCCGTCGTGGTAGTCGACGAATTCCTTTGTTTTTTCGCGGTAGGCGATGGCGTTTACGGTAAAATCACGGCGTTTGAGATCTTCTTC
>Ga0210057_1010905_pt1 | contig 10176 bp, 11 predicted proteins | sample CryGeyCG2114_010_2_FD_183968 | JGI IMG/M metagenome (GOLD analysis project Ga0210057, IMG submission 183968) | Groundwater microbial communities from aquifer - Crystal Geyser CG10_big_fil_rev_8/21/14_0.10 (SPAdes) (version 2) | ecosystem: Environmental > Aquatic > Deep subsurface > Groundwater ...
GAATGCCCTTTAATCCTTAACTTGAAATACTCTTTTCTTATTTCTTCCTTTTTCATTAGATTCACAGGTTTTTACCTGCGAACTAATTTTCGGTTTTGCCTAGTGACATATGTCTCCTTGTTATACACTAAAAAATTTATTTTATGAACAAATTTTTCAGAGGGAGTTTCCTCCCCCTGAAAAATCAATTTCTTAAAGTTTTAAATTATCTAATGTGTCATAATTTCGCATATTTCTTATTCCGTCGAAGGCAGTGGTTGTTTGAGTAATCCTCGATTTCCTAGATTCAATTTCTGGTTCAGAAGCATAAGCACAATATGTTGCTATAGCTGTTCCAGAAAGCACAAGACCTAAGAGAAAGTAATTTACTGCATTTTTTTCTTTTTGATTTTGTTGCATTTTGTCCTCCAAAATTTAATTAATAATATTAATCCTAAAAATAGTTTATTTCTTGTCAATATTTTTTTATTAAACTTGTGGGTAGAAAAGGGAAGAATATCCGGCATTATAATTTTATAAACCTATATTTAACCTTATTGACACTAGTGTAGATATATTCAAAACATTTAAATATATTTTATTTCATTGTTAGATAATGAAACGAAGAGTAATCAAACAAGGACATAATACTCTAACCATGACTCTCCCATCTGATTGGGTTAAGAAATTAAATATAAAATCCGGAGATGAGATAGACGTATTTGAAAAAGAACACTCCCTAGTTCTAAATGGAATTGAAAGAAATAAAAATAAACTAGTAATAATTAATATAGATGATTTTACAGTCCCTCTTTTATGGAGATTTTTCCAAGGAGCATATAGATCTGGAGCAGATGAAATAAGATTAGAATTTAATAAAAGCTTAAAATTATTCGAAGATCCATATCATTACTACACCACTCAATTTGATTATGCCGAGCTAGGAGAAAAAATAAAATCGAAACCAATGTTAGTTGCAATACAATCTTTAGTTGATAGATTTGTCGGGGTAGAAATTTTAGATGCGGGAGAAAATTACATTACAATAAAAGAAATGGGGGAACTTTCAAATAAAGAATTTGACAATTCTTTAAGAAGAATATTTCTTGTAATTATTCAACTTTTTGAAAGATTAATTGATGCAATAGAGAAAAATGAAATTAATGACATTAATTTATGTAAGGATTTACACACTATCGATTTAAACATAGATAGATTTGTAGATTATTGTTGTAGAATTTTAAATAAAATAAATACTTCCTCTCTAGAAAAAGATAAACCTCTACTTTTTTCAACATTATTTTTACTTGAACTTCTCGGAGATGAATTCAAATATATTGGAAAACATTTAGCAATTTCAAAAAAATCACTTAAGAATACTTTAAACTTAGCAGAGAAAGTCAAAGAGTATTTTGAGATTTACTATAAATTATTTTATAAATTTAATAGGGAGGACATAATCGACTTTGGAGTAACAGATAAAATCATTTATGGAGAACATCAAAAATTTAAATCCGAAACAGGAGAAGCAAGAAGTATCGCAAGACATTTAATGATGATTAGTAAATTTATCCTCGCTGTTGGAGAGCTAAGAATTGAAATGGAATTTTAAGCTACTGATTCTCTATGCAAGCTTGTCTTGTATCCAAAACCAATTTCTATTGGTTTTCAGCTAATCCCTTTCTATCTCTGATTTTTCTTACAACGCCGTTTTGTAATTCAACAGGCATTCTATCAAATTCTTGATCTGCTAATGAACTTACTCCTCGTCCTTCTGTTGCACTTCTCAAATCATTTGACCATCCAATCATTTCAGCAACAGGGATTTTTGCTTTTATAGAAACTCCAGATTCGTCCTGTTCAACATTAATTAATTGTCCTCTTTTACTTGAAACCAATTTTGTAATCGATGCCATAAAATCATTTGGAGCTTCAATCACATGAGTTTGTAAAGGTTCTAACATTGCAACTCCGGAATTTTTCATCGCACCAGAAATTGCATCTCTTACTGCCGGATAAACTTGTGCAGGTCCTCTATGAATTGCGTCTTCGTGAAGTTTAATATCATCAATAGAAATTCTCATTTTAGTGCAAGGTTCCCTCGCTAAAGGTCCTTGATCAATAACCTGTTCAAAACTATCTAAGATTAAATCAATAACTTCAATCATATGAACTTCCCCACGAGTCTCGTCTACAAGCATATTTCCTTTGTAAATATCTCTTACACTTTTTATTTCATCTCCACTAAATCCTAATGCAGTTAAAGTTTGAGTAACTTGCTCGTTCTTTTTCTTAATTCTACCTTCGGGAAGAGCTCCACTATGAATCGCATTATAGACTTCTTCATCTAAAGGTTCAACTTTGATAAAGAAACTATTGTGCCTGTTAGGAGAACGACCTTCAAAAGGTTGAGATTCTTTTGTTACAGTTTCACGATAAACAATTATTGGTGGAGAAGTTTTAACATCCAAACCTTTTTCAGTTCTAATTCTATTCTCGATAATTTCCAGATGTAATTCTCCCATTCCCGAAATTAAATTTTCCCCTGTTTGATCATTAATTTCGATTTTCAAAGACGGGTCTTCTTTTCCAACTTGTCTCAAAACTTCAACCAATTTCGGAAGGTCAGCACTTCTCATCGGTTCAATAGATTTAGTAACAACGGGATCAAATAAATGAGTAATAGCTTCGAATGGTTCAATTTCTTTTTTTGAAACAGTTTCTCCAGCAACAACATCTCTTAAACCAACAATACCGACAATATTTCCAGATAAAACTTCATCAACAATAATCCTTTGAGCTCCCTTGTAAACAGAAACTTGTTGTACACGCGTTTTTGTCTTCGTTAAATTAAGATAAACTTCATCACCTTGTTTAAGTTTTCCAGAGAACAATCTTCCAGCAGCTACTTCTCCTGCGTGTTTGTCTACAACAATTTTTATCGGAACAAAAGCAACATCTCCATTCTCGTCGCAATTCATTAAATCTTTTCCAGTTTGTGATTCTAAATCTCCGTGCCAGATTTTAGGAATACGATATTTTTGAGCATTTAAAGGATTCGGGTGATGTAGAACAGACATTTGTAAAACAACTTCATGCAACGGCGCTTTTTTTGCAAGTTCTTTTTGAGTTTCAGAATGATAAGCGTCTATCACATCTTTGAAAGTAATTCCTTTTTCTTTCATGTAAGGAACACTCAAAGCCCAGTTGTGAAAAGCGCTTCCAAAAGCTACACTTCCGTCGGCAACATTAACTTGAAATTTTTCCTTGTAACCTTCAGGCGCAATTTCTCTAATTAATTTATTAACATGAGTAATAATTTTGATAAATCTCTCTTGCATCGCTTCAGGCGTTAACTTAACTTCTTTGATTAAACGATCAACTTTGTTAATGAATAAAACTGGTTTAACTAATTCTTTTAACGCTTGTCTTAAAACAGTTTCTGTTTGAGGCATAACTCCCTCTGAAGCACAAACTAAAACAACACATCCATCAACAGCTCTCATCGCTCGAGTAACATCTCCACCAAAATCAACATGTCCTGGAGTGTCAATTAAATTAATTAAATAAGTTTGTCCTTTAACATGATGAATCATACTTACCGACGCAGAATCAATAGTAATTCCTCTTTCTGCCTCATCTTCGTGAAAATCTAAAGCTCGTTGTTTACCCGCGGTATTTTCTGAAAGCATTCCAGCTCCAGCCAAAAGATTATCACTAAAAGTAGTTTTCCCGTGGTCAATATGCGCAGCGATAGCTATGTTTCTAATTTTATCCTGCTGCCTCATTAAATCTTCAATTCTTTCAGTCATAGTTTTCTTTGTTAATCTTTAAAAGATTACAGAAGTATAATTGATTAATAAAAATAGTTTTTAAATGTTATTGTGAAGAAAGAAATATTGGTGCGTTAAAGGTTGATAGATAGGTTTTTAAGTTTTAGAAATATTCTTAATTTATGAATATTTTAAATAGTATTGATTTAAATATAGCCAAAAAAATATTTTCATCAAAAGATAATGTAGAAAAATATCTAACTGAATTAAATAATCTAAAGAATATTAATTTAAGATTTAGAGAAATCACAAGAGGAAGAAATCAAGGAACAAAAGTTTTAGATATGGTTAATGAAGATTTATGGAATAAAATTATTTCTTCTTGGAATTATAGCGATTCTCTAAAAGTGATAAGAGATTTATTCAAAAAATCTAAGAAATATAATAATGGAAAGATTGCTAAATTAAAATATAAAGAATTGGTAGCAGAATGGAATAATCTTAATCTTGGACTTATAAAATGGCCATGTAGTCAGGGGGCATTTGATGAGTTTGTTCAAAGAGTTAACAATTCAAATGCTACAAATAAAGATGAGATTGTTAAAAAAGCATCTGTGCAGTATAGGAGAATGAAGGAGTTAAACACGGTTAGGAATGATTTTCTTGAAATTGAGATATTTGAGAAAAATAGTAATATTCTTCCAACCTTAAATCATTCAAGAGGAACAGATTATTTCATAAATGGAGAATCTTTTGACCAAAAAGTAGCCAAAAGTCCAACTAAAGAATTTATGAGGGCTTATGGAGATAATTGGAAAAAAGAAGCTATTAAGCAACCAGAAAAAGTAGCAGAGTATCTTTACAAATATCAGGATGAGGGTAGATTTGGAGCAGATAGCAGAATACTAATTGTTTATTTAGATGAAGATGTTGATTTAGAAAAAATTGAAGAAACAATAAATAAAATTAATTTAAATCAACCATTAAGAGTAAGTTTTACTTATAATCATGCAAGAGTTGGAGAAAAAAGTTATCAAGTTAAATGTTTTGTTATTGTTCTTTCAAATTAACTACTTCATCAATTAATCTGTCTTTATTTCCTGTTTTTTTAAAAATAAAAATATATTCATGCTTGAAAATATAAAATCCCCCAACCAATGCCCTATATCTCCATAAATCTTCTTGATTTCTCTTTCCCAAGGTATTTTCTATATTCTTTACAATAGTGCTTTTTAGAGTATAACCTTTTTTAAGAACTTCTAACATTGTTAAATGTCCTAAAGGTATCCACTCGCCTTTAGAATATTTATCTCCAATAACTAAAACTAAATATCTATTATTTTCTAAAAAAGGGGTTACATTTTCAACAATTTTTCCAAACATTTCTAAAAACTCTTTCAAGTTTTTAGCATTGGATAAATCTTCTTTATTCTGACTAAATTTAATAATATCATGATAGGGTGGGTGCATTATTACCATCTGAAACTTTTTGTTAGGATTATTTTTTAGTAAGTTTTCGTGAGAGATAAATCTACTATCTCCTTCAATAACATCTGTAAAAACTTTAAATGGATTTTCTTCTTTAGAAATTAACTCTTTAGAATCTTTTACAACTCTCGGATTTAATTCTATTCCAATTCCATTTCTACCTAATCTTTTACATTCTATCATAGTTGTCCCACTTCCAGAAAAAGTATCTAAAACCCAATCTCCTTTTTTTGTATATCTTCTTAAAGTTTGGTTTGGAATTTGGGGAATAAAATTTCCCCAATAACTTGCGATATGAACTCCTGAAGAATCCCTACTTTTCCAATACCATAAACTATCTGTCGTTAAATCTTCGTATTCTTTCCACCTATTAAGATTAATATCATTTATCTTGCTTGTTTTTACTTCTTCAATTCCCTTTTTTAATCTTTCAAGATAATATTTTGCTCTCTCTAATGTTTGAGATTCTATAATCTGTTGTAAATTAGAAATTAATATTTCTTTTTTATAATTAATAGTATCTCCATTGCCAACAATATTAAGTAAGTATAAAGAATCATTTTTTGTTTCTAAAGAATCTTTTATTTGTTTAATCTTTTCTTTAAATTCTTTTGAATCTTCTATTCTTTCTGTATCTGAAACAACTTCTAAAAATCTATCTTTGTTTAAAATTATTCCTACCATTTTATTTTCTATCATCCTTATTAAATTTAGTTTTAGGTTTATTCCAATAAGGTGATTTACATTTTGGACAAACAATCGGTATCTCTTCACTCCTTGTTATCCATTTATGTTCACATCTCTCACATTTGCATCCATAAACTTTAATCTCTTTTTTCATGTTAGAATATATATTTATTCCTTTAAATACTTTATTATAGTAATATACCTTAGAAGATTTGTAAACCTTATCCCTTATATTTTAAAATTGATAAAAATAAAATCATAAAAATTATCGTGCAGCATCTGCTTGCTTTTCTAATTCTGTTCTCTTTGTAACAGCAATACTATCTCCAGAACCTTTCGCAGTATTAATTAATTCTTCAGCGAGAGCTTGAGAAAAGGGTTTTTTCTTATTGAAAGATTTATCATATGCTCCATGAGAAATATTTCTTAACGCGATACTTATTCTTCTTGATGGACTTGAGTCAACAGCTTGAGGATATCTTGCTCCTCCATACTGAATCATTGTAACTTCATCCATTGGACTTCCATTTTCAATAGCATTAACTAAAACTTGTATTGGATTTTCTTTAGTTCGTTCGTGAATTATTTTGAATGCCTCTAAAACCTGTTTCAAGTTTTTATTATATTTTCCACTTGCCCAATTAGTTATAATTTTATGCTTTTTTCCTCTATGTCCTGGAACACTAATGATATTAACAAGTCGTTCAACAATATTCACTTTAGATTTTCCAAATCTTTCTCTATGCCTTCCTCGAGATTTTATAACAAGTGCATATTTGAGATTAAGCGCACTTTTCAATCCAGGGTCTTTAACTTTAACTTCAGAAATATTATAAAGATCAAAAATTAATCTTTCTTCTCCAGAATCGTCTTCTTCCAAATTATTCTTATTCTTTTTCCCTTCACTTTCTTCGCCACCAATTAGTTCATTAGAAACTTTATCGATTTTCTCTTCAATATTTTTCAAACTACCTTTAACTTTTTTATTAACTTTCTTAACTATTTCTTCAACTACTTCTTCAATTTCTTGAATTATAGGTTGTTTTTCTAATTCTTCTAATTCTTGTTTTACCATATTATTTTTTAAAAGGTTTATTGTTTAGTTTTTGGAAACCTTTTTTTAAAAGGTTTATTGTTTAGTTTTTGGAAACCTTTTTTTAAAAGGTTTATCTTCTTCCCTTCTCTATTCTTTTGCTTACAAGCATTGATAGAGGCTGATCATTTACTTTTATAACTTGAAATCTTACTCCAGGAATATCTCCTTTAGTTCGTCCTTGTTTTCCGCCGATTCTTTCAATTAAAACTTCGTCGTGTTCATCAATAAATTTTTGCGCTAAATTTCCAGGAATAAATGCTGTAACAATTTTTCCATTTTTCTTTAATTGAACTTTGCAACATTTTCTCATCGCTGAGTTTGGTTGCTTAGCTTCTTTCTGAACTTTTTCAGTAACAAGTCCTTTTGCTTGCGAACTTCCTTCTAAGGGATCTGATTTAATATTTAGCTTGAGTGTTCTAACTTTAAATTTACGATCTTTCCATCTAAATTTGCTCCGATTCTTTTCTATTTTTCTTGCAGACATTAATCCCATTTTAGAACATCATCTTCAGTAAAAAACGCTTTTTAAATCTTATGTAAGTAAATAATCTTTGTGCTCCTAGGTGACATATGTCTCCTTGTTATACATGTAAGTAAATAATCTTAACTATTTTTATTTATCATATCTTCTAATCATATCTTGAGTAATATCTAAACTATTAACAATATCCATTAATGTTTTATTTTCATAAGCTTTTGGAACACTTTCAAAAATTTTATCTATTTGTAAGGAGGTTGTATCAAAATACTCTCTGTTTATCATAACATCTCCTAATCTTGCATAATCTTTGACCCATCTGTGCACTTCATTATTAGCTGCTTCTAATGCTGTCCAGTATTTAGCATTTCTATTCTTTAAATCTTCTTTACTAATACTTTCATATTGTTTTGTATTAACAATTAATTCTGCTAAGTTCGTAAAATAAAGATTTCCTTGGACAGAATTGGTATTTCCTGCTAAAATATATCTCTCAGGAACAGAACCAGATTTAAAAGAAAAAGTTCCATTTTCACTTACAGGAACTCCAGCATAAGTCCTTGGAGAAATAGCACTAACTAAAGTCAATCCAGCAAGTCCTTTTCCAGCATAATCTAAAAATTCCCTTCGAGTCTGTTTCATCTTCATCATCCATTTTCACAATTTTTTTTAAAAATTTATGAATTAATTATTTTAAATCACTCAACAATATAAATCTTTCGGTAAAATTTTAGAATTTTTTTGAAAAATTTTATAAATCTTTTAAATTTTTTTCTGAAATTTATTTCACTAATAAAAAAGTCATTATCATACTTTAACATATATATTATAAAATATATATTAAAATCCATACACCTTTAAATAATGTAATTTGAGAGTGATAACATAATACAATGGACTATAGAACACAAAAACAAGGTCTTGTAAAAAAAATTACTACAGGAGCAACAGCACTTGCATTATCTGCATGTAGTACTCTTCCTGGAAATATTCCTAATCCTTATCACGAAATTTTTAGAAATAATGAAGCAAAAAACGAAGCTCCTATTGGAGACACAATTGCAATTGATTATTCAACAGTTGATGGGGCTAATGATTTTGTTGTAATTAATGATAGAGCTTATCAAAAAGATGATAAATTCCTTCCAGCAGAACTTTACGACGATCCAATTCAAGTGGAACAATCTGGACGAACAAGACTTCCAACAATAAATGCTTCTTATGTAGAACTTGAAAGTGGAAAAATTATTTTAAGATATGATGCACGAACAGTTGCACCAGAACTTAAAGCCAGCATCGAACCATATTTAAAAGGAATTGAAATTAAAGAACAAGGAAACCATTTAATGATGACAGGACCTAAAGTTGCTTTCGGAAATTTCAAAGATCTTTCTACAATAATCAACCAATACGATGTTACTCCTGAACAAATTAGAGTAAGAATGAGAATTGTAGAATACTTCAACGATAATACTTATGATAGAGAATCAGCTTTAAACTGGGTAAAAGATGGAATTGAAGCTTTAAACATAAACTTACCAAGCAACCCAGATCCAACTGTATCTCTTACAACAGGAATAAGCATAAATCCTTTTGCTCAAAGAAATCAAGAAGGTAAAACAGATGTTTACACAAGCGCGATAAAATTTTTAGACAGCCACGGTAAAACAAACACTCTAGCAGATTTAGACATGCTTGTTTCAAATGGAAACCCAGCATTATTTTCTAACCAATCAGAGATTCCTTATCCAGAAGTTTTAGTTGTAGGGAATAGCGTTTTAGAAACTCTAAAATACAAACCAACAGGAGTCATAATTAGTGTAACTCCTTTTGCAAATGAAGAAGGATTCATAAATTTAAAAGTTACACAAGCTGAATCAGGAGAACAAACAGGATTTGCAGGAACTTTACAAAGACCAATATTCCGAACTGCTAAATTAGAATCAGAATTTATTGTAAGAGATGGTTTAACATATTTTGCAGCAACTTCATTATTCACAAGATATAGAAGTGTAGATAGAGGAATACCTGGATTAAATAAAATTCCCATCATAAAAGACGCAACAACTTCACGTTCTATTGAAAACAATCAATCTCAACTATTATATTTTGTTGAAGCTCGAAGAATACCAAGGAATAATTTAACAGGCACTCAAAAAGAATAATTACTTTATTTTTCGTTCTCTTTAATTTTTTCTATCACAGTTGGATTAATATCTAAATAACCATTAATTTTTGGATCTTCTTTTTCAACAACAACGTCATATCCTTTTTCTTTTGCAACATCTCTAATTGCTTCATTAACACTATCATCTCTTTTAGCTAAAATTTTATTATAATCCGGATGGTTTTTTTCTGGAAGTTGAGAATGATATTTGCTCGAAGTTTTTATTGTATCATAAACAACATATGCCGGCTTTTCTGCATCTTTAACTTTTCCAAAATAAACAGTATCTGCCATTGCCTCAAGTGGACTCATAAATGCAGCTCCTACTACTGCTACAATTCCATATTTCATAAAATCTCTTCTGTCCATTTTGCTCTTTTTAAAAATTTATAATATATCTATTTTAAATCACTCAACAATATAAATCTTTCGGTAAAATTTTAGAAATTTTTGCTTCTCGAGGCGAAATATTTGGAAAAGTTTCTATGTAATGAGCTAATATCTTTTC
>Ga0210057_1010906_pt1 | contig 10175 bp, 8 predicted proteins | sample CryGeyCG2114_010_2_FD_183968 | JGI IMG/M metagenome (GOLD analysis project Ga0210057, IMG submission 183968) | Groundwater microbial communities from aquifer - Crystal Geyser CG10_big_fil_rev_8/21/14_0.10 (SPAdes) (version 2) | ecosystem: Environmental > Aquatic > Deep subsurface > Groundwater ...
CAATTGGAATTCTTATTTTTTTTAAAGGCATTACCATTGAAAAATTAATCACTTTACTTGGAGTTACTACTTTTGTAATTGCCCTTCTTTTCCTTTTATTCTTTGTTAAAGAATTTTTTACTCGAACCCAAAAAGAACAATTTAAAAATTCATCAAAAGAACTGCTTCATTATTCTTTTCCTCGTTGTATTGCCTATTTTGTTTGTGCCGGACTTTTATCCTTAGGCCCAATTTTCGCAGCTCATTTTGCCACAATTAAAGAAGCGGGCTACCTTTCGGTAAGTCAGAGTTTATTAGGTGCAGCTGGAGTAGCGGTTGCTCCTTTAGGCCTCATTCTTCTGCCAAAAGTTAGCAATTTAATAGTTAATGGTAAGGAAAATACAATAAAAGAGAATTTAAATTATCTTATAGGAGCCACAATTCAATGTTCAATTTTTATTTGTTTTCAACTGATAATATTTACCGATGTTATAATAAAATATTGGCTGGGCCCTGAATTTGTTGATGCTGTTCCTATAATGCGGATAGTATTTTGCTCTATAATTTTTTATTTTCTTGGCGGAATAGTGGGAAATGTTTTAGAAGCTAGTAAAGTTAGGCCAATAAATTTAATAAATGTTTGTGTATCTCTAGTGGCCTTTTTAATGATTTCGGGAGTTTTATTATTTTTAATAAAAATCTTTTCTCCGGCAATTAGTTTAAGTATTGCTTTCACTTCCGGATTTGTTTGCCTGGGAATCTTGACTTATATTTCAATCAGAAAAATATATCCCGAAAAACTAAAAAAAGATTTAAGTTATTTTTGGATAGCCGCCGGCATTAATATTTTGTTAGGAGGTGTAGCAATGTTAACCAAATCATTTATAGCTTCAAGATTTTATTATCTATTTACTTTCGAAGTTTTAATAGGTATAATTTATTTATCAATTTTATGGTTATTAAAGGCAGATTGGCTGAGAAAAATCCCAGAGCGGGTATGAAGGAATTGTGAGGGGTAATAGATGAAGATTTTTACGAGACTTATTACAAAAATATATATGGTAATTAAAAATATCGGAAAAGAGGTAAAAAGGATAGCTAAAAAAGCCAGTCTATTCTCAACTTGTATAGTTGGTATAGTTTCTTTAGAACTATTCGGATTAAAGATTTTAGAGATTTTTTGGATATTCCAAAAATGAAAATAATCTTTACAATTAGGCCATATACAATGTTAGGATATCCAAGATTATCTAACCTTTACCATATAGCGTCTTATTTGCAAAGAAAAAAGATAAACGGTAGTTTTGTAGAATGCGGCGTCTGGAATGGTGGAAGTGCAGGTGCAATTGCTGCTGTAAGTAAGAATGATGGCAATAGACATATTTGGCTTTTTGACTCATGGGAGGGTTTACCCGAGCCAGGAAAAAGCGATATTTCCTATAATGGAAAGATGGGTCAGAAAGGAATGGCCATTGGTTTCGAAGAAAAAGTTATGGAATTAATTTTCAAAAAATTGAGATTAGATAACAAAAAAATTCATCTTATAAAGGGGTGGTTTAACGATACTCTTCCTACTTATAAAAAGGATATAGGTGACATCGCTCTACTACATTTAGATTGTGATTGGTATGAATCTATAAGATTCTGTTTAGAAGAGCTATATGAGAATGTAATTCAAGGAGGTTTTATCGTTATTGATGATTATGGATGTTGGATGGGTTGTAAAAAAGCTGTTGATGAATTTATTAAGCAGAGGAGATTAAATATAGAATTAATTAAAGTTGATTATTCAGGAATTTATTTCCAAAAAAAATGATGGCATGAAAAAAATAACTATTATAACACTACATCTGCTTTAGATTAAAAGCGATATTACAACTGCTATTTATCATCTATCTGATGAGATTAAACGTAACGGATAATCCGATTTGAATACTTACTCCTGATAGTGGTCGGGGAATTACTAAATTACCAAAAAATCGGCTGATTTTAGTAGGAATAAAAAAATTATTAAAGGAGAGGATTATTTCTACCGGAAATATGGATAATCCATTTATTGCCCTTTCTATTTGTAATCTTTATTGTCGCATTTCTCCAAACGAAGCTCTCCCTAGTTTTTTCAAAAAAGGATAAAGAGTAGACATATTTTAATAATTAATAATATTAAAAGTAAATCTATTATGAACAAAAACAAATTATTCAAAAAGGAATATTCTGCAAGGAAAAATGTTAATTGCTGGGAAGGAAAAAGAATTTTAATAACAGGTGGCACTGGTAGTTTTGGGCATCAAATTATTGCAGAGTTAGTAAAATTTAAGCCAAGAAAAATTGTAATATTTAGCAATGACGAAAAACAACAGTATGATACGCAGAATGAATTTGAAAAATATAATAACCTTTTAGAATTTGTTATGGGAGATGTTCGGGAATATCCAAGAATTTCTGAGGCAATGAAAAATGTCAACATTGTATATCATGCAGCCGCATTAAAACATGTGCCACTGACCGAATCTCATCCATTTGAGGCCGTGAAAACAAATATCATTGGTGCCGAAAATGTGAGACGGGCGGCAATTGAGAACAATGTCAATATAGTTGTGACAATTAGTACGGATAAGGCAGTAAAACCCGTTAACGTTATGGGTATGACTAAGGCGATTCAGGAAAGAATAATGCTTAACCCGATTAATAGCAAGTGGGCTACTAAATTTGTTTGCGTAAGATATGGAAATGTTATTGGAAGCAGAGGAAGTGTAATCCCGTTCTTTAAAGAGAGAATAGAAAAAGAAAAATTTTTACCCGTTACTTCTTTTAAAATGACGAGGTTTCTATTGAGGCTGGAGGAAGCCATCGATTTGGTTTTTAAAGCCACCATTGAGGGCGAGACTGGACAGCTTTTCGTTAAAAAGATGCCTGCCTGTTACACTGCAGACTTAGCTAAAGCGATGGCAAAAGCAATAACTGGAAAGGAAGATTATCCAATAAAAGAGGTGGGCATAAGACCCGGTGAGAAAATTCATGAAGTGTTGGTTTCTGAAGAAGAAATGCATAGAGCAGTTGAAACAGAAAATCATTACGTAATCTATCCTTATGGTAAATTAGAAAAACCGCAGCCAATAAAGAATTTAAGAGAATACACTTCCAATAATACCCGGATACTTAATAAGGATGAAATTATCGCCTTATTAAAAGAAGAAAAGTGGGTGTAACTAATATGAATATTTTAATTACAGGAGCTTCCGGCAAATTGGGTAAAGAGCTTGTAAAAGTCTTTCCCGAAGCATTAACCCCGGCCTTTCAAGAAATGGATATAACTAATCCAAAGAGTATTTATGATTATATTTTACAACATCAACCAGATATAGTAATTCATTTAGCAGCCCTCACTGACATCAGAAAATGCGAAGCTGATAAGGAATTAACATGGAAAACCAATGTTTTAGGAACCAGGGATTTAATAAAAACCTGCTTATCCTTCAAAGAAAAATGTTACTTTGTTTATGTGTCTACGGCTTGTGTTTTTTATGGTGATAGGGGTAATTATTCTGAAGAGGACATTCCTTATCCAAAGAATTTTTATAGCCTCACTAAATTTCTTGGAGAAATCATGGTTCAATGTTATGGGAAGGGGGCTAATTGGCTAATTCTTAGAACTAATTTTGTTCCCAGGGAGAAATGGCCATATCCTAAAGCTTTTGTTGACAGGCGGGGAACATACCTGTTTGCCGATGATTTGGCGATGGCGATTAAGAAGGTAGTAGATCAAAAACTAACTGGGATTTTGCATATTTGTGGAGAGGAAAAATTAAGCATGTATGAATTAGCCAAAATAACCACGCCTGATATACAGCCCATGATTCTATCTGATTATTCCGGTCCATCTTTGACTCAGGACATGACTTTAATTAGTAAAAGGATCCCTGCATTTAAATTGAGGCGAAAAATTTAGGCGATTAGCCATAAAGTCATCAGTAAGATGTTTTTATTAATTCCTCGCAGACGTAAACGTCTGTGTTTTAGAGATAGAACAATGAGTAATAGTAAATCGCCCCCAATTCTATCCATCATTATACCAACAAGGAATAGAGCCGAATATGCAATATCCGCTATTCGGAGCGTATTGAATATTACATCCCCTAAGGTTGAACTGGTGGTTCAAGATAACAGCAGTAACAAAGATTTGGAAGAATATCTTAGTCTCAATATATGCGATTCTCGCGTGAGATATAACCATACGACGGAACAACTTGACATGGTTGAAAACTTTAATGGAGCGGCAGAAATGGCTACCGGAGAATACATTACTTTCTTGGGCGATGACGACGGTGTGAATCCTGAAATAGTTGATGCTGTGGCGTGGGCGAAGGCAAAGGGTTTTGATGCATTACTTCCAACCAGGCCGGCGCAGTACTACTGGCCAGATATGAGATTATTTTACTATGGTGCCAGATTCGCAAGCACGTTTAACATTAAGCCATTTACAAGTAAAATATCATTTCCTGACGTTGAAGTTGAAATGCGAAAATGTGTGAAAACGGCGAGCCAACACTATCTTGATAGTAGTTTGCCTAAAGTTTATTACGGTATCGTTAAGCGAGAATGCATGGAAAAAGTTAAGGCAAAAACAGGAACATACTTTCCGGGACCCAGTCCAGATGTAGCCGGTGCAATGGCAGTTGCTAACTTTGTCAAGCGAATATGCAAAATAGATTACCCTTTGTTCTTACCCGGAAGCTCCGGTAAAAGTATGGGCGGTCTCGGCGCCGTAAAAAAGCATGTAGGACGATTGGCGGATCAGCCTCACTTGCCAGTGAAGTATGTGCGTAATTGGTCTAACATTGTTCCTGCTTTTTTCTCTGGAAATACCATCTGGGGTGAGGATATAGTTCAGGCCTTAAGGGCAACAGGCAGAGAAGATATTCTCCGTGATTTTAATATTCCATTGTTGCACGCGATGTGTGCTGTATTCAATCCCGACTATCTTTCCATAACGATGCGCAATTTCTACCCCGCTCTTCGGACAATGAAAATAGGATGTGTACGGGGTACTCTTCGATTTGCCTACGATTATTTCTATACATGGGGACTTCGTGTCAGGTCTTTAGTTGCCAACCTAACTCATTTGTTATCACTCGATAAATCATACACCGTTAAGAGATTGAACAACATTGAAGAAGCAGTTGATGTACTTACCGAATACCTAAAGTCAAAAGGGAGACGATTTGATGAACATCTCTAGCAGTAATATTTTGTCATAAATGTTTTTCGGATAAAATTACGGTTGTTTTCCGGTAGGGGCACAAATTAGCGTGAAAATACTTAAAGGGCCTTATGTCAGGATTCCTGCTTGCAGGGCCTTATTAAAATGAGATGAAAGTAAAATATTTATCTTCCGTTTTAAGCAATATTAGTTTTTGGCGCGGGCTGGGCATTTTAATGTCCGGAATTTTTACAATGGTTTTTGTGGTAGTTTTTATACCCAATTATGCAAAAATCTTTGCATTATACATATTGCCAGGCGCCATATTAGGCGTTATTTTAATACCAATTTTTTGTCGTTTTCCAGAGATATTCTTTACCTTATTTCTTACCGCCGGCTGTTTTAAGGGAGACCCACGATTAGAAAGTATTCTTCCTAAGTTTTTTGATTTGACTGTTTTTTTTGGAGCGATAGTGGTGCTCTCTATTTTATATAAAACCTTAAAGAAAAAACTAAAAATTCCTCGTATTTCAAATAAGTTATTTTTTCCCTATATTATTTTGGTTATTCTAATGTTTGTAGGTTTATTCTATACAGAGGCTCCAATTTATGGTCTGGATAAGTTTTTGCGTTTTATTACAATAACAACCTTAGCCATTTTTGGTCCATTATTTCTGTTTACGGATATTAAAAAATTTCATAGATTTTTATATATCTTGGTGGCGATTTCCTCTTTAATGGTTATGGAATCAATTATTTCTTATTTTGGGATAAGCGGGGGATTTCGCACCGCTTTCGGTTCAAATTATTTAGCACTGGGCAGGATTACAGGAATTTCTGCCCTTATGATTATCTATTATTTTTTAGTGAAGAGTGGTAAAAAATATAAATTTCTCTGGACAATAGTTTTATTACTTAATTTGTTTGGTCTTTTATTCGGGGGCGGAAAGGCACCGGTGATAAGTTTTCTCATCGCTCTTGTGGCGATAGGAACTCTGTCTTTTGGATTGCGGATACCAAAAGCAAAATACCATCTTTTAAAAATTAGTCTATTTTTTTTATTCTGTATTATTCTTGTTTTTATTTTTTCGCCAGATATTTTTGGAGTATTGTTCGCTCGGTTAACTCAACTAGTTGCTGCCCCCCAAGAAAGCGCTTCACTTATCGTCAGATTGAATTTGTTTAAATCTGCTCTGCGCGCTTTATATGATTATCCAATTTTAGGTACGGGGGTAGGAGGTTATAGTTTTTATGCCTTTAAAATTGATACAAGGGCGTATCCTCATAACATATTTTTAGAAGTTGCCTCCGAGTTGGGCATTATTGGGCTTTTTTTACTTATTTTCCTTATAGGATTTTGCTTCTTTTATTTATTGTCTCTCAGAAAGAAATACAAGGAAAAGGAGAAATATTTTCTTATAACTATGGTCTTAGCCCTCTTTGTTTTTATGTTTTTAAATTCCTGCGCCTCCGGGGATATTAATGATAATCGTTTGTTTTTTGTTTGGATTGGATCTGCTTACGCTTTAAACAATATTTTTAAATTTGAGAATCTTAAGGGGATTGCCCCTCAATCAAAAGAAAATGCTACCAAATAAAAAAGTTTGTATTTTAACCACCGTTCACCCCGCTCTTGATGTTCGAATTTTTCATAAAGAGGCTAAAACATTAGCGAGTGCTGGATATAACGTTACTTTAATTGCCCAGCACGATAAAGAAGAAATTGTCGAAGGTATTAAAATAATTCCCTTGCCTAAACCAAAAAACAGGTTGGAAAGGTTTTTAAAATTAGATTATTTACTTCTTAAAAAAGCTTTTGAACAAAAAGCCGATATTTATCATTTTCATGACCCGGAACTTGTTTCCATTGGAATTCTTCTAAAATTGTTTAGAAAAAAGGTAATTTACGACGTTCATGAAGATTACGAAGCTAAAATGTTGAACAAAGATTGGATCCCGAGGTTTTTAAGAAAATCGATAGCAATTGGGTTTGGGGCTTTCGAGAAATTATTTTCAAAAATTTTTGATTATATAATTGTAGCCGACAACGTTATTTATCCAAAATTCCGACATTTCTTAATTAACAAAATGGTTATTGTTAGAAATTTTCCTCCAATACATAATTTTAAACAAGAGAAAAACAAAGGAAAGAACAAGACTTTTGTCTGTATCTATGCTGGTGGTTTATCAGAGAATAGGGGTTTATTTAAAATGGTTGAAGCATTAAAATACATAAATTCTTCTATAGAACTTTTTTTATTGGGGGGGTTTGAAAACAAAGAAGATTTAAATGAGCTAAAAGGGTTAGAAGAGTTTAAAAGAGTAAAATATTTTGGCCAAAAGTCATGGCATGAAGTGATGAAATTTTTGGCAGTTTCGGACGCAGGGCTGAACTTGTTGCAACCGGTACCGGCATATTTATACGCCGGAGAAAATACAATTAAAATTTTTGAATATATGATGATGGGATTGCCCGTGATTTCTTCTGATTTCCCCAATCTTAGAAAGATTATTGAAGAAGCAAAATGCGGCATTTGTGTTGACCCGGCTAATTCAAAAGAAATTGCGAAAGCCATTGAATATTTGACAGAACACCCTGATGAAGCGAGGAAAATGGGCGAGAATGGCAGAAAGGCAGTTTTGGAAAAATATAACTGGGAAAATGAAAGCAAAAAATTATTAAAGGTTTACGAGGGGCTTTATGAAATATAAATTTTTCCTGAAAATATGACATACGTAGATAAAAAACAAAAAATATGGGTAGATGATGAAATAAATATCTGGGAGAGTAAAAAATTTAAGATATATTGGCAGGGATGTTTATTTATCCCCAATATTCCTGTTGGCGAAAAATCCATCGGAATATTTATTAAAGAAATAGAATCTCAAGGAATAGAACAGGCCTGTTCTATGTTATACGGAAATTTCTATTGTCTTGTTTTCGATAAAGAATTTAATATTTATTATGCGTTTACAGATAACAGCCGACAATCGTTTTTGTTTTACGACAGTAAAAATCCTTTCATTTCTTCTTCTTTTCTCCATCTAGTTAAATTGGATTATTTAAAGATAGAAGATATGCTTTCCGATTCCGTGGTGGAATTTATTCTTACCGGTTTTATTTTTTCTTCAAAAATATTTTTTGAGAATATTAAAATAATAGAGGCGGATGAAATAATAATTTTTCCGGAAGATAAAAACCAAATAATTACAACAAGGAAGAAATTAGGAAACATCTTTTTTGCTTTGGAAAAACCGACCAAACCAAAAGTTTTTCTTGAGAAGTTTCAAAAAATTGCTAACTCATTAAAAGGTTATAAAATCAGCATAGATTTAACGGGGGGTACAGACACCCGTGTTTTAATGGAAATATTTTGTAGTTTGGGGCTTGATTTTGAAACAGCTATTTCTGGTCAGCTCGACTGTTCGGATGTTTTAATTTCCAGAAAAATAGCTCAGAAAAAAGATTTAACTCATTTTATCACTCAACATATTGTTAACCCCGAAACATTAGAAAGCGAACTAGAAAAGGCATTCTATTTGGGGGATGGCTTAACAAATGTTTTAGATAGCCATCGTTTGTGTCAATTTCAAGAAGACAAAAAAAAGAGAGGAATTGATTTTTCGATAGGCGGATCGGGAGGGGAATTGTATAAAGATGGCGGTTGGTTTAGAGCCGCTTTCATAAAAAGAAATAAGAAAAGGATTATTGATAGTTTGGTAAATTCTGGACTGGTTGGCTGGGGATTAGCAAAGGGGAAGATACTGGGTAGTCTTTTTTCTGAAAAATTTTCTAAATTAGCAATAAATTACAAAAGAAATCTTTCCCAAAAACTTTATACTCGTTTTACTGGCAGTCCGCGGCAAAATTTTTATAAAATGGCAGATCAAATTTTTTATGAATATTCGGTTCGAGCCCCTCGAGGCTTTAATCAACGGTTAATTACAACCTACGCTCCTCTTTTGGAGAAAAATATAGTAAAATTAGGTATCAATGTCCCAGAAAAAGAACGTCTTTTCCATATTTTTTATCGAAAAATTGTCACTTCTCTTGATCCAAGAATGGCTAAGATTAGAACCAATAGAGGTGATTTTACAATGCATTCCGGGACTTATTATATTACTACAGACATATTAAAAATGTTTTTGATGAATACATTAAAGAAATTTTTTAAAAAGAAAAAAATTGAGGTAACCAACCCCGAAATTTATAGTGTGGTTAGAAATTTTACTCAGACGAAAAATCTTTTGGAGTTGCTTAAAAGTTATAAAATAATCAATAAGAATGTAGAGTTAAAAAATATTGATAATAGATATCTTGGTAGACTGGTTAGTTTAGGAAAGTTGATAAAATATATAGGTGAAAACTCAAAAATACAATTGGGAAAATGAAAGCAAAAAATTATTAAAAGTTTATGAAGAACTCTCAAAATAATTTATCTCTAGTTTCAATTGTTATCCCTTGCCGGAATGAGGAAAAATACATTGGCAAGTGTTTAGATTCGATTCTGTCTCAAGATTATCCGAAAGAAAGATTGGAGGTTTTGGTTGTTGACGGTATGTCGGAAGATAAAACAAGAGAAACAATTAAGAATTTTCAATTTTCAAATCCCAATTTTCAATTACGACTACTGGATAATCCTAAAAAATTTACTAATTTTGCTTTTAATATGGGCATAAAAGAATCTAAAGGTGAAATTATAATGTTAATGGGTGCCCATGCTGGCTATGAAAAAGATTATATTTCAAAATGTGTAAAATATCTAAAAGAGTATAATGTCGATAATGTGGGCGGGATAATGTTAACTTTGCCAAGAGACAATACTCTTATCGCCAAAGCTATTGCGATTTCTTTATCTCATCCTTTTGGCGCAGGAAATTCTTATTTTAGAATAGGTTCAGAAAAACCCAGATGGGTTGATACGGTTTTTGGTGGCTGCTACAAAAGAGAGGTTTTTGAGAAAATTGGACTTTTTAATGAAAATTTAAAAAGGAG
>Ga0210057_1010907_pt1 | contig 10175 bp, 9 predicted proteins | sample CryGeyCG2114_010_2_FD_183968 | JGI IMG/M metagenome (GOLD analysis project Ga0210057, IMG submission 183968) | Groundwater microbial communities from aquifer - Crystal Geyser CG10_big_fil_rev_8/21/14_0.10 (SPAdes) (version 2) | ecosystem: Environmental > Aquatic > Deep subsurface > Groundwater ...
AGCTGACAGCTGCCATATAGATATCGGAAAGATACATTGAGAGGGGATCTTGAGTTTTCTCTCCTAAGAAAAAGGCAGGAGTAGGGGTAGTAGGAGTCATTATGACATCAACTTTTTCAAATGCCTTCTCAAAGTTTTTAATAATCAAGGTTCTAACTTTTTGGGCTTTTAAATAATAGGCATCATAATAACCGGCAGACAGGGCATAGGTTCCCAACATAATTCTTCTTTTTACTTCTTTGCCAAATCCTTCTCCTCTCGATTGGAAATAAACATCTAACAGGTTTTCGACTGTCGACTGTCGACTGTCGACTGTCGAGAAGCCGTATTTTATTCCATCGTATCGGGCTAAATTGGCTGAAACTTCAGAAGGCATAATTAAATAATAAGTGGCGAGAGAGTGATGGGTGCTGTAAGGAAGGGAAATTTCTTCAATTTTAGCTCCAGCATTTTCATATTTTTTGATAGCTGAACGAACTATTTTTTCAACTTCAGAATCAATGCCTTTGGTAAAGTATTCTTTGGGAACACCGATCCTTAGATTTTGTAGTTTGTAGTTTGTAGTTTGTAGTTTGGGTAATTCAACTGAAGTGGAATCGAGAGGGTCTTTACCAGAAATTGCCTCAAAAACGATTTTGGCATCTTCAACGCTTTTGGTAATGGGACCTATCTGATCTAAAGAAGAAGCCATAGCAATGAGACCGTAACGAGAAACTGCTCCGTAAGTTGGTTTTAAACCTACCACTCCGCAAAAAGCAGCTGGCTGGCGAATCGAACCGCAGGTATCGGAACCTAAAGCAAAAGAGCAAAAATTAGCTGCCACCGCGGCAGCTGAGCCCCCAGAAGAACCACCAGGCACTCGACTCAAATTATGGGGATTTTTGGTCGGGAAAAAAGCTGAGTGTTCGGTCGAGGAACCCATGGCAAATTCATCTAAATTGGTTTTACCTAAAATTATCGCCCCTTGGGATTTGAGCTTTTTAATACAAGTGGCATCGTAAGGAGCAAGGTAATTTTCTAAAATTTTTGAACCGGCGGTACATTTTACCCCTTCAACTAAAATAACATCCTTGATGGCAAAGGGAATGCCGGCTAAAATTGGAATTTCTTCATTTTTTGAAATTTTCTCATCAATCCTTTTTGCCTGAGAAATTGCCAAATCTTTTGTCAGGGTTAAAAAAGCGGAAATTTTTTTATCAAAACTTTCAATCCGATCCAAAAAGGCCTGGGTCAATTCCAGGGCGGAAAATTCTCTTTTAGTTAAACCCCGGTGAATTTGAGCAATTGTTAATTCTTCTAATTCCATTTTAAAGAATCGATTTCACTTTGATATACCCCTTCTCTTTCTGGGGAGATAATTCAATTAATTTTTGAATTTTTTCCGGGGACTGTTTTAAAACTTCATCTCTTCTCAAATAGGGTCTGGCTGAAATTGGATGAGATGTCGGTTCGATACCTTCAGTATTCACTTCCTTGAGTAAGTTAAAATAATCCAAAATCAGAGAGAGGTCCTTTTGGATTTTTCTAATTTCATTTTCGGTCAAACCTAACCGAGCCAATTTTGCCAGATGTTCAACTTCTTTTTTTGTTATCATAGATGCGATCCGAATGATCCAAATTCGCATCCGAATGCTCCTAATAATATTCGGATAATTCGGATGTCATTCGTAGATTGGGATCGTTTTAGCGGGGGGGTTCTAAATATTCTTTTTCAACTAAAAGATCGTGAAATTGATCTAAATTTTCCAAAACCAATCCCGCTCCTCTGACAACCGCAGTCATTGGATCATCGATAATTTTGGTTGGAATTTTTGTTTCTTTGGTAATTAAGGCGTCCAATTTTCTCAACAAGGCTCCGCCACCAGTTAAATGAATTCCCCTCTCCATAATATCAGCCAATAATTCGGGCGGGGTTTCTTCAATGACCATTTTGATGGCATTGATAATTTGTTTTATTGATTTTTCCAGAGCCCGGCGAATATCTTCATCGGAAATCAAAATCTCTTCTGGTAAACCAGTAATGAGATTTCTTCCCCGCAGGGGCATTTCTTTTCTCTCTTTTAAGGGGTAAACAGAACCTAAAGTAATTTTCGCCTCCTCGGCCGTTCTTTCGCCAATGATTAAATTGTATTCTTCCTGAATGAAATTGATAATATCTTCGTCGAATCTATCACCAGCGATCTTTAAACTTTTGGCTACAACTATTCCACCAAGAGAAATGATGGCAATTTCAGTTGTTCCGCCGCCAATATCAACAATAAGATTTCCACCCGGCTCTTCAACCGGCAATCTGGCTCCGATGGCTGCGGCCATTGGCTCTTCAATCAAAAAGGCCTCTCTGGCACCGGCTGATCTTATGGCATCATGAACAGCTTTTTTTTCAACTTCGGTTACTCCGCAGGGAATACCCAAAATCACTCTCGGTCTGGGACTTAAGATAAATTTATTTTTTTGGGCCTTTTCCAAAAAATATCTCAGCATTTGCTCTGTTACTTCAAAATCGGAAATTACTCCATTCACCAAAGGACGAACGGCGACAATATGGGCTGGGGTTCGACCAACCATTTTTTTTGCTTCGTCACCAACCGCCAAAATTTGACCGGTCTTTTGATTCACCGCCACCACCGAAGACTCCTGGATTAAAATTCCTTTTCCCCGAACATAAACGCGGGAATTAGCCGTTCCCAAATCAATAGCAATGTCATTGGAAAATCGAGAAAGAATCTTTTCTAACATAGAAATTTTGCTAAATTCTTAATTTTAATTAATTTTATTTTTTTCTCGTCTCTCTTTTTCAACTCTAGGCTGTCTTTTTCTAAGGTTTTCTCGCTAATGACCATTCGATAAGGAATACCAATTAAATCAGCTTCGGCAAATTTTTCGCCAGCCGTTTTATCCGGGCGATCGTCATACAAAATTTCAATTCTTTTCTTTTCCAAATCTCGGTAAATTTTTTCAGCTAAATTTTGTTTTTTTTGAGCCAAAAGCGAAATAAAATGAACCTGAAATGGGGCAATTTCCCTTGGCCAGCTCATCCCTCTTTCGTCATGAAAAACTTCCACAATCGAAGCCATCAATCTTCCAACACCTATTCCATAACAACCCATAATAATCGCCTTTTTTTTGCCTTCTTTGTTAATGAAATTGGCGCCCATGGCCTGGCTATATTTTTCTCCCAGATAAAAGATGTGGCCAATCTCAATACAATTTTTTTTCACCAATTTGCCTTGGCATTTCGGACAAAGATTTTTTCCTCTTTTTGAACTAAAACCACATTTTTGGCAAAGAAAGAGAGAATCCTCGCCAGTTTCTGCCAAAACCATAAATTCATGGGATAATTCTCCACCAATTGTTCCCGGCTCGGCCTCAAGGCAAATTACTTTTTTCAAACCGCATCTATTGAAAATTCGGCAGTAGGCATTTTTAACTTTTTGATAAAAGGATAGGGCATCCTCTTTTGTTTGATGAAAACTATAAAGATCCTTCATGATAAATTCTCGAACCCTCAATAATCCCCCGGTTGGTCTCATTTCATTTCTAAATTTTGTCTGGATTTGAAAAAGATAAAGGGGTAAGTCTTTATAAGATTTGATTCTCGTTCTAACCAATTCAGTAATGACTTCTTCGTGGGTTGGGCCTAAACCAAACTCTTTACCGTGGATATCTTTCAATTTAAATAGAGGGGGCTCAATTTTTTCCCATCTTTGAGTTATCTGCCAAAGATTTTTTGGGATTAAAACTGGCAAATAAATTTCTTGGGCGCCAAGATTTAACATTTCTTCTCGGATAATCTTTTCAATTTTATCATGGACTTTTTTCCCCAAGGGTAAAAAACTATAGATCCCTGAAGATAGTTGGTCAATGAAATCAGCTCTAACCAAAAGACGGTGGGAAATAGCTTCGGTCTCTTTTGGAATTTCTTTTTTTGGTTTTGAGAAAAGCTGAGATTGGCGCATAAATATGCATTAGAATAAGCTAATAATTTCTTTTGCACTTATCCAGATTATTAATGCAATTAATAAAATAAAGAAAAAACTATTAATTTTTTGTTCCAATCTTTGAGATATCGGTTCTTTTTTAATTTTCTCTATTACTAAAAACAGAAGTCTCCCTCCGTCTAAAGCAGGGATAGGCAGTAGATTAAATAATCCGACACTGACTGCAACCATGGCAATGAACTGTAAAAAGTAACTTATTCCTAATTGGCCAATTTTAGCAGCTTCCTTCGTCGCCCCAATCGGTCCTAGGATTACTACTTTTATTGGCAAACCTTGAAATAAATTTTTAAGAACTCCGAACCAACCCTGAATAGTTAAAACAGTTAAATCACCGGTTGCTGAAATCCCTTTAAAAGGCGCTTGGTACCAGGGATAAGATTCAATAATCCTCCTTGTTAAGGCTACTCCTATTGGTCCTTCTCCTTCTGGCGGAGAAATTCTCGGTATTAAATTTGCTTCAAAAACCTCTCTGCCTCTTTCAATTGTTAAAATAATCTCTTCTCCTTTATTAGCTTCGGTTAAATCTATTATTTCTTTTACTTTTTGGATTTCAAATTTTGAACCATTAATGATTACCTCCTTTATTATGTCTCCAGCTCTTAATCCCGTTTCTTCGGCTGGTGAACGGGGAGCAACGGCAATAATTTGGACTTTTGCCGGAAGTGATCCTTGATTAAAATCATCACTAACGGCTCTTGGTACTCCAAAATTCATAACAACACTTAATAAAATAGCTGAAATTATCCAAAAAGAAAGACAACCGGCAAGTAAAATTGATGCTCTTTGCCAAACTGGTTTTTTGTTAAAACTTCGGGGGTCATCTACTCTTTCTTCTTCTCCTAAAATTTTAACAAATCCTCCGAGAGGCAAAAGATTCAAAGAATAAACGGTCTCGCCAATTTTTTTCCCAAAAATTCGAGGTGGAATACCTATTCCAAATTCCTCAACTTTTACTCCAAATTTCTTAGCCAATATAAAATGACCGAACTCGTGTAAAGTTATCAAAATCAAAAGACTAAAAATAAATATAATTGCAAATATAATCTCCATAATTTTAGGATTCGATTTCCTTTTTCTTTTTTTTGGCTAATCCTTCAATCTTTTCATTGTATTCATCGACCAATTCCTGGAGTTTATCTTTCCCCCGGTATTTATCATCCTCCCTGATTTCACCGGCTTGAAAACCATCTTGAATTTCATCCCAAGCCGTCTCTCGCCAATGCCGCATCGTTCTCTTTGCTTCTTCTATTTTTTGGGCCAAAAGTCGAAGTAAATCCTGGCGATATTCCTCGCTCAAAGGAGGTAAAGAAATCCGGATCAAATCTTTATCAACAACCGGTGAAATCCCGGAACCTGACCTAGAAAGAGCGTTCATTATTGGCTCAATATAGGAATTGTCCCAAGGTTGAATTATAATTTGGCGAGGTTCAGGAGTGGAAATTGCTCCCAATTGTTTCAAAGGAAACCTTTGGCCAAAACATTCGACTTGAATATCCTCAACCAAAGTCGAAGATGCTCGGCCGGTGCGAATCTTGGCCAGTTCCCGTTCAAAAAAATTCAAAACTTTATCAAATTCCGGCTTAATTTTATTAATAATTTCTTGATAATCTCTCTTCTTTTCCATTTTTAAACTATAGCAAAAAAAAGAAAAGTCGTCGAGATAAAAAAAGAGTCCTGTGTGGACCCATTATAATCTCAGAAAACGCTACTGATTTCCTCCATAAATTTCTTGTATATCGAAGCTACTTTCTTTCCTTTCTCTGTTATACAATAATATATAATCGATCTCCGACCTTTTCCTAATCGACGATCGATGAGGTTTAAACTCTCTAACTCCCTGAGTCGGGAACTTAAAGTTGCCGGACTCTTATAGATTTTTTTGAGATCTGTAAATCTTTTCTCGCCATTCAATAGCTGAAGCAAAGTCTCGCCTCTGTCATTAACAAAAGGGTTTTTCTGTGAATTTTTAATTCCTTCAATTTTTCGATTCACTTTAATTTACCCCCGATTTTTTATTCATATGAACTAACGTCAAATTATCAAATTAAAGAAAACTTGTCAATGGGCCTTTAGTTTTCGCGCGATTGCACATTTACTGGAATGCTGACGCCCCGTAATAAAACCTGCCTTATTTTTTATTTTTTATAATTCCAATAATAATATTTCCAGAGCCAATCTTTGATTGATGTTGGTGGTGGAAATCAAGAAATTTATTCTTTGGATTTGCCAGAGAATATTTTTTAATTTCAAAAGAGAACATTTTACCTCTTTCCCTTCACCTCTTAGTTTTGAAAGTAAAATATTTCGAAAATAATCGAGCCAAGTAGTTAAAACTTCGCTCAAATTATTTTGGGAAGCTAATTCTTTGGCATACTGAAAACGAAAAGGAATAGGAGAATTTAAAATTTTAATTAGCTCTCTGATTTTTTCTTTTTTTTCTTTTAATTTTTCGGGGTTTTTCAAAAAATCAATGATCAGACCTGGCTTAGCCAACGAGATTTTTATCATTCCCTCGATTTCCTCTTTGGGAACTTTTCTTTCTTTCAAAAATTGCTCTATTTCTTCTTTTTTCACCGGATAAAATTTGATTTTTTGGACCCGGGAGAGAATAGTTGAAAATAATCTTTCCGGATATTCAGTTATCAAAATTAAAATTGTATTCCCCTTTGGTTCTTCAAGAGTTTTTAAAAAGGCGTTTTGGGCTTCCTGGTTCATCAAATGAACTTTATCTAAAATAGCTGTTTTAAAAGAAGAGAAGGAGGGTTTTTCAGATAATTTTAAACTGAGATCCCTGATTTGAGAAACTTGGATTTCGTTATCTATTGGTTCAATGAAGATAAAATCGGGGTGGATTCTTTTGGCAATTGCCTGGCAAGCAAGACATTTTTGACATGGCCCCGCACCAGAAACCCCGTACCCAACTTCGTTGTGGTACGGGGCTAAACAATTAATGAATTTAATAAATTCAATGGCTAAGGTTTTTTTGCCCAATTTTTCTTCTCCTTCAAATAAAAGAGCATGGGGAATTCTCCCCAACAAAAATGAATCTTTTAGAAATTGCCATTGTTTTCGGTGTCCAATAATATTCAAATTTATTGTACGCGAATTAATATGCGAATTATATTCGAATTTTATACGAATACTTTAGAGATTTATTCGCATATAATTAGCATATAATTCGTATAGAAATTCGTGTATTATATTTTTATTTCTTGGTCACGAGGGTTTTTTTGTAAGTTTCTAAGTTTTCCAAAACCACCCCGGTGCCTTTGGCAACGCAAAACATCGCCTCTTCAGCCACGAAAGCCGGAACACCAATCATTTTGGCAAAAAGTTCGTCAACATTTCTTAAAAGAGAGCTGCCACCAGCCAAAACCATACCTTTATCCATAATATCGGCCGATAATTCGGGGGGGGTGCTTCTCAAAACAGTTTTAACGACTTGGACAATCTCAGTTAAGGTATCAGAGATTGCTTCGCAAACTTCATTAGAACTGACCTTGATTGTTCGGGGCAATCCGGAAATCAAATCTCGACCCCGAATCTCAAAAAATTTCGGCTCTTTCTCGGGTAAAGCGGTGCCAATTTTTATCTTGATTTCCTCGGCCGTTTGTTCACCAATGGCTAAATTATATTTTCTCTTAATATATTCAGTAATGGCTTCATCCATTCTATCTCCAGCGATTCTCACTGAATGAGAAGTAACAATTCCGCCCAAAGAAATCACCGCCACCTCGGATGTTCCTCCGCCAATATCACAGATTAAATGCCCGGAGCAAGAATTAATAGGAATACCGGCCCCAATAGCGGCTAAAATTGGTTCTTTGGCTAAATAAACTCCTTTTGCTCCAGCTGCCAGACCGGCCTCAATCACTGCCCTTCTTTCAGTAGAAGTAATGCCAGCCGGAACCCCAATTAATAATTCCGGTTTGAAAATGCGAAAAGGTCCCAGGGCTTTGTCGATGAAATATTTTAGCATCGCCTGGGTTACTCGATAATCAGCAATAACCCCATTTCGAAGAGGACGATAAACTCTTAAAGTATCCGGAGTTCGGCCAATCATTTCCTTTGCTTCTTTCCCCACAGCCAAAATTCTATTTTCAGCCAGGGTCACTGCCACTACCGAAGGTTCTTGAAACAAAATTCCTTTTTTGGGAACAAAAACCACTGAATTGCAGGTTCCTAAATCAATGCCAATTTTTTTGATAAACATGCGACCGAAGGGAGCACCCCGCCCTCTATGCTATATGTATATATAATTTTCATATGCTTAGAGGGCGGGGTTTCGCTCCGCTCAATTTTTAATTCTCCTGATGTCGGCGCCTAATTTTTGAAGTTTCTCATCGATTTTTTCATAACCCCGATCAATCTGATAAACTCCATCGATTTCAGTTTCACCTTTAGCTAAAAGGGCAGTAATCACTAAAGAAGCACCGGCTCTTATATCCCAGGATTCGATCTTTCGACCGGAAAGGGGGGTTTTGCCATAAACGAAAACTCGATGGGGATCAACGATTTCAATATCAGCCCCCATTTTCTTGATTTCTTGGATATAATTGAAACGATTTTCATAAAGCGGATCATGGATTAAACTTTTGCCACTGGCTTGGGTCAAAAGAGGAACAATAATGGGCAACAAATCGGTCTGAAAACCGGGGTAAGGCAGGGCCTGGACTCGGGTGGCTCTAAAATTTTTTTGCAAATCCCCTACCCTAACAAAATCTTTTCCCTTTTCAAATTTTACCCCAATTTCTTCCAATTTATCCAAAAATAAATCTAAATGTTCCGGAATAACATTTTTAATCAAAATTTCACCGGGAGTAACTGCTCCGATAGTGATGAATGTTCCGGCTTCTAAAAGATCGGGAATAATTTGATGAAAACAGCCCGTCAATTTTTCAACTCCCAAAATCAAAATGGTGTGAGTTCCTAAACCTGCAATTCTTGCCCCCATTTTTTGAAGCAGAAAGCCCAAATCTTGAACCTGAGGTTCAGCGGCTGCTCCTTTGATGATTGTTTTACCGGGGGTTAAAACCGCAGATAATATTACGTTTTCGGTGGCAGTGACGCTGAATTCCTTTAAGATAATTTCATTTCCTCTTAAATTTTGGCCTTCAAAAAAATAAAAATTGCCTTCATTTTCAATTTTGGCTCCCAATTTTTTTAGGGCTTCCAAATGGGCAGTGATTGGTCGAATCCCTATTCTATCTCCGCCAGGATGGGAAATTTTGAATTTTTTAAATCTTGCCAACAGGGGTCCAATTAACAAAACCGAAATTCTGGTCTGGCCAATTTTTTCAAAATCCATTTTTCCTGGATCCAAATTTTTGCTAGAGATTTTTATTTTCCTTTCGCCCAACCAATCAATTTTTGCTCCCATTCCTTTCAAAACCTCAATGATTGTAAAAATATCTTTTACCTGAGACAAATTATCCAAAATCACCTCTTCATTAGTTAGCAAAGAGGCAGCCAAACAGGCCCCAGCCGAATTTTTATATCCCGAAATTTCAACCACGCCCTCCAATTTCTTTCCGCCTCGAATCAAAAATTTATCTGCCATGCTGAGTTTATTCTAAATCAAATCTCAAAATTTTGCAAGCCCCGTAGTGAGATTCTCTACTACGGGGCAAGCCCTAAAACCCGATAGCAATGAAAGTTCGATCAGTTCCATATTTTTCATAATTTTCTTTTGCTTTTCGAATTGTAAATTTGTCTAAAGACTTTTTATCCTGCTTTCTCAAAATTTCAATGAATTCTGGAAATTTTAAATAATTTAAAAAGCCGTCAGAATAAAAAATGATTAAGTCTTTTTCTTTTAAGTTTTTACTTCCAATTTTATAATATTTCTTGACTCCTTCTCCGCCCGTAAAAGAACCGTAACCTTTAACATCTTGCCTATTTCTAAATTCTTTGCGCATAATCAAATGCTTTTTTTCTATTGGAAAACTTTCCCAACTTTTATAGATTTTCTTCGCCTTTTCAATAGCTGGAGTAACCGTGTCCTTTGTCTGAAATTTTAATCTATTATTTTTATCAAAAATTGCTAAACCGCAATCCCCAACATAACCATAATAAAGGTTATTTTTAATAATAAAACCTGCTATGCTCACACAATCAAACCAATCATATTCTAAATAATTCAATCTTTTATCAATTCCTTCGGCAATGTTAAATTCT
>Ga0210057_1010910_pt1 | contig 10173 bp, 8 predicted proteins | sample CryGeyCG2114_010_2_FD_183968 | JGI IMG/M metagenome (GOLD analysis project Ga0210057, IMG submission 183968) | Groundwater microbial communities from aquifer - Crystal Geyser CG10_big_fil_rev_8/21/14_0.10 (SPAdes) (version 2) | ecosystem: Environmental > Aquatic > Deep subsurface > Groundwater ...
GGGTTTCTGCCACACCCACCACCACCCCTCGCGCTTCGCGCGAGCCCTATTTTGGGCTTCATACTGATTGGCTCCCCTTGTTGGACGCATTCAGAACCCTTAATTGGAATAAGATACAACAAGATTTGGAGTTTAGTGGAATTTTAAGCTTATATCCAAACCTATCATTTCAGAACCTTTGATTGAAAATACTTGTAAACTATTGTAAAGTGTATGTATGATAACGGATTCTACAAACAAACACTTAACTGACCAAAAGTTTTTTACTCATATAAAACTCTTCAAACTCCTTTTCAGTCACGAGACAATAGAAAATGACTATGAAGACAACGATACTTTCAAACTTTCTGATTTAAAGATTGGAGATGAAGAAATGGGAACAGTTTATAATAGAATCAATTTAGGAAGCCAGATAGCAAATTTAAAGGTTTTAATAAAAAATGGATACGATTTTAATAAGCAAATACTAAAAGCAAAAGAAGAAATTCAGAATAAGCCAGAAGATGAAAAAAAGAAATTAACGAAAATTATAGGAAAGATTGAAAAAGGTAAAAATATAGAAATTAATGAAGTTAGTGCTATTTCTTGGGTATGGTATGAAATATATAACCATATACGCTTTACACCTTCAGAATACAAGATTCCTGAAATTGAAAAGATTTTTAAAATGGAGATTGATAAATATCTTGATAATTTTATTAATGATAAGCTTTCAATTGTTAAACATAATTACTATAAATTTGAGAATCAAAAGAAAGTTTTAATAAAGCTGATTGAAGAGGACAAGAAAATACGGCTTTACGGTAATAATTTCATTATTAGAGAAAAAATAACTAACGATTGTTTTGTTATTAAAGCTCCTGATTTTGCGATTATTCAAACAGTCTATGCTCTTGAAAAAATGGATTATTTAAAGGTTGTGAGGGTTTGGGATGAATTACAATACCCTAGAGATAACTTTGATAAAGCTAGCTTTGATTATAATAAAACACCTGAAAAGTACATAAATATTAATCTTATATTAGAGCAACCGTTTATTGATGAGTTGAATGAGAATTTCAGAGAAGACAATCCCAAGGTTTACTTTGAGAAATACGATAGTGATAAGAAAGTGCTTAAAATAGCTGGTAAATCCATTAGCTTAGCCAAAAAAGGAAAAGAGACTGATAGTATAAAACTCCTAGAGACTCTTTTAAAAGATACTGATAAAACTTGGTGGAATGATGAAATTTTAGAAGATTGGGGTTATAGAAGAGATGAGGATACAACAAAAAATAAGACTTACCACGCTGGAAAAGGACTTAATAAGAAGATTAAGGATGTTGCAGGTATTGAAGATTTTATTGAACATACGACAACGGAATTTAAGATAAACCCTAGATATTTGAAAGTTGATGAATAGTTTATAAATAATTTATAGAAGTTTATAGAAAAGCACAGGAGTACTTATATCTTGCGCTTTTTCGCTTATAAATTTTTAGTAAATCAAAGTAAACAAAGCTTTTTCTACAATTAAGGAGTCTTTAATTAGACGAATTATTTGTATGAATCAGAGCAATTCTCAAAAACAAATAGATTTTGAAAAACTTGATTTTGAATCAAAGCAAAATCTTGTTGGCTTTTTTGATTTGCTCTTGAAAATTGATATGCGAATCAATCCTGATTTATACAAAGAAGATTATCAATCTAACAAAGAACAAAAAATATGATAGATACAATCATTATCAATATTCCTAGAAGTAAAACAAGAATGCTTTCAGGAGAACGCTGGGATTTAATTGCAAAAAAAGACTTTTATTCAAAGTTTGCAAGGAATCCCACCAAAAGACAAAAAGAAAGTGGTAGATACTACCCTCGTTTAACAGGGGTACAAAGAGCAGGAAGTGAATCAATCGTAAAGATAGAGTTTTCAATTCCAAAGCTTTTATACCTAAACAACCTAGACGAGCTAGAAGAAAAGGATTTTAAAGAAGTAATTCATACCCTTCACGAACGATTGAAAGATATGAATGTATTAATCTTTGAAAAAGACCTTGTAATTGCAGATGTGTCCGCAGTCCATTATTCAAAAAATATAGTGCTAACGAGCGGATATACAGCAAAACATATTATTTCAGAATTACAGAAAATAAATTTGAATAAACTGAATGACCTAACAAAGACAAAATTTATGAACAGTGGCGAAAGTTTACAAGGATATTCAATCTCTAACTCGTTTGTCTTTTATGACAAAATATCAGATTTACAAAAAGATGAAAAACGAGCGATAGATAGAGAGCAGAATCCGTATCAGAGAAGTTTATTTAGTTCTTTAAAAGATGAGGAAATATTACGATTTGAAGTACGACTTTCACAAAAGAGAAAGTTAAATACTTTATTCAAGCAATATGGATTCAAAACGAACCCTACCTTTCAAGAAGCTTTTTCATTAGAGAAAGCTTCAAGAGTAATGACTGAGTACTGGAATGAAAAGATAGATAAGAATAAATATGTTTTATTTACCTATTCAGAAAATTCAGAATCTTTACTGAAAAAGATTAGTATTGCAAGACCAAAATCAAGACCGCAAACATTACTATCACTTTTAGGATTAGTTTCGTTTGTAAAAGATAACAAAGGAGGATTAAGAGAATTACGAACAATACTTACTTCACGAATTACTGATAGAGCTTGGTATTCCATAGTTAAAAATTTGAAGAGTATTTCAAAAGATTTGGAATCATTAAGCGAGCTGGATTGGTATCAAGAAGTATCAAAACAGATTAAAAATTATAAGCCGTATAAGACAAAGAAGTTATTAGAAGCATAGATTTGCAATGTAAACCATTGTCAAGTATAATATAAACAATTATGACTAAAGAAATTAAAAAGCAACAAGACATTACTCTATTTGAACAACAAGAAGTGCGTAAAAAATGGCACAAAGAAAAATGGTATTTTGCAATTAATGATGTTGTTCAAATTTTAACTGATTCAAAAAATGTAACGGACTACATTAAGAAATTACGCATAAGAGACAAGGAGCTTTCAAAAGGATGGGGACAAATTGTCACCCCCCTTTCTATTGATACAAAAGGAGGAAAACAGAAGATGAATTGTACTGACTTAGAAGGAATGTTTCGTATTATTCAATCAATCTCTTCTCCTAAAGCTGAGCCATTTAAACGCTGGCTTGCAAAGGTTGGTAAAGAGCGAATTGATGAAATTGCGAATCCTGAATTGGCAGTAAATAGAGCAAAAGAAATTTACGAGAAAAAAGGATACGAGAAAAGTTGGATTGATAAACGAATGCGAGGTATTGCCGTTAGAAATACTTTAACTGATGAATGGAAAGAGCGAGAAATAAAAGGAATTGAATACGGAATCCTAACAAACGAGATTTACGAAGGCACATTTGAACAAGACTATAAATCTTTAATGAAGATAAAAGGTTTAGACAAAAAGAAAGGAGACAATTTACGAGACCATATGGGAGATGTTGAGCTTATTCTAACAATGCTTGCCGAAGCGACTTCAACAGAAATTACAAAGAGCAAAGACTCAAAAGGAATGAATGAGATAAAGCAGGATGTAAAGAAAGGAGGACAAATTGCTGGTAATACACGAAAGAAGATTGAAGCTGAGACTGGTAAAAAAGTTATTACTAAAAGTAACCGCAAGGAATTGAAATAATATGAGCAACAAACAAGAAAAGGAATTTTACAAAGCGGAAGATTTAGCTGAAAAGCTAGATGTAAACATAATGACGATTTATCGTTATATCAAAGCTGGCAGATTAAAAGCTTACAAGATTGGTAAGGAGTACAGGATAGACAAGGTTGAATTTAATAATTTTTTAAGCCGTGTGCAAAATAATTAATCATTATGAATAAATTAAAACAAACATTAGAAAAAGCATTAAAATCAGAACCTGCATTTTTTGATTCTGAATCAGGAGAATTGAATTATACAAAGGTAAAAGATTCTGCTGATAAGATTGATAAGAAACTTATCTCTCTCCTTGCTGATAACAAAGATTTGAAAAACAAATTCTTTACGAAAATCAAAGATGTTTATGTTTTCAATATTCAAGATTTTAAATTCTTCTTAGATGAAAGTAAGGTTGATAATTCATATACTCAATATGAAAATAAAATTGGACTCTCAGATAACAATGGACTACTAGAAAACAGAAGTGAGGTTGTATTAGATTTTCCTTTCAAGGATTGTGTTTTGGAAGGCGGACAAAGTACCGAAGAAGGTACTGATACTTATTTTGAATATTCAGAAAAAAATGGAAAATATGAAGAAAAAAATGGAAAAAGAAATGAAGTATTCTTCAATCAAGTACTTGCTCACGATGAAATAGATAGACTCTATGACAGAAAAGCTCTTTTAAACTGGAAACGATTTACCAAAGACAGTAAGAAAGACGGCGAAGCAGTAAAGGAAATAAAGCGAGATAAAACAGGTTTAATACAAGAGAATCTTATTATTAAAGGCAATAACCTTCTTGCTCTTCATAGTTTAAAATCTGAATTTGCTGGAAAGATAAAACTTATTTATATTGACCCTCCTTACAATCCACCAAGTAGCAATAACACTTTTACTTACAACAACAATTTCAACCACTCTACTTGGCTGACTTTTATGAAAAATAGAATAGAGATAGCTCAAGATTTGCTTACGAATGACGGAGCTATGATTATTGCTATTGATGAAAACGAGCAAGCTTATCTTGGAGTATTGATTGATGAAATGTTTAAAGGATACGAAAATCATTGCGTAACTATTGTTCACAATCCAAGAGGTGTTCAAGGAACAAACTTTTCTTATACTCACGAATACGCTTTCTTTATTTTCCCTAAAGGAACAAAAACTGTTAAGAATAGGAAAATTGCAGATGAGGATATTTCTTTCTCTAATTTAAGAAATTGGGGTAGCGAATCTGAAAGAAAGGACGCAAAAAATTGTTTCTATCCTGTCCTAGTTGATAAATGTACAAAACAGATTATTGATTTTGGAGAAGTTTGTGATGATAAATTTCATCCAAAAATAAACATTCACAATGGAGACTTTGTTGAAGTGTATCCGATTGATAAAGAAGGGGTTGAAAGAAAATGGAGATATGCAAGGCAAAGTGTAGAAGAGGTAAAAGAATTATTAGCAGTTGTAGAAAAAGACGGGGTTTATGATATTCAAATTGGAAAAGACTTTGGACAATATAGAACAGTTTGGATTGATAAAAGATATGACGCTAACGAGTATGGTACTAAGCTTGTAAAAGATTTAGTACCTGAATCAAATTTCAGTTTTCCAAAGTCATTATGGAATGTTTATGACGCAATTTATGCTGTTGTTCAGGATGATAAAAATGCCATTGTTTTGGATTATCACGCTGGCTCAGGTACGACAGGACACGCAGTATTAAATCTTAACGAAGAAGATAAGGGAAATAGGAAATTCATTTTGATTGAGCAAATGGATTATATAAAAACAGTAACAGCTCCTAGAATCAAAGAGGTACTGAAAAGAAGTAAATCTGACGACTCGTTTATCTATTGTGAGCTTGCAAAATGGAACGAAAAAGCAAAAGAAGAAATTCAAAACGCAAAAGATTTACCCGCTTTAGTAAAACTTTTTGATACTTTGTATGAAAGATATTCCCTTAACTACAATGTAAAAATCAAAGACTTCAAAGAAAAGATACTGAAAGAAGAAGAGTTTAAAAAACTTACTCTTGCACAGCAAAAGAAGATGTTTTTGACTATGCTTGATTTGAATCAAATGTATGTTCAAGAAAGTGAAATGGCAGATAAAAAATATGGAATCGGTAGCGAAGACCAGAAATTAACAAAAGCTTTTTATAGCAAAAAATAGTATGGCAGAATTACACGAACAAATAAAAAACGCCATAGACTTTGGTACACCAAAACCTGAAATACCTGATTATATTTCAAGTAATCTGAAGTACCCGTTTTTTGATTGGCAAAAAGAAGCTTTTCAGTATCTTTTACTTAATGAAAAAAGAACAGAAGGTAAAAATGAACCTACTCACTTGATGTTTAATATGGCAACAGGTACAGGTAAAACGCTTGTAATGGCGAGTTGTATTCTGCATTACTACAAGAAGGGGTATAGAAAGTTTATCTTCTTTGTGAATCAAAAGAACATTATCTATAAAACAGAAAATAACTTTATTGATAACACTCATAATAAATATCTCTTTGCAGACAAGATTGTGATTGAAGATGAGACTATCAATATCAAAAAGGTTGAAACTTTTTCAAAGAGTAATGAAGGGATTGAAATAAAGCTGACCACTATACAACAGCTTTATAATGATATTCATATTCAAAAAGAAAATCAGGTATTGCTAGATGACTTGATTAAGAAAGATATTGTAATGCTGGCTGATGAAGCTCATCACTTGAATACTGATACAAAGAAGCTTCAAGGAGAGTTAGATTTATATACCGAATTAAAAGAAGGAGCAAAGGCGGAAGAGCTAGAAAAGAAAGGTTGGGAGCATACGGTTATTGAATTGTTATTAAACAAAAATGGAAAGAAAGAAGACAACAAAAATGTACTTCTAGAATTTACGGCTACTATTCCTGAAATTCAAAAAGTAATAGATAAATACGCTCCCAAAACTATTTACAAGTTTGGATTAAAAGAATTTTTGTCTGCTGGATATACCAAAGAAATTAACCTGCTTTCTTCTACTCTAGAAAAGCGAGAGAGAATATTGCAAGCTCTTCTCTTTAGCTGGTACAGACATAAAATTGCTCTTAAAAACGATTTATCAAACTGGAAACCAGTAATACTTTTTAGAAGTAAGACCATTGAAGAATCAAAGACTGACTTTGAAGAATTTTTGGTAATAGTAAAAAATCTTAAAGTATCTGATTTTGATTTTCTAAAGAATATTGAAGAGAGATTTACACAAGGCGAAGACGCATATGAACAAGGTAAATCAAGAGTCTTGGATTTGATTAAGTTTATTAAAAACGAAGGAATCAATAAATCTGAAATAATAACCTTTATCAAAGATAACTTTGCAGAAAGAAATTGTATTATTACAAACTCTAAGACTAACAAGGCAAAGACAAAAGAAAATATTGATGAGGATACTGATAAGCTTCTAAACAATCTTGAAGACAGAGACAATCATATACGGGCAATCTTTACTGTAAATAGACTAACTGAGGGTTGGGATGTTTTGAACCTGTTTGATATTGTACGGCTTTATTCAGGGCGAGATGAAGGAAAAGATAGTAAAGGAAATAGAAAAGCAGGAAGTACTACCGTTTCTGAAATTCAGTTGATTGGACGAGGTGTACGATACTATCCATTTCAATATCAAGACAAAATAAAGAATAAAAGAAAGTTTGATAATCTGTTAAATAATGAAATGCGAGTACTCGAAGAGCTTTACTATCATAGTGATTCTGACCATAGATATATTGATGAGCTAAAGCGAGAATTGAAGAAAAAAGGTTTGATTGATGACGGAAGAGTTGAAAAAAAAATCAATATTAAACGAGATTTTGCAGAAAGTCCGTTCTTTAAGAATGTAAAAATTTGGAAGAACGAGCAGATTGAAAATCCTGAAAGAAAGCAAAAGACTGTAGATTATTTGAAAGAAAATCTAGAGCTTAAGTTTGATTTAGAAAGTCTTGGAATTAGAGAGCAAGAAATTGATTTTGATAAAGAAGATTCTGATACAGAAAGATTAAACATTAATGATGTAAATAAAAAAACTATTACTAAGGCAATCAAGGAATTTGAAAAACATATCTTTGATAAAGCGGTAAATATAAAATCAAAGAAACAAAGCTCTCTTTTGAGATTTGAATCTTTGCAACAAGAAATTGATATTGAATCAATGGAAGATTTTAGAACAAAGTTAATCGGAGACCTTAAAATTAAATTAGTAACCGTAAAATCTAGCTTTGATGAAATTACAAACAAAGAAAAACTAGAAGTACTTCTAAAAGCTTTAGATATGATATTTGCTGAGCTTAAACAACATATTAATCCGCATAAAGGTACAGAATTTGAAGCATACAGTTTGGCTGACTTCTTTAGTGAGGAAGTGCGAAAAAATGTTAAAAGAGATGAACACAGCCAAAGACTAGAAGATGAATTGAAATATGAAGATTGGTATGTAGTAGACCAGTTTTATGGTACGAGCGAAGAAAAAGGATTGATTGAATTTATCAAAGATACAATCATCAATCTACAAAACAAATACAAAGAAGTGTATCTTTTAAGAAACGAAGAACAGTATAAAATCTTTGACTTTAATACAGGGCAAGGTTTTCAACCTGACTTCATACTATTCTTGAAAGATAAGACAAACTTACATTATCAAGTATTTGTTGAACCTAAAGGAGATAATCTTTTGCAAAAGGACGAATGGAAAAACTTATTCTTAAAAGAAATTACAGAAAAGTATTCAAAGAAAAAAGTACTTAAAATTGAAGGTAAGGAATATAACCTGATTGGACTACCATTGTTTAATCAGAACAATAACGGAGATTTTCAAGAAGAGCACGATAAACTCATTAATTAATTATATGAAAGCAATAATCTTAGCTAGAGTATCAACAGAAGAACAAAAAGAAGCTGGAAACTCATTGCCAGCTCAGATAACTCGTATAGAAAGATATTGCGAGCAACAGAAATTTGAGGTTATTGATACCTTTTCTTTTGACGAATCTGCATATAAAACAAAAAGAGATGAGTTTGATAAAATACTAGACTTTCTAAAAACTAACAAAGAAAAAGTAGCAGTTTGCTTTGATAAGGTTGATAGACTTTCTCGTAATGTTTTTGATAAAAGAGTTTCAGTGCTTTATGAAAAAGCTGTAAATGACGAGATTGAATTACACTTTGTATCAGACGGACAAGTTATTAATTCAAATATGTCTGCTGTTGCGAAGTTTCAATTTGGAATGAGTCTAGGGCTAGCGAAGTATTACTCAGACGCAATTTCAGACAATGTTAAAAGAGCTTTTGAAAAGATGAGAGCTGAAGGTAAATGGACTGGAAGAGTAAGAATTGGATACAAGAACACTACAGATGAAAATGGAAATAGAGATATTGCTTTAGATGAAGAGCGGGCTGATTTGGTACATAGAATTTTTGAAATGTATGCTACAGGCAATCACTCTATTGCGAGTATTCTAAAAGAGATGAATAAACTAGGATTAAAAAGTTTAAATGGAAATAAGCTTTCTAAGAGTAATATTGATTTAATCTTGAATGATACTTTTTATTATGGAATGGCGTATTCCAAGAAATATAATTACTACTATACGCACAAATACGAAAAGCTTGTATCAAAGGAATTATTTTTTAAGTGTAAAGAAGTACGACTAGATAGAGCAAGAAAACCTTCAAAGGTTGATTCAAATAACTTCATATTTAAAGGGCTTTTGACCTGCCAAAAATGCGGATGTTCTGTTACTCCTGAGATAAAGACTAAGAAGAGCGGAAAGCAATATATTTACTATTCTTGTACTAATTCTAAAGGTATTTGCCAAAGAGAATATGTACCTGAAAAGACACTCCTAGAGCCGATTCTAGCCGTTCTAGAGCGATTTGAGAGCATTACACAGGATACTCAAGACTATCTTCTAAAAGAGCTTAGAAAGAACAATGAAGCTGAGGTTGAATTTCATAAAAAACAGCTAAAACGAATCAATACAGAATATCAAACAATACAATCTAAAATTAGCAGACTTACAGACCTGCTTTTAGACAATAGTATTACTAAGGAATCATATGAAGAAAAACTGCAAGAGCTTAAACACAAACAGCTAAAGCTTGGAGTAGAAATTGATTTATATACAAAAGCAGATAAAGACTATTTATTGACTGTATCTAAAGTACTTTCTCTAGCTACAAGAGTAAAAACAATATTTGAAAGTTCTGAAATACACGAAAAACGAGCATTATTGAATTATTTAATTCAGAACCCTACTGTAAATGGAAAAAAGCTATATTTTACAATAGCTTCTCCATATAATTTGGTACTAGATTTAGCTAGTAAACCTACTTGGCTCCGCGGGTAGGGATCGAACCTACGACCAAGCGATTAACAGTCGCTTGCTCTACCACTGAGCTACCGCGGAATGTGTGATTCTAGAATACAGGTTGCATAATAGCAAAACTTGGGGAAAATGC
>Ga0210057_1010911_pt1 | contig 10172 bp, 9 predicted proteins | sample CryGeyCG2114_010_2_FD_183968 | JGI IMG/M metagenome (GOLD analysis project Ga0210057, IMG submission 183968) | Groundwater microbial communities from aquifer - Crystal Geyser CG10_big_fil_rev_8/21/14_0.10 (SPAdes) (version 2) | ecosystem: Environmental > Aquatic > Deep subsurface > Groundwater ...
TTACAACCCACCCACGGAAATTCTGATGAAAAACTAAAAGAGTATACCTAGCTGGATAGGTTGGCAGAAGAATAGGAACAGTAACAGCCGACGAGACAACACTATTGCTATAAGGCTGGCTCATAGGCGGCGAAATCCGAAAGTGCTTTAGGGGTTGTTTAACGAAAATAAGCTTCCCACGAATAGTCGGATGTGAGGTAATCAAATCCCTTTCGGAAAAGTTACCCTCGAAAAGCCAACACTCCGCCCAGACGCCCGGACTTTGATTAACCGGGAGAACCAATCCCGCTTGAGGCGAAGGAATAGTCGTCCATGCTCCGGTTGGACTGCCGGTAATAGCTGTTCTTCCGATTCTTTCCAATGATCCGGCACTACACCCGGATGCAAACAACACCAACAAAATAACCATTATTCCTCTTAGTAATCTTTCCATTTTTCTCCCCCTTATCTTGTATAAAATTTGTATTAAATTTTTAAAGAAACTATTGATATAATAATAAACTATATTTCTGAAAATGTCAATATCTACCTAAACACCTTTTTTTATTTTTATATGTGGATAACTGATAAAAAAACTATTTTTATAAACTCTAAGAATGTAGTATAATATTATTAATGAAAACATCAAATATTTCTCAAAAATTTACTAAAAAAATAAACATATTTTTAGTAGTTTTTATAGTCCTATTCGTATTAATAATATGCGGATATGTTTTTTTAAAAAGCAAAAATAGTAAAGCTGATTCATTAGAACAACTCACTCAAGCTTTTAATGTAGAAAATATAATTGATGATTATGACTATGACGGTTTAGCTGATTGGGAGGAAGAAATATATAAAACAGATCCAACTAATCCAGATACAGATGGAGACGGTTACTTAGACGGGGAGGAAGTTGCGTCCGGATTTGATCCGACTATACCAGCTCCTAATGACAAATTAACAGATGAAGCAAGTCAGAAAATAGGAGAAGGATTAGACAGACCCGCTCCAGGTAATTTGAGTCAGATGTTTGGATATATTATGAGCAGTCAATTGCAGGCTGGGCAAATGCCATATATTAACACTCAAGATATTAATTCTATTGACCAAAATGTTATGGATACTATGGATGAAAAAGTTATGGACGCAATTCAAAAAGTTTCAACTGGATTTTTATCGGAATTTATTCCTCCTTTTGAAAAAGAAAAATATGAATTTAAACTCACTCCAGAAAATAATTTAGCAGCTATTCGTAATTATGCTAAGGAGGTAAAAGAAGCAATCGGAACAATAAATGCCTGTCATGACACTAATAATCGCATAAGCGATTTAGAAGCTATTGAATATGCTATTAAAAACAGTGATTTTAATCAAATTAAATGCCTTTCCTCAAGTTATTTGCAATCTTATGAAAGAATAATAAGTATTCAAGTTCCTTTAGACTGGATTGATATTCACAAGGATTTGCTTAAATTATTTTGGTCCTTTCACAAATCATACAAACATTTATCCGATTATGAAAAAGATCCATTAAGAGGTATTCTTATTATTGAAAAAATGGGCCAAACTAGCGAATTATTTATCAACACTCTTGAAAGAATGGCTGCCGATATTGAAAGCAAGCAAAATTAAAATAATCTAATGTTTATTTTCCAAAACAAATTAAATCAAAGAATAACATCTTCTCTTTTAATTATTTGTATAACAGGAATGATCGTTTTACCTGCTTTGCTTTTGCCTAAGAAAGTTCAAGCAGTCTGCTTGGTCCAAGATGTAGCTCTTTTGGCTGAAGAAGAAATAGAATTAACTCTTGAATATTTATGGAAGGCGATGGATAAAATATTCCAAGGCAAAAACATAGCCGCGCTTTTAGCTCAGTTAGCTGAATTAGTATGGAGAAACGCAAAATTAATCGCTGAATGGGCTTTGGGTGTTTTTCTTAATCTTCTTTTGCACCAAATTCTTGCTCAACTTACTAATGACATAGTCAATTGGATACAAAATGGAACAGAACCAAGATTTTTAACAATGGGGCTAGATGACTGGCTAGGAATGGCCGTTGATAATGCTGTAGGTAATTTTATAGACCAATATTTAGGGATGGGATGGCTTTGTGATTCGTTTGACATAAGCATAAAATTAGCAATGCTTAAGCAAACTAAATTTAAAGAAGAATCAAAGTGTTCTTTATCTGATATAGTTGACAATATAGATGATTTTTTCAATGATTTTTCAAAAGGAGGATGGAAGGGATGGGTCAAGCTTACTGGAGGAGGAAATAATTTTTATGAAGCTTATCTTATTGCTCAAGAAGAAACCAATAGAATTAGCGAGATAGAAAAAAAGAATCAAGAAGAAGAAATTGCCAGAGGAGACGGATTTTTTAGCCCTAAAGATTGTGTTTGGTTTGATGCTAATGATAAACCAATAGATCTTAAAGTAGATTCTGACACGGGAAGAAAATATACAGCAGGATACAAAGATGTTTGGGGAACCGCAAGTTTACCTGAAAAATGCCAACCTGATCCTAGCCCTACAGCTGGACCATTTGAAACATTGGGAGGAATTGAGGGGCCTTGTTATGTAAAATGCATTTCTCATACTCCTGGGAAACAAATAAGCGATGCTGTTAGTAAAACAATAAATAGATTTTGGGATACAATTAATGCCCAAATAGCGGGCGCTGCCGCAAAGTCAGGCCCTTTCGCTATATATGTTCAGGCTATTCTCACTGCACTAGTGAATAGAGCATTCAAGGAAGGATTTGGTTTATTATTTGCTAAAAACGAGGGTATTCCTTCTGGAGGAACAGGAGCTTACTCAACATCAACAATTCCAACAGTAGTTGATCCAACTGAAAATAAAAAAGATTATCAAGCTGTCCTATTAGAAGATGAAGATACCAATGCATTAGGTGAAATATTGGAAGAATTAATTTCAGAGAAAGGAAAAAACTTAGCTGTCTTAAAAGCAATATTAAAAAAATATGAAAATGAAATTGAACCAATTTTAGATAAAATATTAGATCCGATAAATGACTGCAATTCTGGAGCGAAATCATGGGCTGAAAGCCAAAAAAAAGAAATTGAAAACATAAAAAAAGAAATTAAAGCATTGGAAGAAGAGATAGAAGATCTTAATTCCGCTAAAAATTCAATTTCTACAGTCATTAAACCAGCTATTGAAGAATATTTTAAAAAATATAACGAATGGGAAAAAGCATATAACAACTCTAATGGAACATACGATCCTAGTAACTTCAATGATCCTGTTGTCAAGGCTCAAGCAGCTTTAGACGAAGCCAAAAAAGAGTTAATGAAAGCAATTCAGGATTTTCTAAAAAAAATAAATGGAAATTACACAGGAACTACGCTTACTTCATTAGAAAAAGAAAAAACAGACACATACACAAATATCGCAACAATTATTATTCCAGCCGTAAGAGATGAGAGAGGAAGCCAATCTTATCCAACAACAGGAACGCTTTATGGAAGACTAGAAGAAACAACCACAATCAAGTCGACTGCAAGTCAGTATTTAAATTCCTGCTTATCAACTTACTAAAAATGTTTTTAAGAAAAGAAATTTTAATATTAGCGTTCGTCATTGTAGTATCTTTGATAATCTACTTTCTTGATTTAGGTGCAGAAATGGAAAATAAAAAAGACTATGTCTTGAATAATGAAATAACAGAAAAAAATAATGACAACCAGATTAAAGAATTGTTTAAAAACACAGAAAAAATAGAATCAAATCAAGATAAAAATTATTTTTTAGATATTTTCTTCAAAAACGATTATGACCAAAAAGAAGCGGTTAATAATGAGGAAGATAAAAATAGCGAATCGGTTAATGAAAAATACCTAAACACTAAAACAATGGAGGAAATTTTATCAGAAACAGAGGAAATGTCTTTAAAAATACTTGAAGATTTTGAAGACAAGCAGGAATGCGAAACTTGTAATCAAAATCAAGGATCAACAAGCTTATGCGAAGTCATGACTGAAAACGACCCTGTTTTTAAAGTTGAATACGAGACATGCCAAGCTGACTGTTCTGAAAATGAAGATCTTTATAAGGAAAATATTCTTCTATATGATTATTGCTCTGGATGCCCTTGTTATTGTTTATGTCGCTGCGCAGGATATTGTTGTTGTTATTAATAAATTATGTCTAACAAATTTAAAAAAATTATTCCCATTATAATTCTAATTACTATAATTACTTCTTTAGGAGTTTTTGTTTTTGAAACCAAAACAGCGGACGCTAACGCCTTAACTAATTTTGCCGCTAAAATTTTTGGAAGTCCAATAACAATGCTTAAAGATGCGATAATAGGAATGGTTAGTAATTTTACATATTATGTAATTTTAAGACCGTTTAGCTTATTATTATCCATATCAGCATTTCTACTTGATTGGGCTTTCGGATTAGAAAAATTTACTGATGTAAACGTGGTTCAGGAAGGATGGAAAATTACAAGAGGATTAGCAAATATGTTTTTTATTCTTATTCTAATGATTATCGCATTTGCGACTATTTTAAGAGTAGAAACATACGGGATGAAAACATTATTGCCAAAATTAATTATTGCCGCTCTTTTGATTAATTTTAGTTTAGTTTTTTGCGGAGCAATTATTGATTCTACTCAAATTATGTCTCATTTTTTTCTTGATCCCTTAAAAGGAGATGGTCAAGGAGAGAGCTTATCAGCAAGAGTAGCAGAAGGACTTAATATAGTTAAAATATTTGATACAAATGGAGAAATAAAAATAGGAGATGCTGTCCTTGCTCCGTTAGATATACTAATAGGAATAATATTTGGAGTAGTATTTATTATTGTTGCTGCGATTGTTTTAGCTGCAGCGGCTTTCTTTTTAATTGTTAGGGTTGTAGCATTATGGATTTTAATTGTTTTAGCTCCGATTGCCTGGCTTTTATGGATTTTACCAGCGACAAGAAGTTTATGGAATCAATGGTGGGGCAGTTTCCTTAAGTGGGCTTTTTTTGCGCCTATTTACGGATTTTTCTTTTATTTAGCGATTATAACCGTTATCGGAAAAGAAGGCGAAACCGATGGATTTTTAGAAAAAATGGCTTCTGATATAAAACTAGGGAAAAACGAGGGTTTTGTAGATGGACTTTTTAGCAGTCAAGAATTAATTCTTCAATATATATTTTTAATAATCCTGCTTTTTGCTGGACTTATTATCGCCCAAAAAGTAGGTGTTTTGGGAGCTAGCGGAGTTATAAATATAACTAAAAGCGCAGGTAAGGGAGTTAGTAGTTGGGCAGGAAGGAAAGCTCAAAGAGCCGCCTATAGACCAGTTGATAAAATGAGCCAAGGATTAGACAAAGTAAGCACATGGGCAAGAAAATCAAGAGTTGGACGTTGGACAGGAGCAAGCACTTTGCTCGGAAAAACAGCTGGAGCAGGAAGAGCGCTAAATGAAAGAGAAAGAGCCGCCTTCACTAAAGAAGAAGAGAAGTATAAGAATCAAACAAGCGAACATCTTAAACAACAATACAAATCAGTTGACGGCAGAGGAAAAGCCGCTATTGCTAAACTTTTAGCCGGAAGAGGCGATTTGAAAGTCGATGAAAAACTTGGTTTTACTGAAAAAGATATTGAAAAATCAACAGTATTAGCAAAGAGATATGAGCAACAAAAAGATATTTTAGCCGCAAGGCCTGATTTAGCTCGTTTTGTTAAAGAAAAAGATCAAACAGATAAAGAAGCTATTAGTATTGCCTTCTCAAAAATAACTCCAGCTAACGCTGAAAAATTACAAGCAGACACATTTGAACAAAAAGATCCAGAAGTACATAAAGCAGTTATGGAAGCTGTTGAAAATCAAATTACTAAGAGAGCGACTACTGAAAATCCTAATAATGGCAAGTGGAAGTCTAATGTTCTTTCAAAGATGGGAGAAAATAATCCTAAGGTTTCCGTTATAATCCAACAAAAAATTATTAAGAATCAAATGGAAGATACTAACAAATGGAAACAATTTGAACAAGAAAGGCCAGATATGGCAGGATATGTTAAAAGCGATCCAGGCAAAGCTATTTATGGAGATTCAATTCCTGATATAAAAACTAAAAATCCAGAACTTTACAAAGAATTAACTGAAAAGAAAGAAGTAACAAAAAAAGAAGATACAAATGAAGAATGGAAAAAGAAAAATCCTTTATAAAAAATGCAAAATTTATCTCGAATAAAAAAAATACAAGATATTATTAATCCGCAAATAAAGAGGAAATATATTAAGTATCATAATCTTCCCCCTAAGGTACAAGAAAAGTTATTTAATATTGAAACCGCTGATATAATTAGAAGAATCGCTGAAGAAAATAATTTGAACAGTGCTCAGTTGTGGTCTATTTCTCATATTATTGGAATGGTTTTATTGGGAGAAACAAATATTATTGATTTTTTGAAATTGATTGAAAAAGAATGTGAATTAGAAACAGAATCAGCGCGTAAACTTGCTAGAGATATTAATAGCGCAATATTTCTGCCAATAAAAGATGATTTAAAAAAAATTCATAATATTTCAGAATGGCCGAGAGAAAATGAAAATAAAATATCTAATATACCCCAAATTAATGGAAATATTGTTAATTTGAAAAAATGATATGCAATTTAATATTCCTCAATTTATTGAAATAAAGGATAAAATAATCGGACCATTAACTATGGGGCAATTTTTATATATTCTCGCAGGAATAGGCGCAATGGTCGCTCTATGGTTTTTTTTAGAATTATGGCTTTTTTTAATTATCGCCATCCCTGTTATTGCTTTTTGTTTAATGCTCGCTTTTTATCAATTTAACGGCAGGCCGTTTATAAACTTCGTTGGTTCAGCAATAAATTATTTAATAAGACCAAAATTATATCTCTGGAAGAGAAAAAAATAAAAATATGCTTAGCAAAAATAACGCCACTTCAATTCAAAAACATATGCAAATTAAGGAAATTAAGGATGATGTTATTATCCTTAAAAATAAAGGCGTAAGAGCTATCTTGATGGCTACTAGTTTAAATTTTGATTTGAAAGAAATTGAAGAACAAGATGCTATTATCTATAAATACCAAGAGTTTTTAAATTCAATTGATTTTCCAATACAAATTATGGTTTCTTCTAGAAAATTTGATATTGATCCATATATTGAATCATTAAAAGAAAAACAAGTTAATCAGGAAAATGAACTTTTAAAAATACAGGCGTTAGAATATGTTGATTTTATTAAAGGGCTTACAGAAATAACTAATATTATGACAGAATCATTCTATGTTGTTATTCCTTACAGTCCCTTCATAACCCAACAAACAGGATTATTTAAAAGATTCTTTAAATCAAATAGAGGCGCTAAAACGAAAGAGTTGGAATTTAATGAATTAAAGAATAATCTTTGGCAAAGAGTTGAATTTGTTTCTACTGGTTTGCGAAGCATAGGAATTAAAACAGCTCCCCTAAAAACAGAAGAATTAGTTGAATTATTTTATAAACTATATAATCCCAACGCAAAAGAGGAGCCCGAATTACAAAAAGCAAAAGATTTAAGGAATCAATAATATGTTTTCATTATCTAATAATAAAGAAAAAAATAAAGAAGTAGAAATAAAAGAAGACACAAGTCTAGTTGATTTAATTTCTCCTGGAGGATTAAAAGTAAGCTCCAATCATATTCAAATAAGCGAGAAATACGCCAGAACTATTTTTGTTTTCACCTATCCGCAAATCTTAAATACCGCATGGCTCTCGCCCATCATAACTCTTGATCAAGAAATGAATATATCTTTTTTTATTGACCCAATTAATACTAATAAAGTTTTAAAAGAACTTACTAAAAAAAGCGCCCAAGTACAATCACAAATATCAATGCAACTTGAAAAAGGCAAAATTAGAGACCCTAAATTAGAAACAGCCGTTGAGAACATAGAAGATTTAAGAACTAAACTCCAAAAAAATGCTGAAAAACTTTTTAAATTTGGACTTTATATAACTTTTTTCTCAGATTCTCCCGAAAAACTTGATGAAACAGAAAATGAAATTAGAGCAATGCTTGAAAATCAGATGGTTTACGCTAAGCCAGCTGTTTTCCAACAAGAACAAGGATTCATATCAACGCTTCCATTAAAGAGCGATCAATTATTAGTCTACAACAGTTTAAATACATCTCCTTTATCTTCAACATTCCCATTTGTTTCTTCTGATTTAACTGATAATAAAGGAGTCCTTTATGGAATAAATAGACATAATAATTCCTTAATCTTATTTGACCGTTTCAGCATGGAAAATGCTAATATGGTTGTTTTTGCTAAAAGTGGAGCTGGAAAATCGTATTCTGTTAAATTAGAAGTCCTTCGTTCTTTAATGCAAGACACAGAGGTTATTATTGTTGATCCGGAGAAAGAATATAGATATCTTGCAGAGACGGTTGGTGGAGCTTTTATGGATATTTCTCTAACATCAGGCAATCATCTTAATCCTTTTGATTTGCCAATACCCGGCCCAGATGATAATCCAGCCGATATTTTAAGAGGCAACATTATTAATCTAGTGGGTCTTTTAAGAATGATGTTTGGAGGATTAACGCCTGAAGAGGACTCTATTATAGACAAAGCTCTCACAGAAACATACGCGGCGAGAGATATTACTCCAGAATCAGATTTCAGCAAAATAACTCCTCCATTAATGCAAGATCTTTATTCTATTTTAAAAGGAATGACCGGCGCAGAAAGTTTAATTAACCGTCTTGAAAAATATGTTAATGGAAGTTATTCTGTTTTCTTTAATCAGCCAACGAATATTGAACTGGATAAAAAATTAATAGTTTTTAGCATTAGAGATATGGAAGATGAATTAAGACCATTAGCAATGTATATTGTCTTAAGATATATTTGGAATATTATTCGCACTCAAAGAAAAAAAAGGATGATGGTTGTCGATGAAGCATGGGTAATGATGCAGCACGAAGACGCAGCCTCATTTCTTTTCGGAATCGCTAAAAGATGCAGAAAATATTATCTTGGATTAACAACAATAACACAGGATGTTTCTGATTTTATGAAATCAAAATATGGAAAACCAATTGTAACTAATTCTTCTCTCCAGCTATTATTAAAACAATCTCCAGCTTCAATAGAAATAATTAAAGAAACATTTAACTTAACCGAAAGAGAGAAATATATGCTTTTAGAAAGCACTGTCGGAGAAGGTATTCTATTCGCCGGAAATAAGCATGTGGCTATTCAAATAGTAGCGTCATATACAGAAGACCAGATTATTACTTCTGACCCAGCTCAATTGCTTGAGATAGAAAAAGCTAAAAAGGAATTAGCTGAAGAAGAGTCGTTAGAAGAAAAAAGATAATAAAAGATTATTATGGATAAATACGTTGAACAATTCAATCAAGAAAGAAGCGAATATCAAGAAATGGAAAAGAGAAACAAATTAGTAGCAAAAGCATCTGCTCCAATTTTAAGAAAAATGATGAAGGCCGTAGAAGATAAAAATTTGTGGGTTTGGCCTTTTGCGATAGGATTAGCTTTATTAAACGACTTTCTAGATATTTTAATTATTGGATCAATACCAATAGTCGGAGATGTTGTAGATGTTTTAACTGGATTTATCTTATTTATGTTCCTTTTAAATCTTGGGGGACATATAAGGTTAAAAGTAAGATTAGCAATTTTTTTAGCTACTTTTTTTGAATTAATTCCTCTTGTAGATTTTATTCCAGTCTGGACAATATCAATTTTATACGCTTGGTATATCGCAAATAAAGAAGGTGAAGAAGCTGAACAAAAATTAAGAAAAATAAAGGAAAAAATTAAAAATGAAGAACTTTTTCCAGAATACACATGATAATTCTTAATAAAAAAATATATTATTTTTTAATTTTTATTGCGCTTATTATTTCTTCATCTTTTTTTACGAAATCTGCTCAAGGCCAACAAATAGATGTCACTTTAACATGGTCAACAGATACATATATTCCCACAAGTTATCAAGGCAAGGCCTTACCCGTAAAAGGAAGCAATATTGAAGTAGTGGCAACCATTAATTCATTGGGAGTTAATCCTGAAAAATTAATTTATAATTGGTTTATAAACGATCATTTTCAAAAAGAAGGATCTGGCGCAAACAAACAAATTTTAAAATTTAACACAATAAGTTCTA
>Ga0210057_1010912_pt1 | contig 10170 bp, 12 predicted proteins | sample CryGeyCG2114_010_2_FD_183968 | JGI IMG/M metagenome (GOLD analysis project Ga0210057, IMG submission 183968) | Groundwater microbial communities from aquifer - Crystal Geyser CG10_big_fil_rev_8/21/14_0.10 (SPAdes) (version 2) | ecosystem: Environmental > Aquatic > Deep subsurface > Groundwater ...
GGGGCGCAGTTGAAAGGCATAACCGCCATTGCATCAAAATATTTTGATGCTCCCGTCGCATTGGGGACTTCATTCTCCCGCGTTTCCGCTCCGGCGTTTATCGGCGACGTGCTTGCCGGCGCCGGACCGTCATTTGCCAATGCCGTGGGCCTTGCGCTTCGCGCGGCGCAACTTTAGAAATGAGACACCGGGGGGTGAGACGCCGGCGTAGAATGCGTCACACCATCGTTCTGCACAGTTACACCCAGCGTCTGACGCCTGACACGTTATGAGATGCTACACTTTTTACAGTCATGCAAGAACGCGTTAAAACGTCTTTCATCCCCAAAGCGTCGTTGAAGGTGGAACAACGACGGAGCGTTTCGCATTCCCCGATAGGGATTGTGAATGTTGTCGCGGGCATTGTTCTCATTGCCGCCATCATTGCCGCCATCGGCATCTTTCTTTTTGAACAATTCACTATCCAGAATATTGAGCGCAAACGCGAATCCTTAGACCGCGCGCGCGCCGCGTTTGAACCGGCGACCATACGAGAGTTGTCGCGCCTCAACGCGCGATTGGACTCGGGTATGCTCCTGTTGGGACGCCATCGGTCGCTCTCGCTTCTCTTTGATGAAATTGAGAACACCACATTGAATTCCGTGCGGTTTAAAGATTTTTCACTTGCGGAGAGCGGTCCCGGGCGCACCACGATTTCCATGGCGGGGCAGGCGCAGAGTTTTAACGCGCTCGCGCTCCAATCCAATGTGTTCGGGAAGAGTCCGTTTTTCTCCGAGCCCATATTTTCCGATTTCAACATTGATGCGACCGGCAATGTGGTGTTCAGTTTCAGCGCCGTCGTGAATAACGCCGAGATTGCCTACCGAAATTCAAACGGCCCACCATCGGATTCTTCAAACACCGCCCCCGTGGCGCCAAGCGCCGGCAACCCCGAAGTAACACCATGAGAGCGCTTCTTCCCGTTTTATTTGTCGTCATAGCCGGTGGGATATTCTTCGGGTTCATTGACCCGACATTCAGCCGTCTGAAAGACATTCGCGCCGAAGAAGTGCAATTTGACCAGGCGCTCACCCGCTCCAAAGAACTCCAGCAGGTGAGAGACCAACTACTCTCCCGCTACAACACATTTTCCGCGAACGACCTTGACCGGCTTGAAAAAATGCTCCCCGACAATATTGACAATGTCCGGCTCGTTTTGGACTTTGACGCAATTGCATCCCGTTACGGCATGCGATTGCGGAACATCGCGCTTGAGAAAACAAGCGACATCCGCGCATCGCAAGGGCGGGTGGGAGCGGGCGATAGCGCATACCAGTCGGTGGTGCTGTCGTTTTCGGTTACCGGCGGTTATGATTCGTTCAGGTCGTTCCTTGAGGACCTGGAACAAAGTTTGCGACTGGTTGATGTGTCGTCAATCTCTTTCGGCGCTTCGCCATCCGGACTCTACGATTACTCCGTTTCAATTAACACGTATTGGCTAAAACCATGAATGACTTTATACAACGGTATCAAAATATTTTCGTCATCGTCGGACTCATTATCCTTGCGTTTATCGGGTATTCCTTTTTCTTTACGGGGAAAGACGTTGCACCGCTTACGGCAGAAAGCGTTGACCCGTCGCAATCGGCCGTTGAACAGGAACTGATTGGTCTCCTGCTTGAGCTCCGCTCCATACAACTTGACGAGTCGCTTTTCTCCGACCGGCGCTTTAAAAATTTGAAAGATTTTAACCAGGACATCGTTTCGGAACCTGTCGGCCGCACGAATCCCTTCGCACCACTCGGACAATAAACAGAAAAATCCCAATACGAACCGCACGCCACATTTGTATAGTACACTTTGTATATGCAGGTCGGCATTATTGTAACGCCCCGTTGTTACTAGAATGGAAGTTCTCAACCTTCTTAAGGAAAAGGGGATTGTTGACGAAGCGGCGGTCGCCGCGATACAGGATGTTGTCGGGCGCGGCACCAAAACGCTTGAGGTGGCGCTGCTTGAGAGGGGTGTTTCGGCGGGCGACATTCTTAACGCCCAAGGAGAGTACTACCAGGTGCCGGTCCGCACGCTCGACGACGACGATGCGGTTCCCTATGAAGTGCTGAAGTACATTCCGGAAGAGTCGGCGCGGCACTATCATTTTGTGCCGCTCAAGATTTTGGACGGCGTGCTTGAAGTGGGAACCACCGACCCCGACAACCTTGAAGCGATTGAGGCGCTTAATTTTATTACGGGGCGCACGAGTATTCCCTACAAACTGTTTCTCATTTCCAGTGATGACTTTGGGAGCGTGCTTGATATGTATAAAGGATTGAGCGGCGAAGTCGGGCAGGCACTGACGGAACTCCAGACCACGATTTCAGCTGACTCGGGCGACGAAGAGCGTCCGGAACCGGTTTCCGGTATCGGACCGGCAATGAAAGACGGAATTATCAAAGAAGACGCGCCGGTTACCAAAATCGTGGCGACCATTCTCCGGTATGCCGTTGACGGCAGGGCTTCCGATATTCACATTGAACCAGGACAAAAAGAATTGGGCGTGCGCTTTCGCGTTGACGGGGCAATGTATACCTCGCTCCGGCTTCCCAAGAATGTTGAGCGCGCCGTTGTGGCGCGCATCAAGGTGCTCGCCTCCCTCAAACTTGACGAGCGCCGAAAACCGCAAGACGGTCGTTTCTCCGCAACGATTGACGAGCGTGCTATCGATTTTCGCGTATCAACGTTCCCCACCTACCACGGAGAAAAAGTGGTGATGCGTATTTTGGACAGAAACCAAGAAAAATTGACCCTTGAATCGCTCGGTCTTTCGGACAACAACATCGCCATTCTGCGGCAGGCGATTGACCGGCCCTACGGAATGATTATTATCTCCGGTCCCACGGGAAGCGGAAAATCAACAACGCTCTACGGCATGTTGCAGGAGGTGGACCGCGAAAAAACCAACGTTGTTTCTCTTGAAGACCCGGTTGAGTACGATGTGCCCGGCGTTTCGCAATCGCAAGTGAGACCGGAAATCGGGTACACATTTGCAAACGGCCTGCGCTCCATCCTCCGCCAGGACCCCGACATCATCATGGTGGGCGAGATACGCGACCGCGAAACCGCACAGCTCGCCATTCAGGCGGCGCTGACCGGACACCTTGTCTTAACCACCCTGCACACCAACAACTCAATCGGCGTCGTACCGCGCCTCGTTGACATGGGCATTGACCCCTACCTCATTGCGCCCACCCTCGTGCTTTCCATGGCACAGCGTCTGGTGCGAAAGCGCTGCGAAGATGCGGGGAAAAAGATTCCCTATAGCGGCGCAATCAAGGCAATGATAGAGAAAGAGTTCAAAGGCGTCCCGCCCGACATGATAAAAACCATTCCCACCGCCGAATATGTGTACGGCACCGCTCCCTCGCCTGAGTGTCCGAATGGCACCCGCGGGCGAATCGGTGTTTTTGAAATGCTCCCCATTTCCAAGGAGCTTGAGCGCGTCATTTTGGATAATCCGGTAGAGGACGCAATATTTGAGGTTGCGCGCAATCAGGGAATGTTGACCATGAAAGAGGATGCTATCATTAAAATGCTTGAAGGGACCATTCCTTTTGAAGAAGTGAATACGCTCGGAACCGATATTATCATTGAATAATGCGGGCATTCCATCTATGACACAAACAAAAAAACAACATCGCTACTCAATCCTCCTCGTTGATGACGACCGCTTTCTCTTGGATATGTACTCGTTGAAATTCAAAGAGCACGGGTGCACGGTCATTGCCGAACCCGACTCAATGAAAGCGCTCACGCTGCTTCGCGGGGGGGCAAATCCGAACGTCATCTTGCTTGACATCATTATGCCCGGAATGAACGGTTTTGATTTTCTTGAGGCACTGCGAAAAGAAAAACTCGCCGAAGGCGCGACGATAATCGTACTGTCAAACCAAGGGCAGGAAGAAGATATCAAACGCACGATGGAACTTGGTGCCGACGGATACATAGTGAAGGCGAGCGCCATCCCTTCCGAAGTGCTGGAGAAGACGCTTGCGTTTGCCGAGAAAAACGAAAAATAGATGGACTACAAAAACGAACTCACCGCGCTCATAGAAGTGGTTATCGCTGAAGGGGCGTCAGACCTTCACCTAACAGCGAACGGACATCCCATCATTCGCGTTTCGGGCGTGCTCTTGCCTTTGGTGAAGCACGCCGTCTCTTCAAAGGAAGACGTGGTTGGTTTTCTTGAGGCGCTCGTTACTTCGGAACAAAAGCGGAATTTTTTTGACACGCAGGAACTTGATTTCTCGTTTCAATACAAAGACCAGGTTCGTTTCCGCGGCAATGCTTTTTTTGAACGGGGCGCGGTTTCCATTGCGCTTCGCATGATTCCGCGCGACATTAAAACATTTGACGAGCTGGGACTGCCGCCCATTCTTGAGACATTCTCCCAGCTTGAACAGGGATTCTTTCTCGTGGTCGGCCCCGTTGGCCAGGGGAAATCAACGACGCTTGCATCAATGATTGAGCGCATCAATCAAAATCGCACCGAACACATCGTTACCATTGAAGACCCGATTGAATATATTTTTGAACCGAAAAAATCAATCATCAACCAGCGCGAAGTTCGCATTGATACCAAAAGTTTTCATGTGGCTCTGCACAGCGCTTTCAGGCAGGACGTTGATGTCATTATGGTGGGTGAGATGCGCGGCCAGGAAACCATGTCGGCCGCGGTTACCGCGGCCGAAACCGGCCACCTCGTGCTCTCAACTTTACACACGAACAACGCTGCGCAAACGATTGACCGCATCATTGACTCATTCCCCGCAGAACAACAAGACCAAATTCGCTTGCAGCTTGCGTCCAGTTTGGCGGGAATATTCTCTCAACGCCTGATTCCACGCATTTCGGGCGGACTTATCCCCGCGTATGAACTGTTAATCAATAACGAAGCGGTTGCGAACTTGATTCGCGAGCGGCGCACCCACGAAATCAATGCGGTCATTGAAACAGGCATGGAAAACGGCATGGTTGATATGAACCGCTCGCTGGCGGAATTGGTTCGAAAAGGCGAAGTAACTCCCGAAAATGCGCTTGCCCGTTCGCTCAATCCGAAGTCGTTTTCACGGCTGATGTAACAGTATGTTATTTGCCTACGAAGCGCTTGACCAAAAGGGGGCTCCGCAGAACGGAACCATTGATGCGGTTTCCCGCGATGTCGCCATCACGTCGCTTCAAAGGAGGGGGCTTTCAATCACTTCCATAGAAGAGGCGGAAAGAAAATCGGGCGGTTTGAATATCGCGCTGTTTGAGAGCGTTTCAAACAAGGACGTGGTACTCTTGTCGCGACAAATCTCAACCCTGTTTGAAGCGCAGGTTTCGGCGCTCCGCGTTTTCAGGTTGCTCGCCTCGGAAGCGGAAAAACCTTTGATGCAAAGAGTGTTGACCGAAGTCGCCGATGATCTGCAGGCGGGAAGCCCCATTTCAAAATCGCTCGCCAAGCACCCGAAAGTATTCGGTGATTTTTACGTTAACATGGTGAAAAGCGGCGAGGAGTCCGGGAAACTTGACGCCACCTTCCTCTACCTTGCCGATTATCTTGACCGCACGTATGAAATTGTCTCCAAGGCGCGCAACGCCCTCATTTATCCGGCATTTGTCATCTCCACATTCGTGGTGGTGATGATTCTTATGATGACGATGGTTATTCCGCGCATTTCTTCCATCCTCGTTGATTCCGGGCAGGACATTCCGGTGTACACCAAGGTGGTTATCGCGATGTCAAACTTTTTTGTTGATTACGGAGTATTACTGCTCATCCTCGCCATCGTCGGAGGGTTCTTTTTGGTTCGCTACGCGGCAACCGTGTCGGGGAAAGCGCAGTTTGACCACCTGCAACTCGCGACTCCCTTTATCGGCAGTTTGTATAAAAAATTGTACTTGTCGCGCATTTCAGACAACCTCGCCACGATGCTCGGAAGCGGCATCTCGGTGGTGCAGGCGACCGAAATTACCGCGAGCGTTGTAGGGAACGCCGTCTACGCCGAAATTCTGACCGAGGTCTCCAATACCGTGAAGGGTGGAGGGTCGGTTTCCTCAGCCATGTCGCGCTACCCGGAAGTTCCGGGCATTATGACCGCCATGATTAAAGTGGGAGAGGAAACAGGAGAGTTGGGAAATATTTTGAAAACGCTTGCACGGTTTTACCAGCGCGAGGTAACGAACGCCGTTGATACCCTTGTTGATTTGATTGAGCCGTTTATGATTGTCGCTCTGGGCCTCGGGGTCGGCATTCTTTTGGCAGCGGTTCTCATTCCGATATACAACATTTCTTCCGCCATTTAACGGACGCTTCGCCTGCAAGCCCTTATCCACACACCCCGCCGCCCACAGCCGCAATGTCAGCTACAATGAGAGCTGACCATCCTACCAAGGACGAAGGTCTTTGCTCTGCAAAAATCCTTATCATAGTATTTCGTAATTAAAAAATATAGTATGTCCACACACAAAGCAACGCGGGGCTTCACCTTGATTGAACTCCTTGTGGTGATTGCAATCATCGGTATCCTCTCTTCGGTCGTACTGGCGTCATTGAATGATGCTCGTCAGAAATCGCGCGACGCAAAACGCGTTGCCGACATCAAACAGCTTCAGCTTGCGCTTGAGCTTTTCTTTGACTCAAACAACTCGTACGCGACTTCCGGCCTTTCAGCGCTCGCGCCGAAGTACATCGCGGTGATTCCCGCCGACCCGCTTGGCGGCAGTTACTTCTATGACGATGAGACGACAGGGGGTTCTTCAACCGACTACCATCTCGGAGCGAACCTTGAGGCGCAGAAGCATTCGGCCTTAACCGGTGATGCCGACATTGTGAGCGGCACCATCTTCACGGGAGGAGCTGGCGACCTCAACGGGTGCGACGGCACCGCGGGCAGGTATTGTTACGACGTCAAGCCGTAACCAAAGAAAGGCATTCGGAGAACCGGCTCTCCGCCCTGAAAATCCCCGAAACCGGTTCGGGGATTTTTTGTGTGGCATACTCTAAAGACAGTGGCATACGCAATCTCCGGCATCGTTTTTATTTTCGGGCTTCTTGTCGGAAGTTTTTTAAATGTTATTTCTCTTCGGTTCGGCTTTTCAGAAGTCCGCCGGCATCGTTCGCACTGCCAAGCGTGCGGCGAGGCGCTTTCGTGGCGCGAATTGATTCCACTTGTTTCTTTTTTTATGCTTCGCGGGAAATGCGCATCGTGCGGAAGCCGAGTATCGTTTCAGTATCCGCTCGTTGAACTCGGCACCGGTGCGTTGTTTTTGTTTTCGTATCTTTTAGCGGCTCCTTTTGCGAGCGGTGTTTATTTTTTTCCGCTCATGGCGCTGCTGTTCTTTTGGTCAAGTTTTATCGTACTCCTCGCCTATGACATTCGCCACACTTTGGTGCCGATGGCATTCGTGGCGCCGCTCGCCGCATCAGCGCTCGCGCTTCGCGTGGGCGAAGCGTTTCTTTTTTCAAGCATGGAGCCCCTGTACGACGCGTTGTGGGGAGCTTTGGTCATTGGCGGGTTGTTTTTGGCGGTTGTGTTCATCACCCGCGGGAAGGGAATGGGTCTTGGCGATGTGTATGTTGCGGGAGCACTCGGGATTTTATTCGGCTTCGCGCGCGGACTTGAGGTTATCACGCTCGCATTTTGGATTGGCGCGACTGCGGGAATTGCGTTGGTGGTTCTGTCCCGGGTGAGGAACCTTTACTCCCGCTCGCTCTTATCCTCACCGCACCACGCCAGAAAAGTCGGGCAAAGCAAAAAGGGGTTTACAATGAAGAGTGAAGTGCCCTTCGTGCCCTTTCTCTTTATGGCAACTCTTGTCGGCGTGTTTACGAACTTTTCGCCGCTCGCGTTTGTGGGCGCTCTTATTGCATCGCTATGATTCCAACACACCAGAGCCGCGGAGGGTTCTCCATCATTGAGTTATTGGTTTCAATAAGTATTTTGGCGCTCATTTCCACCATTGTGCTTGCGAACCACACCCGTTTTAACGGCTCGGTACTTTTGGGGTCTCTTGCGTATGACATCGCGCTTTCGGTTCGCGAAGCGCAAGTGTTCGGCGTCTCGGTGCGCCAGTATAACAATGAGTTTCAATTGGGATACGGGGTGCATTTTTCCGGCACCACGTCGTATGAACTTTTTGTAGACGGCAATAAAAACCGGCTTTTTGACACGGAAGATACCATCATTAAAACGTTCAATGTACAGCGTGGATTCACCCTGAAGAGTTTTTGCGGCATCACATCGGAAAATGTCTCGTATTGTTCCACCGACCTGCAAAATCCGATTACGCATCTGGCGATAGTGTTTCTGCGCCCGGAGCCGGACGCATTCATAACTTCAAATGACCCGGGGGTGTTTTATTCCCGAGGCGCCATAACGGTTACGTCCCCCGGCGGTAACACCAGAGTCGTTGACGTCGCTTCAACGGGTCAGATATCCGTACAAAATCTATGACCCCTTACCACTTTTACACCATTTCGCACCCTTTGAAACCGCGTCATTCGTTCCAAAACGATAGTGCTTCACAATCCGTGCTTGTAAAAAGTGGTAAGGGGTTCACGCTGATTGAAATGATGGTTGCCGTTACGCTTTTTTCCGTCGTCATGATGATTGGCGTAGGGGCGCTCCTTTCCCTGGTTGACGCAAACAGGCGCGCGCAGGCAATCAATTCGGTGATGAATAATCTCAACGCCGCGCTTGAAAGCATGACACGCTCCATTCGCGTGGGGACAACGTATTATTGTCAAACATCTCCCACGCCCCCCTCGCCGAGCGTACTCGGCACCCCCCAAGGGTGTACGGACGGAAAATTGCTCGCGTTTGAATCCTCCGGCGGCAGTTTGAATAATGAAAATGACCAGGTGGTATATCGCCTGAACGGCACTCAGCTTGAACGTTCGCTCAACTCCGGCGCAACGTGGGTGGCGCTGACCGCGCCGGAAGTAACAATCAATTCGTTCAGTTTCTTTGTTGTCGGAGCGCAGTCGTTTTCCCAAAGCGGAGACACCATACAGCCCCGCGTGTTAATGAGGGTGAAGGGCTCCGCGCCGGTTCCCGGCGGCACGACGGAATTCAATGTTCAGGCATCGGTGGCGCAACGCGTTCTTGATATATGACCCCCTACCACTTTTACTATGTCTATGTTTTACAAATCCTTGGTCGGGTCGATGAACTTTATATCGACTTCACGACCAATCTCAGGAAACGCCTTGTCCAACATAACGTAGGAGAAAATAAATCCACACAACGATACAAACCGTGGAGAATTTTGTACTATGAAGCGTTTCCTGACGAGCATTCGGCAAAAGCCCGTGAACTTAGCTTAAAACACAACGGTAATCCAATGCGTGAATTAAAGAAGCGGATCGGGCTTTTGCCGAATAGTAAAAGTGGTAAGGGGTTTACGCTCATTGAAACCCTCGTTGCGATATCGGTGCTTTTGGTGTCGCTTGCCGGACCGCTTTCAATTGCGATGCAGTCGCTCAACTCCGCTTACTACGCGCGCGACCAGGTTACCGCATTCTATCTCGCGCAGGAAGCGGTTGAGTATGTCCGCGCGGTGCGGGACCAAAACTATCTTTTCCAAAGGTCGTGGTTAACGGGAATTGACAGTTGCATTGACACGGCGTGCACTGTTAATTTTCCGAATTTTACCCACACCGTGTGCAGTGGCTCATGCGGTCCCGTTCTTTTGAACCCCACCACCGGGCTTTTCGGGGGCGCCACGGGGAATTCAACGATATATACGCGCACCATAACGCTTGAATCCGTTCAGGGCACCGCGGACGAGGTTACCATCCACGTCGCTCTCTCATGGAAGAGCTCCGGCATCGATAGGGAATTTGAGATTACCGAACAAATGTTGAACTGGCTCGGGTATTAAGTATATGAAAAAAACAATTTACAGCTTACAGCACACAGCAGACAGGAAACTCAAAACCTCTTTAAAGCGGGGCGTTCAAGCTATCCGCTATCCGCTATCCGCTGTCCGCTATTCCTATTCCCGCGGTTTCACGCTGTTGATTTCGGTTCTGGTGTCAAGTATTCTCCTCGCGCTTGGTCTTGCCATTTTTAACATCGCGTCCAAAGAACTCACCCTCTCGTCTTCCAGCCGCGAATCGCAGTTTGCTTTTTATGCTGCGGACTCGGG
>Ga0210057_1010913_pt1 | contig 10170 bp, 11 predicted proteins | sample CryGeyCG2114_010_2_FD_183968 | JGI IMG/M metagenome (GOLD analysis project Ga0210057, IMG submission 183968) | Groundwater microbial communities from aquifer - Crystal Geyser CG10_big_fil_rev_8/21/14_0.10 (SPAdes) (version 2) | ecosystem: Environmental > Aquatic > Deep subsurface > Groundwater ...
TGAAGAAGGGTTTTGCGGGTGAAGAGCTTGCTTTAGTGGTGCGCCGAATCACAGCGGATGAGCGCGTGTGGGCAGAAACCATGATGCGCGAGGAGCATGGTATGAGCCCTGAAGAAACGGATTATCCTTGGCTTCACGGTTTCGTGACCTTCCTTTCTTTCATTATCTTCGGATCCATCCCCATTTTCCCCTATGTGCTCGATGTGTCTGCGGAACAAAGATTTTCGGTTGCAATTGTTTCCACCGGCATTGCACTCGTCCTCCTCGGATTTCTTCGTTCCTGGGTGACGCGTGAGCGCCTGTTCTGGGGCCCAGTCGAAATTGTGGGTTTGGGGACAATAACCGCCACGGTCGCGTACGTTGTGGGAGTACTGTTGCAAGGCTTCGTACCTGCGTGATAGTGCTGATTTTGCACTATTGTAGTCAATAACCCTTGACTTTAAAAAAGTCATCTGTACAATCCCTCTTTGTCCGAAGACCGGAGGCGATAGGCCCGCAGGGCTGAAAGTAAGTCCTCCCGAGGTATACAGCATCGACTAGTCGGCTCCGGCTTACGAGTTCGTGTCGTGTGCCTCGCTGGTCTCCCGGACGGTTCCCCCTCCGTGTGACTAGCGTTTTTTTTAACCCCTTCTTCGCATCATGGCACTTACAAAAGCTCAGAAATCGGTACAGCTTACAGAACTCCGGGAAGATCTTAAGAAAGCAAAGTCGCTCGTGTGGTTACAGTACCGCAGCTTGTCTGTGGGTGACACGTCGGCGCTTCGTAGGAAGATCAAGGAAAAAAATGCCAAGATGAAGGTGGCAAAGAAAACTCTCTTCACGATTGCAGTGAAAGAGGAGGGCATGGGCGAAATTGCTGATGGCGTGCTTGGAACCGAACCCCTTGCGTTCATTTTTAGTTTTGAAGATGAGGTTTCCGGCGCCAAGGCTGCGTTTGAATTCAGCCAAGAAAATGGCAAGGTGAAACTCACGGGCGGTCTCCTCAATGGCAAAATACTTTCGGAAAATGAGGCTTTGGATCTTGCGAAGATGATGGGACGCGAGCAGCTTCTTGGACAGTTTGCGATGATGATCCGTTCTCCGCTCACGAATTTTGCTTCAATGTGTTCCACTCCGCTTCGCTCCTTCGCAATCGGCGTACGCCAGCTTGCGGAGAAGGGCGGCGTACCATCCTCTGCTTCCTAAATTTATTTCTCTTTTTCCCCATTCTTTTATGTCCGATACAGCTGTTACGCTTTCCGCCGACGAGAAGAAGGTGATCGACGCGCTCGAGAAATTGAACGTTGTCTCACTCAATAACGTCGTGAAATATATGGAAGAGGTCTACGGCATTTCCGCCGCTCCTGCAGCCATTGCTGTTGCCGGTCCCGCAGGCGGAGCCGCAGCTGCTCCTGCAGAGGAGAAGACTTCCTTCGATCTCGAGCTTGTCGATGCCGGTGCGCAGAAGATTCAGGTCATTAAGGTTGTCCGCGAGATCACAGGTCTTGGTCTTGGAGAGGCAAAGGCTAAAGTTGATTCCCCCGGTGTTCTAAAGGAAGGAATGCCAAAGGATGAGGCAGAGGCTGCAAAGAAGAAGCTGGAAGAGGTTGGGGCGAAGGTAAACTTACAATAAGTTTGGTAGGTGTATTCCGTAGGTTAGGTTCGTTAGGTTGAATCAATCAACCTAACCTGCTTAACCTGCCTAACAAACTATCGCCAGCTCTGATATTCTTTGCGCATGCGCATTCTCACAGGCATCCAACCATCGGGCGTGCCGCATCTCGGAAATTACTTCGGGTATTTTAAGCAGAATATCGAATTGCTTGGAAAAGAAGAGAATCTCCTCATGATTGCGGATCTCCATGCGCTTACCACGATGCATGATCCGGACCAACTGCGTCGGTTTCGTCAGGATCTTTGCAAAGATTTTCTTGCCTGTGGATTCGATCCATCACGTGGAACGCTTTTCTTTCAGTCATATATTCCCGAGCATGCTGAACTTGCGTGGATTCTTTCCTGTGTTACCCCGATGGGTCTCCTAGAGCGTGCAGTCAGTTTTAAGGACAAGGTGCAGCAGGGCTTGGAGGCCAACGTGGGACTTTTTACGTATCCCGTACTACAAGCAGCGGACATTCTTGTGTACGACGCAGATGTTGTTCCGATTGGAAAAGACCAAAAGCAGCATGTTGAAATTGCAAGAGATATTGCGATCAAATTTAATAATCGTTATGGAAAAAATCTTCTTGTGGCTCCAGAGCCGCGCATTTCGGAGGCTGCAGTTGTGCCAGGAATCGATGGCAAGAAAATGAGCAAAAGCTACGGCAATATCATTCCGCTCTTCGGGGAGGAGAAGGCGATCAAGAAGGCGATCATGGGCATCGTGACGGATTCGAAAGGAGTGGAGGAATCCAAGAACCCGGAGACTTGCACCGTGTATCAGATTCATGCGTTGCTGCTTGATGCACGCGGAAGGAAAGAATTGGCTGCACGCTACCGGGATGGCGGGCTCGGTTACGGCGATGCCAAGACAATGCTTTTCGATGCCTTTATGGATTACTTTGGCGCCATGCGAGAGCGAAGAGCAGCGATCAAAGATCGCGAGGCAGAAGCGGTGATTGAAGCAGGATCCAAGAATGCCCGTGTGATTGCATCGCAGACGATGGAGCGAATTCGAAAGGCTGTCGGCTTGCGGTGAAGCGACTTTTCTGTGCTGCGCAGATTGCTTCGTATTGCTTGTGGTATACTTCATAACCGTGAGGCATCTTTCATTCCTTACGGTCAGCGTAGTAGCACTGCTCAGTGTGCCGCTTTTCGTTGCGAGCGCCACCCCTATTCTTGGTGCTATCCGCTGTGACGATATAGAAGGCCGCCTCTCCACTCCGCTCGATCCCCACACGGAAGCCAGGTACCGAAAGTATCTTTCACGCTCCTCACACCCGAAGACCTTTGCAACGCAACAGGATGCGGAGCGCTGGTGTTTCCTCGTAGAGGAACGGGAAGCTTCGGAATCGGAAAACCGGAGCAGCCGAGAGGATTTTCGCCGCCGGACTCTGATCGAAAGATTCGATAATATTAATCTCGATACAAGCGAAGAGATGCGCATCGTGCCCGAAGCACCCCTGACAGATACCGAGCTTACCGATCTTCCGCCGAGCCGCCAGGCGAGAATTTTGCGCAAAATCAGATTGCGGAACTGTTCCGTGGGCGGAGGAACTGAAACAGAGACAGAGGAGTATGCAATTTGCATCAAAGAGCTTAAAAAGAGCATTCAGTTGTCCGATGATGCAGTTGTGCATAGGCGTGTGAGCCGCCTTGCAAAGAGAATATCCAAAACCACCACTATCAATGATGCGTTACAGAAGCAGAGAACCGGTGATTATACGCGTGGCACGGCAGCGCAGGATATGCAGAGCATCCGACAGGCAGTAACTATAGAGAAAGAATTTGATCTTAAGGGGCCGGGTTCTCAGCCTCTTTCTACAGTCGATGAGGCAAAAATCAAGCTCTATGTCGCAAGAGGAGACTGTTCACGTATGAGTCTTGCGAAATCCAAGGTCCGTTGTGAATGGTTGATGCAGTACGGTTATTCCATGGGTTTGCAGAGAAGCAATCGTTTGGAATCGCGGTTACGCGCGTTTGGTCTGCTCAATGGTACGGTGCTTCGGCGCGGTATAAGCCAGACGTATCGCAGTGCAATTGGCTCAACGCAGGGCATTCTTAACACGCGCCGTTTGCAGGGTTTCCGACCTTCTCCCAGAACGATTCAGGAAGCCAAAGAAAACTTTCAGTCGCCGGTTGTGATACCGGGCGATTGACAAATTGATGCGAAACGTTGTCATAAGTAGCATTTGATCGGGGAGGGGAGTGATGGATAATAGGAGTACGTTTGCGGGCGTCGTATAACGGTTATTATGGAAGCTTCCCAAGCTTCAGAAGGGGGTTCGACTCCCCTCGCCCGCTCCAAATTTGCTCTCTTATATCTCTTTTATACTCACGCTGAAGAGGGGAGGAGAAGTTTATCCTGAGCGAGTCCACCTATGGTGGACGAGTCGAAGGAACTCCCCTCGCCCGCTCCAACCTGCGCGCTGCGGCGCTTCGGTTGGCAGGCCAACCTGTTTCGCGCAGGTTGTCACTCGCGTCCTGCTGCTTCGGTTGGCAGGCCACGTAAGTCACGACTGACAGTGACAGACCAGTTGTACTATATGCCATCTCCATCTTCACTCTTCTCAGGCTTGTCGACCAAGGATGCCAAGAGGCTTCGCAGCGTGCATAGTTTCTCCTGCAAACATCTTTCTAAGCTCAGGCGTCGCAGTGGAGAGAGCTATGCGAAGCATGGATTGGAAGTAGCCACGGTGCTTAGAGAATGTTGCAAGGATGCTTCGCTTCTTGCGATTGCACTGCTGCATGATCTGCTTCTCCATCCTGATGGAGAGGAATGTTTACGTGAAAGTCCGCTGAGTGCCGATGAGTGTGCCATTGTTCAAAAGATGCACGCGCTTCGCAGGTTGCATATCGATGCAAGGACAGAGGATCTGGATCTTGCGATTGAATCATTTATGGAGGATCCACGCCTCCTGCCACTCCGTATGGCCCATCGTCTGAACGATATCCGACATCTTACGCGCTTTCCGCAGAAGCTCCGTCGGCACATTGCCCACGAATCCTTGCATATCTACACCGCGATTGCGGGCAGATTGAATATGCATCTGTGGCGCTACGAAATGGAGGATCGATGCTTTGCCGTACTGCAGCCAAAGATGACTGGATATCTCCATACAAGGTTCAAACAGATGGAGGAACTTGATCTTGAGTGCCTTACACAGGCGATGGCATTCCTCTCGCGAAAGCTGAAAAAGCAGCGTATTTCGTGCATGCTCCAGCATCGTATAAAGGGCATCTACTCCACGTACCGAAAAATGACGATTAAGCGAAGAAAATTCGAAGAGCTCACAGATCGATTGGCGATCAGAATCATCGTGCCCGATACCGACGCTTGCTACAGGGCTCTCGGTGTTGTTCATAGCGCTATGCATCCTGTTCCGGGCAAGTTGAAGGATTACATTGGAGCGCCAAAGGAGAATAGTTACCGTTCCATCCATACCGTGGTGTATCCGCTCCCAGGAGTTTCCGAGCAGCCGATTGAAATACAAATCCGTTCGAAGTCGATGCATGAGGAGAGCGAATTCGGCTCTTCCTCGCATAGTGAATACAAGGCAGCGTTCCATTCTCTTCGCCACAACCATGCCAGGGTCAATTTATTCCGGAACCTCCAAAATTTGCGCACGGAGGCAAGATCGCCAAAGCAATTCGAAGCTGCGCTGCGGAAATATTTTTCTGAAGATCATCTTGCTCTCTTCGATTCCCATAACAATCTCTACCATCTTCGCAAGCCCGCAGCAGCGCTCGATTTTGTCTGCCATGCCTTCCCGAAACAAATTCCGTTCCTCAAAGAGATGCGTGTGAATGGCAGAAAGTCAGCACTGGATACACCGCTGCGCGATGGCGACATTGTGGAGCCGGTCTTTGGTGCGCAAGTGATGGTAAGGAAAGAATGGCTAGAGGCATGCCGGCATACCGCCATGCGGAAGCATGTGCGGGAGATTCTTGCTCAGCATCAATCCGGCAGCGGCAAGAAGCGATCGTGACTTTATTTTTTGATTCAGATTTTCCCTTGTCGAGATACGCGTGCAGAAACTCTGACGAGCTCTCTGGGATAGAGATGGGCATAGATCGGAAAATCTGCATCGAACGATGAATAGTCGCACACAAGCTCTTCTCCGGATGCGATATCTCTCAGTGCTATCCCCCCCTCTCTCCGCGGAAACAATGAATCAATTCCTCCGGTATTTGGCTCGTAGGAATGATTTGTAAATCGATCATTATCTGCAAGGAGAACATACTGCCCGCAAATTTTACTTCTGTAGTAGTAGAAGTATACAAAATCTAGTGCGTTTTGCGGCAGTGCTGCCAGTTCCTCATCAGTGATATACCGATCCAGTCCGTCGACAAACTGCCATATAAGAGTCCCCTTGGAGATTGGCTCCCCAGCAAAAAGTCCCATCCCGTGGATGGCGCTAGCGCCAATGTATGTGCTGACGTGGAGCAATGCGCATAAAATATGATGCGTATCATAATGAAAGTTTTGCCGGATGCAAGGTTCATTATTCTGTAACAGATTCCAAGGAATCCATCTGTAGTAGATTTTTTCGTATGAGATTATTTTGTGAAGAACTTTCTTGGTTTAGATGCGAGAAATGCCCTACAATAGCGCGTCTTATCCTTTTCTTACCCTTCCATGGATCATGGGGAAGTCATCGTGCGGTTCCAAGAGGTATCGTTTCACTATGATCCTATAAAGCCGATTCTCGAAGAGGCCAGTTTTTCTGTCCGTGAGAACAGTAAGCTGACGATCGTGGGGCAGAACGGTGCTGGTAAAAGCACGATCTTCAAAATGATCATGCGGGAGCTTAAACCAACCGATGGCGAAATCCACATGAAGCGCGGTGCCACGATCGGGATTGCGAAGCAGATCATTGCGCATCAGGATCTTGGGAAAACTGTTCTCGAATTCTTCGAAGGTGCGTTGAGTGAAAAGAAATACGACATCGAGCGCCATATCGAACGAGTGCTTGATGCAGTGCAGCTCCATGCTCCGTTTGAAAAGAAGATTGCGGCATTCTCTGGCGGTCAAAAGGCGCGTCTCCTCCTTGCATTTGCGCTCATTCAGGAGCCGGATATCCTGCTTCTGGATGAACCGACCAATAATCTTGATGTCGACGGCATCTCTCACCTCACCCAGTTTTTAATTGAATACGAGAAAACCTGCATCGTCATCTCGCATGATGCTGCATTTCTTAACAGTTTTACGCACGGAGTGCTCCACCTCGATAACTTCACGCATACCGTGCAGCAGTATGTGGGGGATTACTTCGATGTTATTGAGCAGATTCAAGCTCAGATTGAGCGCGATCAGCGCCAGAATGTGCGCATGCAAAAGGAGATTTTGGATCAAAAAGAGAAGATCAACTTCTTCGCGCATAAAGGGGGAAAGATGAGAAAGCTCGCCAGTAAAATGCGCGATGCCGTAGAGGAAGCAGAGGAAAACAAAGTGGAGGTGCGCAGGGAAGATAAAACCATTTCTCCATTCACAATCGATATCACGGAGTGCAGCAAGCCGCTTGTGACGATCGCCTCGGTCACCGTAATGAAGAACCATAAGCCGACGAAGAAAAGTGTGCAGCTTACGGTGCGTAAGCGCCACCGCGTGCTCTTGAGCGGTCCGAATGGCATCGGGAAGAGTTCGCTCATCGAAAGCATGGTTGCAGGCAAAGAGAAGGGCGCCGTGATTCCTCCTGAGGTGAACGTGGGATACTATCGGCAGGATTTTTCGGGGCTTCCCATGGAAAAAACGGTGTACGACACACTTGCGGAAGTGATGGAAAAGCCGAACAACCAACTCATTTTCTCCACTGCGGCGCGGTTTTTACTCCCCGGCGATAAAGTGCACACCAAGGTGGCAGCGCTCTCCGAAGGTCAAAAGGGTCTCCTTTGCTTTGCGCGGTTCCTGCTCCAGAAGCCGACTCTTCTCATTCTGGATGAGCCCACCAATCACATCAATTTCCGCCATCTTCCCGTCATCGCGCAGGCACTCAATGCGTACGAGGGGGGCATGATCCTTGTAAGCCATGACCAGGAATTTGTCTCGCAGCTCGAAATGAGCGAGGAGCTGGATCTGGGGGTTCTTTAACGTTATATGTACATATTTATGTATCTTTGTTTCTCCGTCTCCAGGAAACTTTTCTTCGACAACGGACCCGAGAATCTTGGAGCGTGCATTGAGTTCTACGCAGGAGAAAACATCATGCATCTCATCACCTATCTGCATGCGCAGACCCTGTTTGTGGACAGATGTTATGGCGAGGCACAGTACGTAGACTATACATGTATGCGGTGATATTCTTGTTGCATGCTCGGTGCAGAGCAACAGATTACTGAAACCATCAGTAACAAGCCGGATATTCCACCGGATGTGAAGGTCGGAGATGTTATTGTTGGAAAATACACTAATTCTGAGTGGAATCGGTACATGCCATGGGAGGAATGGGATCATGCTGCTCTCGTCACACGCATAGACCCGTTCACTATCATTGAAGCAACTGGCATCATTCTCGATGGTCATGCTGATAAGAAAGGCATTCTCTGCACGAAAGAAGGAGTTGTGGAATATATGTTTCATAAAAAGCGCTCTGTTAAAAAATTAGATGGGTCGCTCACAGGGGGAAATTTGTGGATGGATAAAGATTTGATTGCCATGGAATGGCTTCGACCGATATTCCCAGATCCAATTCGTGAAGTTGACCATTGGACTGTATTACAGAGCAAGAGAAAAGTAATAACGGAAATACAGGCAAGAAAAAGAGCAGTAGCATATGCACGTATGCAGATTGGTGAACCATTTAAAGTGTCTATGATTCCAAAGGTAAATTTTTCTGCGACAAAGTGGGACAACTCTGAATGGTATTGCTCACTGTTAGTATACAAATCTTATTCCCGAACTGTAACGAATATGTATCTTGAAGATTATGAGAATGGGGCTGGATTTTACGTCCTTCCAGATGATTTGGTTAACAGCAAAAAAACAGAAACATATCACCGCTGGTTTAAAAAGAGCTAAGTTTACTATGAAAGCATTCTTCATACGCCATTTTGGGGAAATAGACCGGATGAATCGCATTCTTCTGCGTCTGCTTGCATTCTTTTTTATCACGTTTAACGTATTGATCTTTTTGGATTCACCGCCACAATCATTTTTGCATGCTGCATATCAATTTCATTTTTCAGCGCCAGTTGTGATGATCGGAATCGCAATTGTATTCATCGCTCCGGAGAACCTGAAAAAATACATCTTGGGTCTGTTTACGTTGATCCTTCTTGGATATCACTTATTTTACACATATGTGTTTACAATATTCTTTCTAGCGAATGCGGGAATAATTGGATGGATACATTGAGTGGAGCTCCTTATGGGAGCTTATCAGGAACTAGATTGAGAGTATTAAGCGTGGTAATAGCTGTGAAAGTTAGATGCCCGATTCCTAATCTTCCAGTCAAAATACTTTGTTTGCGGGAAAGGTTTCCCTGTCACTTCTTCAAATATGTGTTTGATTGCTGGTCCGAGGCTCCCTTTTGATTTGAAGTACAGCGGGATAAGGAGAAGGTCATTGTCTTTGTATTCCTGCCGTTTCAATGCAGCCTTTCGCTGATATTCACGATCATCCATTCCGAAGTACTCAATATAGACATTGTAATCTGTGAGATAAAAATCCGGTTTCACTAAATGGTCATTCAGTGAAATTTGAGGCTCATAGACGAAACGGATGTTTTGCCGACTGAGGAAGTTTGCAATTTCTCTTTCGCCCTTACTCTTCACTTCATCGCCTGAGAAGGTTTTATATATCCGATGAAGTGGCTGAGGAGTTGAGTCTCGTCCAGGAAGACTCCAAAAAATAAGCCTTAGAATCTCTTTGAATGACATTCTTATATTATACAATATTTTCTGTTTATAATCAAAATTTAGAGCTCCTTATGGGAGCTTATGAGGTAATGCTCAACTCCGTTACTTTGGAGCAATATGCCGAAATCGAATCGAGCTACCTGAACCGGATTTCAGATACTTCTCAAATTCGATGGCACGCTTTTTATCATTGAAGCAACAGAACCACTCAATATGCCATGGTCGTAAATTTTTTGTGGCTGTTACGGAACCATCATTATGCTCTTTCAAACGAGAATCAATATTGGCAGTGTGGCCAACGTATTGCTTACCCAATTCGTTTCTTAGGATATAAACGTAATGTGTCATACGTGTATTGCAACTGGCCTGCCGACCGAAGCAGCAGGACGTAAGTGAAAGTCAGCCTGCGCTCGCCTGCGGGCGAGCTTCGGCCGACAACCTGCTGCGCAGGTTGGAGCGGGTAACGGGAATCGAACCCGTATCTCTGCCTTGGCAAGGCAATGTAATAGCCATTATACGATACCCGCTTTCTGTGAAGGCAAGATCAATGGAGCCAATGGGAACATCTCTCGCCCGCGCACGAAAAGAACTGTGCCACTATTCTAGAGGGAGAGAAGGGGAGGAGGCAACGCACTCACCCTATGAAAACCGGATGTTTGTGAGGAGGTGAACCAAGG
>Ga0210057_1010914_pt1 | contig 10170 bp, 14 predicted proteins | sample CryGeyCG2114_010_2_FD_183968 | JGI IMG/M metagenome (GOLD analysis project Ga0210057, IMG submission 183968) | Groundwater microbial communities from aquifer - Crystal Geyser CG10_big_fil_rev_8/21/14_0.10 (SPAdes) (version 2) | ecosystem: Environmental > Aquatic > Deep subsurface > Groundwater ...
TTAGGGATGGTGGGGCGAAAGGGTGAAATTGGGGTTAGGTAATAAGAAATTGAAAAATTCCGAAGAGTTTCCTGCACAAATTTACATATAATTTTAGAAATTAATATTGCAGGAAATTGAATTTAACGCATGTTAAGTTCTCCTGAACACTTGGAAGGACGAGGAATAACTGCAAGTGGTTTTCAATTTCTAATTTAGGGATGGTGGGGCGAAAGGGCGAAATTGGGGTTAGGCAATAAGAAATTGAAAAATTCCGAAGAGTTTTTGCACGAAAATTAATCAGATTATAAAAATAATATGTGCAAAAATTGAATATAACAGACTTTTAACGAAATTCGCAGAATTTGGTTTGGAGAAAGGCTAAAAAGGCCGTTTTTGAAGAATGACTCTGAAAATTTTGTGTATTTTTGAGGTTTTGTATTTATTTTAGAGTTAAAACTCATTTATTTATACTTTAATAATCTGGAAATATTTATGTCTTATGTTCCGATAGATTGGGAGAAATCTGTTAGGAAAGAATGCAAAAGGAGAAGATACAGCGATAAAACCGCTAAGACATATATTTATTGCATTAATAAGTTTCTTGATTTTGCTGGAAGAGATTTGGGAAAGATAAGTAAAAAAGATGTTCGGCTGTTTTTACAACATTTGTCTGATGAGGGGCTTTCTGGGAGTAGTATGAATGTTTATCATATGGCAATAAGATTCCTCTTGATTGATGTTTTAGATAAGAAAATGTGGATTGATATTAAGTATAGTAAAACGCCTAAAAGAATGCCTGAAGTTTTATCTAAAGAAGAAGTTAAGAAATTAATTGAAGGTATTAGTAATGGAAAACATAGATTAATGATTGAATTGATGTATTCTGCTGGGCTTCGGGTGTCAGAGTTGGTTAATTTAAAAGTTTGTGATTTAAATATTGACAAGGGATATGGATTTGTCAGGGCTGGAAAGGGAAATAAAGATAGATTATTTATTTTATCTGAGAAGATTAGAGATAAAATAAAAGATTTAATTATTGTTGAAAAATTGGGGAATGAGAGTTTGTTGTTTAATAGTAATAGGAATAATAAATATCATGTTAAAAGTTTGCAAATGATTGTTAAGAAAGCTGCTAAAAATGCTGGAATTGATAGGAAGATTCATCCGCATACATTAAGACATAGTTTTGCTACACATTTGATTGAAAACGGGTATGATGTTTCTGCTGTTCAGGGATTATTAGGACATAAAAGTCCTGACATGTCAAGATGCGCTGTTGCTCTTCTTGCATCTTGAGCATGCTCAAGAACTGAAGAATAATAAAAGAGTTCTTGACACAACAATGGTTTATGTTCATATGGCTTCTCCTAATATGATAAATATAAAAAGTCCTTTTGATAGTTTGTAGTATGTTGTGGCTAAACATTATCTTGTTGCTTCTGGCAATTCCAGTTGGGTATTTGATAGCTTGGCTTTGTAAAGATGAGCTCGTTGCTTATAGAAGATACTTTAGGATATTGATTATTGTTGGAATTATTGGAGGAATTGGATTTTGTCTTTATGGGTTTATTGTTGAATCTCTAACTTTATGGTTTGTGTTTATTGTGGGTTTGATGAGTTTTGTCTTGAGTGGGAATAAGAAGTTCTTGAATGGAAAAGATTAAATATCTTGTATTTCTTAGTTTAGTATGGCTATGAGTAAATTGATTGGAAGCAAGAACATTTCTATCATAGCTAGTATTATAATTATTATTTAGACACAACCTTGTTAGACTTGGTTGTGGAGGAATTTCTTATGAGTTTAGTTACAAATTCACCACACCCGCTTGAAATAGAAACGATTTCTTTGGTTAGGGAAGGAGATGGACTAGCAGATAGAGTTGATGCACTTATTTGTCAGTATACTCCTTGCTTGTATAATAGAAATGTCCGTCCGACTGGACCAATTGATAGAATTGATGAGAGAGGGCCATATATGGAAAGCTATGATGGGGTCGCTGTAAAGCCAGAAGAGAGATTAAAGGTAATTACTATTTTATTTGATGAGGTTGGAGGACAATTACTTAGATACCGGGAAAGGGTTAGGAAGGATACTTATCTTTCTGTCTTTGGAGGAAGAGACCCATTTAAAGCACTTCTTGAATTCTTTAAGAGATTTGGGGCTGCTTGTGAAGAAGACTTAGAAAGCTGGAGAACAGGAGAATGGAAATAAAAGATAAATGGCAAGATATAAAAGCTAAAAACTCGAGATATGAATATGTTTAATAAAAAAATCAGGAAAATTTTTAACCTAACCTTTTCAAAGGAGAATGACAGAAAATGTTAGATTTTAAAACTACAGAAGAAGAAATTCTTAAGTTCTGGGAAAAGAACAAGATTTATGAGAAGGTAAAGAAAAAGAATTCTAAAGGGAAAAAGTTTTACTTTATGGATGGGCCTCCTTATGCTAATGGTAGTATTCACATGGGGACTGCTTTGAATAAGACTCTGAAAGATATTGCTATGAGATCTAGAAGATTGCAGGGGTTTGACGTGTTTGATAGGCCAGGATATGATACCCATGGTGTTCCTATTGAATTTCAAGTTGAGAAGACAATAGGGAGCACTTGTAAACAAGATATAGAGAAATATGGTGTAAAGAAATTTGTTGGAGAGTGTAAGAAGTTTGCAACTAAACATATCGGAGTTATGAATGATCAGTTTAAGAATTTGGGAGTTTGGATGGACTGGGATAATCCTTATTTGACCTTAGATGATGAATATATTGAAGCTATTTGGAGCGCATTTAAGGAAGCAGATAAGAAAGGACTTCTTTATTTGGGAGAGTATCCAGTTCATGTTTGTCCGAGATGTGAGACTGCTGTTGCTTATAATGAAATAGAATATGGAAAGCAGAGAGATACTTCAGTTTATGTTAAGTTTCCTTTGAAAGATAAGAAGAATACTTTTTTAGCTATTTGGACTACAACTCCTTGGACATTACCTGCAAATACTGGAGTTATGGTTCATCCCGAGTTTATTTATCAGGAAGTTGAAGTTTCAGAAGGAGAAAGATGGATCATTGCAAAAGAGTTAGTTCCTAAGTTAATGGCGGATTTAGAAAGAGGATTTACCGTTAAACATGAGATTAAGGGAAAGGATATGAAAGATTGGAGATATGAAAATCCATTAGCTAAGAATCTGAAGTTAAATGTGGAGAATGGTTATCGTGTTGTTCTTTCAAATAGATATGTTACAACAGAAGAAGGAACAGGATTAGTACATGTTGCTCCAGGACATGGAAAAGAAGACTATGAAGTTGGAAAAGAAAATGGTTTGGATGTTCCAAGTCCAGTAAATATTAATGGAACGATGACTATAGAAGCTGGGAAATACGCTGGAAAGAAGGCAAGAGTTGTTGATAAAGAGATTATAGAAGACTTAGAAAAAGATGGTTTCTTAATAGCTAAAAAAGAATTTGAGCACGATTATCCTTTATGTTGGAGAGATAAATCTCCTTTGCTTATGATGAGTCGTCCGCAGTGGTTTTTCAAGATAAATGACATAAAGGAAAAGCTCTTGAAAGAAAATAGTACTGTTGATTGGGTTCCTGATTATATGAAATTAAGAATGAAAGCTTGGCTTGAGGGAATTGGTGATTGGCCGGTTTCAAGACAGAGATATTGGGGAAGTCCCTTGCCAATTTGGCTTTCTGAAGATGGAGAGAGAATTGTAGTTGGAAGTTTAGATGAATTGAAGAAATTGTCTGGGAAGAAGAGTTTTGATATTCATAAGCCAGATATAGATAATATTGTGATAAAGAAGAATGGGAAAGAATTTAGAAGAGTTCCTGAAGTTTTGGATGTTTGGTTTGATTCTGGTGTTTCCAGTTGGGCTGCATTAGGATATCCTAACGATAAGAAAAACTTCAAGAAGTACTGGCCTGCTGATTTGAATATAGAAGGAAAAGATCAGTTTAGAGGATGGTGGAATTCCCAGATTATTTTATCAGAAATATTGTTTGAGAAAAAGCCATTTGATTCTATTTCTGTTCATGGAATGGTTATCGATATTGGAAAGAAGAAAATGTCTAAATCTCTTGGGAATTTTGTTTCTCCTGAAGATGTAATCAAGAATTATGGAAGAGATTATATGAGATATTATTTTGCTAAGTTATCAAGAGGGGATGATTTTGCTTATGATGAGGGAGAGTTTAAAGAAATTAGAAAGGTTATAACTATTTTAGCAAATATTGATAATTATATTAGTCAATTGAAGGGAAAAAGTGGAAAGGTGAAGGTTGAAGATAAATGGATTATTTCTAAGTTTTATAGTTTGGTTAGAGAAGTTACAAATAACTATAATGGATACAAATTTTATGAAGCTCTTCAAAATTTAGAGAAATTTGTTATGAATGATTTATCAAGAACATATATACAGATAACAAGAGATAGAGCAGATGAGACTGAGAAAGTTTTGAAAGAGATTATGGATGGTTTGTTAATTTTATATGCTCCGATTGTTCCATTTTTAACTGAAAAAATGTGGAAAGGCAAAAATTCTATTCATTTATCTGAATGGCCTGAAATAAACGCCAAGAAAATTGATAAGAAATTGGAAAAAGAATTTGAAATTGCTATGCAAGTTGTTGAAACTGGATTGAAAGAAAGAAATGATGTTAAGATTGGGTTGAGATGGCCCCTTGCTAAAGCAGAAGTCATTACATTGAATAAGATAAGCAAAGAAATTCTTGATATAATTGCGCAACAACTTAATGTGAAATTTGTTAAATTGGAAAAAGGAAAGGAAAGCGGAATAAAAGTTAAACTTGATACTAAGATGACGAGGGAATTGGAAGCTGAAGGTTTTGCTAGAGAGATTTCTAGACATGTTCAGAGCCTTAGAAAGAAGACTGGGCTTCAAAAAGGAGACCTTATCAGTCTCGAGATAAAGAGTGACGAAGATGGGATTTCCCTACTCAAGGAGAATGAAAAGTTCATTAAAGAAAGAACTAATTCTAAGAAGTTGAGTTTTGTCGTCGATAAAAACCTTGGATGTGAGAATGTTCTTACTATAAAGGAAAAAAGGTTTTCCACTCATTTTTTGTAATTATATAATAGTACAGAGTAAAAACATTTAAATAGTAAATTCTTCTCTCTAATGATAAGAGGTTGATTAAATATAATGATAATAAAAGATGAGTTTTTGAGCAGATTAAGGAAGATCTTTGATCTTAATCTTTATGAAGCAAAAGTGTGGACTGCGCTTCTTTCTCGAGGACAAAGTACTGCTGGAGAGTTAAGTAATATTTCTGATGTTCCAAGATCCAGAACGTATGACATTTTAGAAAGCTTGGAGAAGAAAGGATTTATTGTTATGAAAATTGGGAAGCCAATTAGGTTCATTGCGCTAAAGCCTGAAGAAGTAGTGGAAAGAGTTAAGAGAAATCTTGTTGTTGAGGCAAGTGAGAAAAGTAAGAGACTTGAGAGGTTGAAAGGTGATGAAGTTCTTGAAGAATTAGGAAATATATTTACTAACGGTATAAAGTTTGTTGAATCTTCTGATTTGTCTGGAAGTTTGAGAGGAAGACAGAACATGTATAACCATATTGATATGATGTTAAGAGCTGCTGAAAGGAGTATCACCATTGTTACAACTGCTGAAGGTTTGAATAGAAAGCTTGAAGCACTAATGCCAACTCTTGAAAAAGCTAAGAAGCGCGGAGTTTTGATAAAGATTGCTTCTCCAATAAATATTGATAATGAAAAGGTTGCAAAAGATTTGAGTAAGGTTGCTGATATAAGAGATAGTTCTGAGCTTGGTTTAACTGGGAGATTTGTTATTGTTGATTCTGAACAATTGATGTTTATGGTTCTGGATGATAAGACAGTTCATCCAAATTATGATGTCGGTGTTTGGCTTTCAACAAGTTTCTTGGCACAAAGTATGGAACAGATGTTTGATGTTGCTTGGAGAGATATGAAGCCCGTTTCTGGTTCATCTATGAAAGCAACTCCAGGAAAGAAGAAGAAGTGATTATCTTGAGTTGATTAAATCTAAGACTTTTTCGTGATAATCCAAGGTTTCTAATCTCTTTTCTAAGGGCCAGTGTTTTCCTTCTTCTCTTAAGAATAAAGCGAAAGACTTTTTTGCCCTCGCTGCTTGCATTCTAATATCTTCCCTTAGAGTATTTTTGATTATATCATCATATCCCTCGAGAACTCTTACTGATTCCTTTTGATATTTATGTTCTACTAGTGAATCTATGACTGAGACTGCTTCTGGGGCTGAGGTTGGTTGTGTCTCTGGCGCTGGAGATGAGAAGGGCTCATAACCCAGACCCTTTGATTCTGCAAAAAGCTTTTCTAATCTATCTTCATACATTTTCAATATTCCAAATCTTTCTTCCCAATCTATAAATCCTTTTTCTTCTTCCATTCTAAAGTTGGGTAAGACTCTATTCACTAGGGAATCTAATGTTCTGTATGCTTGTTACCTGATTTTGTCTGGAGCATCATCATGAATTAATCTTCTGTATCCTTCTAATGTTGTTGTCATACCTAAATCAAATTCCCTTTCATCTTCCTCTTCTTCTGTTAAATCTTCATCCGGATCATGTTCATCTTGGAATAAATTAGGAAATAGAGTATCTTTTTCTTTGTAAGATATAGAATTGTTCGCCCATCCTTCAACTCCTTTTGGCATATCGGCCGGATTTAGAAATCCGTCAAAGCCGTCGTTCTCGTCGTCTTCGTAGTAGTAATAGCCGTCGTCGTCTCTTAGAGCCATGTTAAATATTGAGGAATTTTGTGTTTAAATTAATTATTGTATTATATTTATTACTTCTTTTTTGATTTTTTTGATTTTCTTCCTGTTTTTTGTCTTGAGAATATTGAAACAAGTCTATCGTCGGGGTTTACTTCTGAGATTGAAGAATTTGATTTGTAGGAAACCGCAGACCTTCTTACAATGTCTTCAACTTGCTCTTTTGTTGATAGGAGGTTTTTATCTGCTCTTTTCTTTAAGACAGCTAGAACATCTTCAGGAATATCAATTGTTAAAGTTGGCATTTTTTATTTCTTTGATTTTATTTTCCCGATGATAAAACCAATTAATATGCCCGTAACTATGAATGAGATTATGAAAAGGGAGTGATTTGAGTTGTTTATATTATGAAAAATTGACTCTCCAAAAATATCTAGTTTTCTTTCTAAATTATTAGATGATGTAGAAAATAGACTGATTATCATAGTAGGTATGCTCACGAAAATGAATAGAATAAAAAAGAGTATTAAAAATACAGGAACTGCGATTATAAAAATAAAAGTGAAAAGGGAGATATTATTAATATTTGCCAGATAATAATAGAGTACTGCTGAAATAATCAGTCCTAAAAAAGCCCCCATCCACTCTTTTTTCCAGTCTTTAAATATCATCATTTTATTTCCCTTTCTTCACATATACCTTATCAACTTTGAAAGATTTGTAAATTCCTTCAAGAATATCTGTTCCTGCGTAACCTGCTAAAAGGGAAAGTCTCGGATCAAAGTCAAAGACAATTCCTACAAATATTCCTATAATTACTGCTACAGCGACGGTTACAGCGTAATATCCCCAGAGGATTCTTCTCCTTAGAGAAAGAGCTTTCAAAAGACCAACAACGCCTCTTGTTAGACCTCCAATTCCTCCTAATAGGCCTGCGTAGATTGTCGGATCTAATACCATGTTTCCTCTTTTATCTTATTATTGGGGATTGGGTTTTTATAAGGGTTTCTATTGGGAGTTTTAGAATCTAATTAATCCAATAACCTAATTAATCCAACACCATTATACTCTACTTCCGAATCGTTCAAATCAATAGGTCTATCCAATCTAACTTCTGCACGAAAACTACCATTCTCACTGTTATCTATTTTTCCTTCTATCAACTCATAAATTCTACTCCTTATTTCTCTATCTTTAAATGTGTAAGTTACTGTGACAAATGCTCCTCTTGTTTCTTCGACTCCCTCTGTAACAAATCCTAACTGAATTGGGGAATTTTCCCCAACCCTCGTACCATACGGTATGTTCAAAGAGATTACTTTTCCAGTGTACGAGTGTCTTTTACTTGGTTCTGCCATAGAAAATCCAATAATTAAGTAGATATAAACTTAATGCCTGATTTTTCTTTATCGAGTGGTAGTTATAATTATTCTTAATTGACACTTATCTTAATCTTTCCAAATAAAACGAACAAAAACTGCAATTCCACTATTAAGTTAATACTTAATTTTATAAATTAAATAAATACAATTTATAGATGAATTGTAAGTCTGACTATATTCAATTGAAGAAGTTTGATTTTACTCTTGAAGAAGTTAAGACTGCCTTGAAGGATGTAGGAAAGTTCAAACGTAATTTTGAAGAAGTTTTACAAAGGAAGGAAAATAAATGAAATCGTATAATTGTTTTATTGGGAATGTTCCTGTTAAACTTGAGTTGGATAAGAAAGTGTTTTGGGCGAGATATAGTAAAAAGGCCATGACGCCAGAGGTTGAGTCTGTCTTAGATAAAATTAGTTCTGCTGAGGATGTTGGGTTGGTTTTGAATGAGTTGATTGAAGAAGGAAAATTGAGAGTTGAATGAGGGGGGGAAGGATTAACTTCTTTTTAATAATTTAATCAAAACAAATCCTAGAATGAAAACAAAAACTAGGGGGATTAAGAATAACAATGCGTTGGGATTAATTTTACCATCCCCTTCCAAAATAGAAGAGCCAGTTATTGTTGGGCTTAGGATTAATGGTTCTTTTGCCTCTAAGAGATTATTATCTTGGTCTGTATTCGTGTTGCTAGATTCCTTGGGCTCCTGAACTACAGTATATGAGCCCCTATGTGATCCGCTGGATTTTTTTGATGAACTGCTACTTGAGCTTGAAGAAGATGAAGAACTTGGAGAACTTGTACAAGATAATGATTCAACTGGTTTTCCTTCTGTTGTTCCACAATTATTTGTGTCTGTGCACGTTCTTGTTTGTTGGCTTGATGAACAAGAGCTCCAGGATGTGCAAGACCATGAAGGAGTACATGGAGCGCCAATGATTGAGATAGATTTCTCCGCAAGAGTTTTCATTTCATCATTAACAAATAGATATTCTCCAGAGATCTTACAAGTTCCTCCACCAGTAGGATTAAATTGTGCTGAGAGAGTAATTGTTTCTCCATCACTCCCCATCTCAAATGCCTTGTATTTGGCTGGGGAGCAGGGCCCTGTCATCTTATCTTCTAATCCTGCGATCCAATCTCCATCTCCTTGGATTGTATAAATTATGCTAATTTCCTCTCCAAAATTGGCCTGTGTTGGAACATTTCTAGTTATGATATTTGCTGCTGAAACAAAATTTATCGACAAAACTATAAAAAGTAGTAAGAGACATACAATGTTTTGTTTTTTTATTCGTTTAAGCATTTATCCAGGCTATTGCAACCTCCATCAATTGACCAACAGATACGTCTCCGGAATGATTTACCCAAGCCTCGGCATAAATTATTAGTTCAAAGATTGTTACTTCTCCATCGCAATTTGTATCTCCCTCGGTGTTGCATTCTTGAGCTGGTGTGAATGTTTCAGAGAGGGCAAAATTATCTAAATTGAGTTTATTTCCTATATCTTGGATCATCCCTTCAATTTCTGTTTTATCTGTAGTTCCAAAATAGACATTATTTACAACTATATTCTGATTACTTGGATTCATCAAAATTGCGTTCATTGAAGCATTAATTATATCTACATTATTCAATTCTAGAGGGATTGATTCGGCTCCGATGTTTAGTGCATACCAAGCGTTCATAATTTTTATATTATTTAATTTTGAATTTGGAGCTACAACCTCTACCCCTCCCCAAGAATCTTCAACAATACAATCCTCTAGTGTAATGTTCTCACCACTTAGTCTAAACACATAATTTGTTAATGGAATATTTGTTCCAATAAATCTACTATTTCTACAATCTACTTTTAGATTATCCCCTCTTATTTCTATTTCATCGCTTATAGTGTAGTTTCCTTTTTTAAATATTGTATCTTCAGTTATAATCATCTTAGAGTTGCTGCATTTAGAACTTTCTGCAAAATGATATTTGCTTCCTTTTATGCAAATATCCCTTGTGCATTGATTTCCATCGTCTAAATCTATTACATGATCATCTCTTACACCATCACAGTTAT
>Ga0210057_1010917_pt1 | contig 10168 bp, 28 predicted proteins | sample CryGeyCG2114_010_2_FD_183968 | JGI IMG/M metagenome (GOLD analysis project Ga0210057, IMG submission 183968) | Groundwater microbial communities from aquifer - Crystal Geyser CG10_big_fil_rev_8/21/14_0.10 (SPAdes) (version 2) | ecosystem: Environmental > Aquatic > Deep subsurface > Groundwater ...
TCTCTTTATATCAAAAGGTATATGATATCCTTGAACAGCATCTTGCAGCAGAGCCTTGGAACAGGGATGATTTTATTGATTACTTTGTTAATCATAATGGAGTTGAATACCGATGTTGTCCGGCGTTAGGGTTTGGCGGGAAGTTCTGGAATAATGCTGGAAAACTATATGTTAGTTGTTATCCTGAAGATGAGACAGATGAAAGATATTGTCTTATTGAAGAAGTTAACGGCTTATTGCAGCATATATTAGAGGACTATCTTCTCCACCCACAGGACGTATCATGGTAACATTTGGTCTAACAGGCGGCATTGCCACCGGGAAAAGCCGTATTACTAAGCTATTTCTAGCTAATGATATTCCTATGGTGGATGCTGATGAAGTGGCTCGTCAGTTAGTGCATATTGGTAATCCTGCATATCTAAAATTGTTCCAAACATTTGGTCCTAAATACTTTACATATGATGGATATCTTGATAGAAAGAAGCTGGCTGGTTTAATCTTTTTTAATAAAGATGCCAGAATGGTTTTAGATTCTATAATGATTCCATTGATCAGAGCGGAATCTAATAAACAGATTGAGGCGTTTCATAAAGCTGGAAATAAGTTTGTTGGATTTGATTCAGCTCTAATTGTAGAGGCTGGGGACGCTGATAATTATCGACCACTAGTTGTGGTGCATTGTGCGCCGGAAACACAAATCGCAAGAATGATGCGCCGCAACCTCTTGACACGCGACGAAGCCGTGGCTAGATTGCATTCACAGCTACCGAGGGAAGAAAAGATCAAGGTAGCAGATTTCGTAATTGATTCTTCTGGAACTGTAGAAGAAACTGCGCAACAAGCGCAATCAGTAATTCACAAAATTCGTACACAATATCCTAGATAAGTAAAGGAGATTTACTATGTTGATTGCGAGTAATGCTCAGATTAGGGATACCCTTGTTCTCTTATTGCGGCGACCCCAAATGGTTATCAATGGTGTATACGATAAGTTAAGAGAAGCAGAAACAAACGGGGTTCCTTTGGGTTCTGTTCTAACGGAAGATGATATCGCTTCTTTTCAAGAAGCAATGAAAACAAGTGTTGTGTTTAATAGAGCTATGCAAAAGTATAGCGAATAAAAAGAAAGAGGAAAGAAAATGAAGTCAAATCGTAGAGTTATGTATCTTAGGGACGAGCGGTATAATCCTATTGGTTGTGTGGCAATTTCGTTGACCAAGAGTCGTCAAACGGTCAGGTATCAGTTTTCGGTTGTGAATCCTGTTGACAAGTTTGAGCGAAGTTTGGCACGTCACATTGCTCTTGGTCGTTTGCTTGAGAAGCCAGTCCGTCTAACTGGATTTACTGGTGAACAAAACAACTGGGACATTACTAAGGCAGTTATGCAAAGCATTCTTAAGTCCAAAGAATCCCCAGCTCGTGCAAAGAAAGCAGCCAAGAATTGGTTGAAGTATAACGACTGATTTTTACAGTGCCACCGGAAGCCGACTCCATCGACCAACGTGAGCGATACAGTGTGTGAGGCGGCGCGGTGAGGCGGCGCGATGAAAACAAAGTGTTAGTAACAAAGTAAAAGGAAATAAAAACATGAATAATAGTCATATTGATTCGGCAGTTGCAAAGGTTCGCAGTATTTTCGAGAAGGCTTCTACAAGGATTGAAGCATTGAAGCCGGGAGAGAAAGTGACAGCAACTGGTCTGGCGAAGGATTTGGCTCTTGAGATTGGTATGACTGGTCCTCAACTGTATCCGACTCTCAAGTTCTTGTTTGACGGATATCCTGGTGTGAAGATTACGCGAGGAGCCCATGGTGGTATTGAGAAGTTGCCTGTTGCTGCTGCTGCTGACCCTGCGACTGATAGTGAGTGAAAAAGAATAAATCTCACACGGTGTGAGTTTTAGATGTCAGAAAATTGTTTCTGAGTGTAATGCAAGGAGAATGAAGATGGATAAGTTTACGGTTCGTGATTCGAGTGGTGCGGTTGATGTGGTTGCTTCTGCGACGGCTTATGCCGAAGCGCTTTCGGCATGGGTTGCCGAGAATGAGGCTGATACCCAACAGTTGACTGATATGGTCAATGCTTGCTTTGACAACGCGGGTGGGAAGACGCTTCCTATGCCGTATCTGGTCTCCCAGGTTGTGTCGGAGCTTGGGGTTTCGCCTGCGGAGCATAAGGCGACAACGAAGCGTGTTCACGAGCATGTTCGTTGCATGGCTGGTGAAGGTGGAGCTTTGGTGATTGCCAAGGGTAAGGGCGGTGGTGTTTCGCGTAAGAGCGATGCGCCTGCTCCTGCAACTGAGTAATATCAGCAGGAAGCTGTGACCAACCACGAACTGCTTTGAGGTTCGAGACGGGCTCATTATAGAAAATGAGAGTTGGTGAGCAAAAGATAGACCGGGAGGATCTCCCTCCCGGTTTGTCTGTTATATCTTGTCTTATAGTAATGATTTGACATGGAGATATGAATATGACACTTGAGGAACTTGAAGAGGCGCTAGAAGAAGTATTCCCTCGCGGATTTCAAATTGAAACAGATAACGATGGTCAGCTTGTTATCTATACGGGGCTTATGGAATCTGATGACGGGGATCTATTGCCTTTCGGGGACGAAGAAGATGAAGGGGAACTAGACTTCGAAGAGCATGAAGTCTACGATGAGTCTGATGAAGATTAAAATATCTCTGTAAAAACTTGGCGTCACCTGCCATCCATGCGCGCTAGAGGAAAAGTGGTGAGACTGCCGGTGTGTGTTTGTTAGTTTGAGAGCCCGGTTTGCTAGAATAAACTAACTGCATACAGCTAATATAGTGATATATTGGTTGTATGTATATTGGGGTTTCGTTCAATGGCAGGACAGAGGACTTTGGTTCCTCTTATTGGAGTTCGAATCTCTAAGCCCCAGCAAGTGTCACCTACTAAATGGTGAGGTTATTAATGTAGTTTGTTATTCCTCTACATTAATGTGCTATTAGAGAATAACAATTTGGCACCTTGGCGAAATGGCATACGCGGCGGATTTAAAATCCTCTCCACTTACGTGGGTATCGGTTCGAGTCCGATAGGTGCTACCAGTTTGAAATCGAATGCTAGCTCAGGTAAAGTATTCCTTGGGTCCACCCACAAGCGACATGATGCATGGGCGTGTCGAGGAACTATAAGGTTTCAAACTACTATGGTCGTATGGTGTAAATGGCAGCCACGCTTGTCTCAAGAACAAGTGCCTTAACCGGCGTCCCGGTTCAAGTCCGGGTGCGACTACCAAGTAATCCTATGGTGAAATGGCAGACACTATCGCAGTCGCGGTGTTCAGAGGAACATCTTGGTTCGAATCCAAGTAGGATTACAAAATCTCAATGAAATTAATTTATGACAAAACCTGTAAAATTTCACTTAAAGATAGGATAATCTTATTGTTTAGTGGAACTCTTAGGTTGCGCTTATGGTTCGATCCAACAATACAAAGAGTAAAGTTTAATTTACAATCAAAAGATATTAATGGGTCATGGGATAATGAACAGGCAAAATGAATACTCCTACTAAAAAAGTAATAGATGAGTATGCACATAAGCATATGCTTAGTGATCAAGAAGTTATAGAACTTCTATGTGACTATATCTATTCAATAGAGCGCACTCATATAACATTTTCTTCTTCGCTAGAAACATATCTAGACAATAGAATACCAGCCAAATGACTTCTTATTATTTTTCATGTGAAATCACTCCTCCTAATGTGGATGATGAAACTGCTTCCAATAAACTTTATGAAGCGGGATGTAGTGATGCACTATTTGGTGTATCAAATGGCATATATACATTAGACTTTACTCGTGAAGCTACGTCATTGGACGAAGCAATACTGTCGGCAATTGCCGATGTTAAGTCGGCATCAATCGGATCAGGCGTTATTAGAGTGTACTAGAAATGAAGCTGAAATCTCAAAAGTATAGGAACCCATTCGCTATTAAGGCTAAAACCAAAAGTAGTGGTGGTCCTATGCGCAATAAACGTTCCAAGCGTTTAAATGGAAAAAATAAGCAACAGGCTTACTTGGAAGATAATTATTAATTTGGAGACAATATGACTGGCGCTGCATATGCGTTTGTTTATGGTGGTTTGGATAATTGGAAAAATTCTCAAATAGATGATTGGGATTTTCAAACAGTAGAACTTACTGGCTCAGAAAAAACTTTGGGCTATCGTAAATTCGACGGTGCCATATGTAAAGTTGTTAAAACTTTAGATGGTAAACTGATCGCAATTACCAAAAATTAACGGCACAGCAAACAGAAATATTCTAAACAATAACTGCGAAACGGTTGTGGGGAGAGGTTTGTTTTATGTCTTACACTTTAATTATTGTGGACATGCAGGCATGTTTTAGTGCCTCAACCAAGAAAACAGTTCAGCGCAATTGCCAAATCGAAATTCGAAAAGCAATCAAAAACAATGCTAATATAGTCTTTTTAGAATTTGAGGGTTACGGACCTACTCTTAGTTCTCTAACAGATATAGTTGCAGATGCAAACTATAGCAAGAACTATAGGGCAATTAAGCCCATCAATGATGGATCAGAATCCGTATTGTCTCTTCTTCGCAAGAAGAAGTTGCCTCGCACAAATTTCCGCGTCTGTGGGGTTAATACAGATTGCTGTGTATATTCTACAGTCGAAGGTCTTGATGTAAAGATTTCTAAAAACTTAAAGATAGAAGTTGTTAGTAAAGCCTGCGGCTCGCAATACTCTCATAAAGAAGGTATTGAAGATATGCAAAATCTTTCTCACAGAGTTTCTGTACTATAAGTCTCCTAATAAATTAAGGAAATAAAATATGAGTCTTAGAGAGATTGTAAGGAATGCGGTTCTAACCATTGATAGCGGCGATGTTGGTGAAGCAAAAGTACAGGCAGAAATTGTACGAAAAGCGTTGAAAGATCGAGGTCTCGATAAAGGCTGTCACGTTGGAGCCTCTCCAAGTTTTCTAACGGAAGATAAGCATACGATTGAATGGTATGCGGGTCAGCTTCTTGATATCGTTGACAGTGAAGCTTGGTTCGCAATGAATAGTTTTATCAATTGTCTGGATAAGTTTTGTCCAGAAAAATAGATTCATATATACTATCATATACTCAATATGGTAGCCTACATGAGTCCTTAACTGTTAATGCTATCGCGTCCCATTCCTCTTTAGAATGAACATTGAAGTCCCAGGGAATTCTTAAAATTCGTATTGCGTGTGCCCATGGGAGAAGGGCTGACTCAGCCTCCCTAAGTAATTCCTGATATCCTTTACGCAATTTAGTAAGATACTCTAGGGGCACCCCAACCTCCGCATTTCGGTTCCTAGCTTTCATTCTATCATAAGCTGTCTGTGGTTGGACATCTAAAAAGATTAATAGGGTAGGAGGCAATAATGAGCGACACATGTACTGGTGAGCCATTTCATATGTATTCCAGTCTAACTCATTAATATTTCCTTCGTCTTTATGCATCTTGGCGAATACTCTGTCTCCAGATAAAGAGCGGTCTAATATCGCTCCCGAATATCCACCTACACCCGTGGCTTCATAAGAGGCTAATTGCTGCATGGCATAACGTTTGTGTAGAAGAAACACCTGCATACCAAATGCATATTGTTTAGGATCTTTGTAGAATTTTTCCAAATAAGGATTAGTTTCTACTGGTTCTTCAACTAAGCGTAGGTTTAATCGTTGAGCAATCTCTCTTGAGAATGTGCTTTTACCTGCGCCAATAATACCTTCAACCCAAATAAGTGGTCTAAATAATTCTTCAGAATTTGTCAACATTTGATCCTCGTATGTGCTTGCCTACGCTCACTGCATATATCGTAAGCTGCCCATGTAAAATTGGAGAAAATATCGAATGAGCATAAAATTGCCTAATTTAAATGATCCTGCGTGGGGGTGGAAAGACGAAAATGGTTTAACTGCCACCGGAGTTCTTCCACATTGGGAAATTACTATTAGATGTGGCTGGATTGAAATTGACTTTTATCCAACTAAAAGAGCATGTGTCATTGGAAGTATTATGATTCCTGCCCCAGAAGATAATGAACAGGCTAAACAAATGGCAGAAGAGTCTGCTAAATGGTTGCTGGATAAACTCAACATTACAGAGTGTCTCCACGACGAATAGTGACTGTGACATTTTAACTACACATACGTATGGTCACACGTAGTCATTCCCTATATACTTACTCCCCCTATAAGATCCCCCATGTGTTTGTCGAGAGTTCCTTCGAAAAATTTTGCGCAATACCATGCGGGTTGACGTCAGTGTAGGGGTGGCTACATTATGACAGAGGTAAATCATGGCATCAATTACAGATGAAATCAATCGTTTAGAAAAAGAAAAGGCTGATAAATCCGCAGAGATATCTAGACTGCAGAAGATATTAGAGACATATCCAGATGCAGAGGTGTATACTGGAAGATGGAATAAGGTAGTATATTGTTCACCCAGTGTGAATGAGCTTGTTACTAATTATGATAGTCGTCATAACTGTGGATGTTGTTCAGATTCTCCATTAGAAATTTGGACTTATCTTAATACAGAACATGGAAGAGTTTATTCAAAACCTGCAATGTTCTTTGTTGGTGAGAGAAGCTATCGTGGCGATAAAGCAACTCCAGGTTGGGAAGATAAGCTTCGTAATGCAAAGATTCCCGAATCAATAATAGATCAAATTAGAGTTCATTTCACTGAGGAAGAGGAAGATTTCGATGAGTAATAAGTGTCAGCGGTGTGGTAGTGAGCGCATTCTATCGGCGGGTTGTAAATGTTCTGATAGGTTTACTGCTTCTGTCGGTGACCTGGAGATCGACGGATATGTGCCAGATGATCTTGGCATTGGTGGTGGCGACTATGTAGAGTTAGACTTGTGTTTAGATTGCGGGCAATTGCAAGGAAAATTCCCGCTTCCACTTTCGAAGATGGAACAAGATGCTTCGGATAAAGATCTTGAGGAATTTTTCGAGGAATCTTTTAACGAGGGCGAGCTTTTTGTAGATATTTTTGCAAGCCGCAGAGCCCGAATTAAAAAGAGTTCTGAGTATCTTAGCTTAAGATTGCGCAAATATATCAGCAATATGTTTGATTACCATTGCGATATTGGATCTAAATCTAGGGTGCCTGGTGTGGCAAGGTTTATGGAGATGTATAAGAAAGGCTCATTTGACATATGAATCAAGAAGATAGAAATAGGATGGCGGAAGCCATCGCAACTCTTACAGAGATGAGCGCCAAATATGATACTCCAATTACTTTAAACATTAATTTCCATAATGTTGATTATGGTTTAATGGAGATTAAGATGCTTGGCGAGTCATATGAGAATCAATGGTTTCCTCAATTTAAAGATAGGTTGTCGCACATTATGCGCGCCGCGAATCTTCTTTGCTGGTTGAACTATAAATTGGAAAAAACAAATGAAGTATAATCTTAGGTTCTTCCTTAGAGGTGAGACCAATAAACATATTGATCTAAAGTGTATTGCTAATCTCTCCTCGCGAAGAGAGCCGCTTAAAGGTGAGTTTGTTTATTTGAGTGATAATGTATTGTCATCGGATATGGAGACTGGTGAAGTCTATAAGGTATTATACACGGTTATCTTATATGATAATGAAGTTAAGCCGGGCACTCACCATGATGATGATTGTGCTAGTATAGAAGTGATTTTGAAGAAGGTTAATAAGTGAGTTCTACTTCTTTATATCCTTGCCCGATATGTAAACAAATGATGTGTATTGTGGACAAGACGAAGGATGGTTCTAAGCTCACATCCTGTGGTCATAAGTTCAAGTTTAAAAAGACCAGATCTCAAAAGGAATTGGATCGTAAGTATATAAAAACTGAATGGGGACTGGAGCTAATAGTGCCATGAAGTATATTCTGATTGCATACAAACCAAGCAGTGAAGATCATTGCAGAGGTTGTGTAATGGATACTTATGATTCAGATTATAAAGTTTTTGAACTTACTTCTAAAAAGGAAGTTGATTCAAAGATTGCCGAATTAGAATACACCGAATTAAAACCTTCAGAATATGGATATTATTTCACGGTAATTAGAGGCGGAACAATAATTCAAAACGATTAAATAAGGTTTAAAAATATTATGAGAAGGTTTCCGCCATCATCACAAATGTATATATTAGTCAAAGCCAGATCAGATAAGATTTTAGCTAGGATAAATGATACAAGTAAAACTCTGCCAAAGGTAGAGGTTACTGGTCCGACATTGGAAAAGATAAACGTGCAAAATAAAATCAAAGTTAATATGTATGATTGGTATCGTGATCTAAAAAATCTACCAGATTGGTTTAAGCACGGAGAGGTGGCAGACATTACTTGGAATCAATTGCAGGAGCTGCATGATTTGGGTTTGTCTATAATGTTAAGGCGTTCAAATGACGATGGAATATCTTTATTGGCAGTAAGCTCTGACGGTTTTGGACAAAGGTAATTTACATGGGGTGTGGAGATTTAGTTTGCGATAGGTGTCATAGGGTCAGAGACGCTGGGCATCATTATCTATATTGTTATGATAGGGTGAAAATTATGTTAAACAAATCTCCGTTCTTATTTTTTAGTGATGAAGTAATCGCAAAGTTGTATCCTCAATGGAGTGATTGTTGTTCGTTGACAGAGTTTGAGGATACCTGCCGCGAGAGCTTATGGGATCTTTGTATGACTAGCCTATCATATAATCCGCCCGTTCCCCCTACGAAAACGCTTTCTTATTTTGGAGATCCTATTGATCCAAATCAGGAATATGTTTATGAATATTATGAGTTGGGTTGTAGGTTTGAAAAAATTGGATGTACGATCTTCTATAAATCTGAGAAGAATCTTTCTTATGGGGATCCTACTCGGGCAGTCGCGGTTTGTTTTTACGATACATGAGGTGTAAATGTCTACGAATAATATCAACAAAGATTCATTTAAGAAGTTCTTGAATAGAATCAATAATCAAAAAAGTCTTTCTAAGACTGGGCAACCAGTGAATTCACCCACTACTCAATGTGGGTCTGGTGTAAAGGCATGTCATTCTTCAGGATCATGCGGTGGGGCATGTGGTTGTGATGAGGATACAGAGTGTTCTGATTGTTCTTGTGAAAAAGAGAATGCAAAGAAACCTAATTCCGAAACGCTTAGAGATGATGGTTGTTTTTGTCGCAATCCAAGATGTAATACATTCATGCCAATGGTAGAACCAGATGATGTCGGTGACGGTAAGGCACTGTGTTACAATTGTAAGAATCCGTGGTAATGAAAAGATTTTTAATTGCACTCATGATTGTTTTAAATTCGTGTGCTAGTGACAGTGAGCCTCGCCCGCCTTACATTCAAAATTACATACCTGACGCATATATTTGCGATGATGGTTCATGTGGTTCATACCCAGAACTTATGAAATGTTCTGATGGTTCTCCAGCAGGCAACATACAATGTATATTTGTGGAGGATGTTGGATGTCAATGGGTTGGTGATAATTGTACTGATACAGGAGTAAATGATAATGAAGCATGATTTTGGTCCTATGAAGGTTGCGGGCTCGGCTTTTATTATGTGGTGGCTTTTGTGTGCCATCTTATCAATGGCTGGAACTGGGCTGATATTGTATATCTTGTATAGAATCGCTGTGTTATTATCATAAAGGAAATCCAATATGGATAGCAAGATTGATAGGGCACTAAGCTGGGTTACTGACAAGCTTCTTTCTAATAAGAAACGTTGGACACCAATGGTCCATGGACCGATGTTAAATAGTTTAATGGCAGCAGAATATAAGTGCTGGGAATTAGCTATGGATATTAGGATGGGAAAGAATTCTTTTAAGGGAATTCCTTTGGATCAGAGACTATTGATGTGCAGTGGAGTAGAGTATTCGATTATTGAAATAAAGTCTATGATAGAAGATTTGAATAATCTTCCAAGATAATGATTTGCCCCTGTGACGCAATGGATAGCGTAACCGGCTTCTACCCGGTATGTTGGGAGTTCAAGTCTCTCCAGGGGTGCTACGATTGTTCTTAATATTGGAGATAGTTATAATGACAGCTAGTGATTGTAAGAGACAGTTAGGGACCATTTCTAATGCATGGTCTGGTGTAGAAGATCATGGCATATTAACCTGTTCTATT
>Ga0210057_1010918_pt1 | contig 10168 bp, 6 predicted proteins | sample CryGeyCG2114_010_2_FD_183968 | JGI IMG/M metagenome (GOLD analysis project Ga0210057, IMG submission 183968) | Groundwater microbial communities from aquifer - Crystal Geyser CG10_big_fil_rev_8/21/14_0.10 (SPAdes) (version 2) | ecosystem: Environmental > Aquatic > Deep subsurface > Groundwater ...
CCAAATTTTAATTGATAATTTATATTTTTTCTATATACTTCTTTATATAAAATGGGCGATTAGCTCAGTTGGTAGAGCAATTCGTTTACACCGAAAAGGTCGGGGGTTCAAATCCCTCATCGCCCACAAAATAATGAGAACAATGCGAAGCATTGAGCGACTATATTTTGTAAGGATGATGAGGGATTTGAAAAGAGGCACGCGCGGAGCCCGCGAAACGAAATGAAAGAAAAATCATTTGTTGTAAAAACAATTATCAAGATGTGTTGTCAATCGGCGCTGATATATAATCTCTATAAACAAAACAGAGCTTAATTTGAGAAACTTACTATAATTATTTAAGAAACTTATTTCCTAAATAATTCATATGATGATTTTTGTTTTATTAAAAATCAAAGATGGAGAGAATTGCGTTAAGGACAGTAGCCACATAATTTTCACTTCGCGACTTTTTTGATTCTTGAGCGAGCGTGCAGTAACTCCCATTCCAATTATGTCCGCTTGGGCAAAAATATGATACCGGCTCTGATGTATCTGAAGGAGGAGGAGGAGGAGGAGTCACGCAAGCATTGCCATCCCAATATTGCTCGGAACCGCAAGAGGTTGAACCACTTTGATATGAGTTGGGCATATTACAGTAATTGCTTGCACTGTCCCAAGTTCCTCCAGCGCTTGCGCAGGATTGTTGAGGGTCTGCATATGATGACGGATTATTAACACAAGCATTGCCATCCCAATATTGCTCGGAACCGCAAGAGGTTGAACCACTTTGATATGAGTTGGGCATATTACAGTAATTGCTTGTACTGTCCCAAGTTCCTCCAGCGCTTGCGCAGGATTGTTGAGGGTCTGCATATGATGACGGATTATTAACACAAGCATTGCCATCCCAATATTGCTCGGAACCGCAAGATGTTGACGGTGATGACGGGTTATTGACGCAAGCATTGCCATCCCAATATTGACCGTATGAGCAAGTGTTATAAGAAGCTCCGCCTGAACTGCAACCAGAAATCGACTCCAAAGTACAATTTTTTATGGTTGAACCGCCGGGGAAAACATATTTAGTCATTTGACCGTCAAACCACGCATTACCCATTGAATGACACCCGTCTCCAAGAAGTCCTATTAACTCTGATGAACAACTTCCTGATATTGAACTGTCTTGCTGCCAAACTGTTGTGTCGGACGGGCAACCATTAACAGTATAATTATTCGCGTCAAGATATTGCGGATAGAAAAACTGGCAAGATTTTACCGTATTAAGCTGACAGTAACGAGCGCCTGTGCTGTCCCATCGGCTATAAGCAAATCCAGGGCAGGAGCTCGCATCCCCGATATATGATGAAGTATTTGTCGGCGGTATATAATTATCTCCTTCGCAGTAATTTCCATTTTGGTCTGTGAACCATTTACAACCGGGCTGCGTAATACACTGCGACTGATTTGTATTGTTTCTGCAATCACCTAATAAAGGCGGATTGTCTGAATAGTCGGAGACACAATTTGTGCCGTCAAAATACTGACCATCTCCGCAATTTGATGCCGATGCCGCAGCGCACTTTTGCGGGTCAGGCATTCCAAAGTCAATACTTGAAGAATTACCGGCATTAGGCATCCAAACATCCGATGAATATCCCGAAGTAAGTCCGGATTTTACATTCGCGCACGCTTGTTTTAGCGTGGCAATTCGCGCCGAGTCGGCATCGCTTCTTATCCACGAGCGTAATCCGAAATTATTCCATATTTGTTCTGTTTGTCCCTGTTGTGGCGTGTAATAAACTGGCGCAGTGGTTGTAGAAACAGAATAATTGTTACTACATCCATATACTGAACTATTCGCGCAAAACTGAAGAATATTGTCATGTGTTCTGTATTGCGTCATTTCCGGATTAAAACAATTTCCGCTAGAATCCATTGTGTGCCAGCCATTTCCGTATTTCTCGCACTGAACGCCGTTCCGGTCGTCTGTCGGAACGGAATAAATTGTTATTGAACTCACTTCACGCTCGCAAGTCGCAACATCGCTTTGCCCTTTGTTTGAAAGTTCATTCCAAGGTGGTGGTATTATGCCGGAATTAAGCCAATTTTGTATTTTTCCGCTTGCTTCTCTGCTACCAAGACGGTCCATACAGCTTGTAAACGCGGGATTAAAATAAATACCGCTTCTGTATGAACTTCCATTCTCCTCAAGCGAAGGATAAAGATTTTGACTGTAAACAATACCAAATTTTTTCTCGCACTCAGCGGAAATCCCCTGCCCGCTTCCTAAACCATACGCTCTGCAATAATTTCGCGCTTCTTCCAGCGAAGTTAATATCTTTCCATTTGAAAGCGTATGAGGGAAATTTATACTGCCATCAGGTTTATTAATCGGTCTGCATGAGTAAAATGTGCCGCATTCAGGCGAACTATATGTAATTGTTTTTTCTTCTCCAGCAGGACAGGATTCAACTGTTGGTATTGCCGGGCAAATAAATCTTCCGTCAATAGGTTTTACGGCGGTATCGGTATTGATAGGAATACACGCGCCGGCTTTATAACATCCGAATTCATCTACCGACTCTTGCCTATATTGACCATTAGGACATGGATATGGAATTATGGTGTATGGACATCCTTGATAATAAGGTGAGTTTGTATTAGATTGCTGTTGGTATTGTTTAGGATATTGTCCCGGATACGGCTGACTTGAATACGGGTATGGATATTGTCCGCCGTCTGGTCTGTATTGATTTTGCGGATTATATGGCTGTTGAAAACCAGGCGTAGGAGGAGGACCTTGCGGATTGTCTAACCATTTCTCAAATTGAGCCATAATTTCTTCTTTATTAAATTCTGTATCTTGTCTTTGAAATGGCATTTGAACGGCATCAGAAAATCCAAAATCAGGAAAAGAGGATTGTTGTATATCTCTAAACTTATTAAATTGCAATTCTGCCGCGCGCTGATATTTTTCTGTCGCCACATCGCGAGAAAAGAAACCCTCGCGCGCGGTTTCCGCCAAACATTCATTTGGATTTATGCGACAAAAATCCTCCAGCTCTGTCATTGAGCGAAAGTTTTTATCTCCCACCTTAACTTCCCCTTTTAGGAACTGTTCCTCGGCGCGCTTGCGCGCTCCGATACCTTCTTCACTAAAGCGAATTTTCTGCTTGATATCGTTAATGAAAAAAGATACTTCAGGATTTGTTTTGGCAAGTGGTTCAATTTGCGGCAATGTCGCTTTTGCCGCCTCCATACAGGACTGTCCTTTTGATGAGTCAAGTTCGCACTGGAAAGGGTCTGTTACCCCGCGACTTCCAAGCTCCGCGCGCATAATGCGGTCAATCTGATTCATTATTGCAAAATTTCCTCTATTTTCTTCTGGGACAAACTCTTCGCATTGTTCAGGATTTGCGCGACATTTATCAAAATCAAAATTGCCCAATCCTTTATCTTTTATATTACCCACCATTTTAAGAGCGAAATCTTTATCTGACTGATTTGCAAAGCCCTTTAAAATCAAAAAATCTATCCCATGTTTTACCGCCTCCACATCGCCAGCGCGACCTGCATTTTCTAAATAACGGCCTATTTCTTGTAAATTTGTAAGAGCGCGGCCGTCAGTTGTTTTAAACAGAACATTCTGCGCGCGCTTCGTGGCATTATCAAATGTCTGCTGAACATTGCTGTATGCGCGTTTGAGGTCATCCGCGCCTTGTTCTCCAAAAAATTTATTCGCGATTTGAAGACAAATTGGCGGAATTGCCGCTTCGCCCGCTTTACGCGTCTCAGATGAAGAGTTGAGGCAGAAATTACCGCATCCTTCTAAAGTCCCGTCACCACACTGAAACTCGCCATTTTGCAAACTTTCTTTAAGCGCTATGGATGTGTCCGCGCGGTCAGCTCTTTTTTTAACATCGTCAGGTATGTATTGCTGAATATCTTTATGTTTTGCAAGCCGAGCGCATCCGCGTAAAAGTTCAATAGACGCTGTGTCGGGGTTCATTGTTCTGCACTGTTCAAAATCAACACCGATAGATTTTGCTGTATCAACGATAGCGCGTTTTTCTTTAACAATTTGCGGAGTTAGCTCAACCTTATTGGCAACTGACGAATTTTCATTATTCAAATTTTTTGCGATTGAAGTCGCTACATTTATAAGACAGTCAATATCAGCGCATTGTTTTAATTCATTTACAAATTTGCCTTTTATCTCCGTTAAAATAATATCAACTTGCTCGGCTCTTTCTTCGGAAAATAAATTATTTCGTTTCCCAATTTCAGCGCAATCAACAAAATACTGTTCTTGATTGCAAATAGCTTTTGCCTGGTCTGTTCGCGTAATTGGAGAGCCGTATACGCTACTTAATTCGCTTAATGCCGTGTCTATCTGTGTTTGTGAAACGCCGTCAAGCTCGCTTGTTTGCGCGAAAACTATACCAGAAACGATGAACGCCAACACCGTTATTATTCCGAGTGTTGTGATTAATCGAGCCATATTAGTTTTCAAAAGGATTTAGAACTTTTTTAACTTTTTCAAATGGATTTGCTTCCACTCCTTCCAATGGATTTACCGCCTGAAAAGGATTGACTGACTTAGCCGCGTCATCCGCGGTTTTTTTCGCCGTTTCCTCTTGAAAAGCTTGTATATCGGCTTGGGCTTTTGCGTATCCCGCTTTATTTCCATTTAATTGACCTAAATAAAAAACTCCACCGACGACAATTATGGCAATGATAACGACTATTAGCGTTTTCTTATTAAAATTAGCGCTATGTTCAAATGATGATGGAGGCATAAAAATTTATTAGATTAATAATAATATCCAACCTATTTTTTATTTTATCATATATTTTATTCAGCATAATAAGTTATGCACCGTTTTATTTAATTTCAATATTTTAGCGACCACAACAACCAATGTTTTAACCACAGATATTTGTCGGTTTGTTAATTGATAATAATAGACATCTGATGTCCATCATATTCCTAATGTCAAAGCGAGACTTTGGCATTCCATTTTTCTGCTTTTCTGCATTAGTCGTTCACTTTCTGTCAATAAATCTTTGAGAAATAATTTGACCGCTTCTCTGCCACGAATAGCGCTTGCCGCTGTGTATAAAGTATATAATGTTCTTATGACTTCTTGTTTCGTAAAATCTTTTTTTCTTTTTTGAATTAAAAGCAGGGATGAAGAAAATATCAAGGCAAGATTGACATACTTTACAACAAAGGTGTTCTTTTATTTAAAAAGAATACCTTTTTTTATTTAAATCAAAAAGGCATTCTGATTTGTTAATCATAAAATTATATTTGGATATTGAATGTTTAAGTTTAGAAATTAAACATTAGTAATTAGAAATTGATTAGAAATTAGGTATTAGGAATTAAAAATTTTTTTGATAGTTTTACAAACTTTTAACTTTCATATCGTCTGCTATATAAGAAATTAAAAGCGCGTCTTCCCTCTTGAAATTTTTTATTTTTATAATTCTTGTATTTGTTTCGGTCTATATTGCAAAGCTTCTAAAATATGATTTTCTTCAATCGTCTCGCTTCCGCTTAAATCCGCTATCGTGCGGGAAAGTTTAATAACTCTGTGATACGCGCGCGGAGAAAGGTCCATTAAACGCGCGGCATTGTTTAGATTTTTTTGAGCATTCTCGGGCAAACTGATAAAATGATTTATATCTTTGCTATTCATTTCGCTGTTTGTTTTTATTTTTCTTTTTGTGTTTTTAAACCGTTGTTTCTGAATCGCTCGCGCTCTTAAAATATTTTTTTTCATTTTTTCGCTTTCTTTATTTTTCTTGTTTTCTTTATTTTTACTATTATTTTCTAAAAGTTTATCGTGAGAGATGTTTGAAACCTCAATCCACATATCAATACGGTCAATTATAGGACCTGATATTTTTCTTTTATATCGCTCAAACGCGGCAGGAACGCATACGCATCTTTTCGCGCTTCCAAAATTTCCGCACGGACAGGGATTCATAGCGGCAATCAATATAAAATTTGCGGGAAATAATGCCGAGCCCTTCGCGCGCGATATGCTTATAACTCTGTCCTCAAGCGGCTGACGCAACGCTTCAATAACGCGTCTTTCAAATTCAGGAAACTCATCAAGAAAAAGAACTCCTCTGTGCGCTAAAGTTACCTCTCCCGGTCTCGGAACAGCCCCTCCTCCGACAAGAGCAATGTGCGAAGCCGTATGGTGCGGGGTTCTAAATGGAGGATTTGTCATAAGCGGAGCGTCCAAAAGCCCGGCTATAGAATGAATTGCCGTTACTTCAAGAGCGTCTTCAAATGAAAGCTCCGGCAATATATGACAAAACGCTTTCGCAAGCATTGTCTTTCCTGTGCCTGGAGGACCAAACATAGCGATATTGTGTCCACCCGCGGCTGCTATTTCAAGACCTCTTTTTGCGGTTTCTTGTCCTTTTATATCTTCAAAATCTACCGTGTAATTTTCTTTTTTATTTTTAATTTTTGTCTTTTTACTCTGTTCAATCAACTTCCGCTCTTCCAATTTCTCATTAAGATGACAAATTACTTCCCTTAAGTTGTTTGCTCCGAATACTTTAATACCGTCAATCAAAGCGCCCTCATCCATATTAACTCTCGGTAAAAATACTTCCGTAAATCCGCGCTTTTTAGCTTCAACCACGATAGGAAGAACGCCGTTTATCCCGCGCAATTCCCCATCAAGAGAAAGCTCGCCCAAAAAAAGTTTCTCTTTTGGGTCAAACTTAACCTCGTCTGAAGCAAGAAGATAAGCAAGCGCTATACTAAGGTCAAACGCAGGTCCTTCTTTTTTAATGTCGGCGGGCGCGAGCGATATTATAATTTTTTGATTTTTGCTTTTTGGAGATTTGAAACCTGAATTTTTAATCGCGGCGGAAACTCTGTCGCGCGATTCCTCAACCGCTTTGTCGGGAAGTCCGACAATTGTAAAAGAGTGCAGACCCTTTGACAGGTCAACTTCAATATCAATAATTTTTGCCGAAAGAAAAGTTGTTTGAGCGCTGTAAACTTTTGCAAAATTTTTAGTCAGAAGCGACATTGTTTTAATTATACAACAAAAATCATTCACGCATAATAATGCGTTAATGATTTTATAAAAATTGTATGGTTAACCGCTATTTTTCTAAATGTTCCATACAGGTTTTAGCGGCGGGATTCGCTTCAAGTCGGGCGATTGGAATTTGCTCTCCTGTTGATTCGCAAATTCCATACTTGCCATTCTCAATTTTTTTAAGAGCGTTTTTTATATTAAAAAATCTTATTTCAAGCTCTTTTGTCAACGCCTTATTTTCTTCAAATGCTTCTATTCTGTCGGAAACCTCATTTTTATCCGATTCCAATGTGTCCATAACGGCTGGAATTGGTTCCCAGTCATTAGGATTTGACGAATTAATTCTCGCGATTTTCTGAAGCTCTTCAGTAAGAATTTTAAGTTCCGCTTCAAGTTTTTCTTTGAAATATTGCGTATTTATATTTTCCATTTTTATATACTATCAGCAAACCGCAAATAATTCAATATGCTTTAAAACAATTCATTAAAAATCAAAGAAATAATCTTAATAACTCATAATTTTTTAACACCATATATAATACCTATTATCGCTCATCCTGAACTATAAAGATAATCCGTTCTATGCTATTATCTATGACTATAATATGATAAATGTTGCAATATACGCGTTTGCAAGCGTGATTATCGTAAGTTTTATATCTCTTATAGGTATATTCGCGCTTTCATTAAATCAAAAATTTTTAAATAGAAGTGTTTTCTTGCTTGTAAGTCTTGCCGTGGGAGCGCTTTTTGGCGACGCTATTATACATCTTATTCCGGAAGCATTTAGTAGGATTCAAAATCCGGCGATTGTGTCTTTGTTTATTTTAATTGGAATTATCTCATTTCTTATCCTTGAGAAATTCTTGCGATGGCGGCACTCGCACGGGCATGATTGCGAATATAATGGATGCGATAATGAAAAATCAGACGCGATAAAACCGATTGGCCCATTGATTATCGCGTCAGATGGTCTTCACAACTTCATAGACGGAATAATAATCGGTGTAAGTTATTTAATAAGCATTGAGATAGGCATAGCAACCACTGTCGCGATTATTCTCCACGAAATACCTCAAGAGATAAGCGATTTCGCGCTTTTGATACATGCGGGCTTCAGCAAAATAAAAGCGCTTGCGTTAAACTTCATTTCCGCGTTTTCCGCAGTAGTCGGAACTATTGTTGTATTTGTGTTTGGAACAACAACAGAATCTTTTGTGCCTATTATGATTGCTTTCGCGGCTGGCGGCTTTCTATATATAGCTGGCTCTGACCTTGTGCCGGAGATTCACAAAACATCAAACTTGAAAAAGTCTTTGCAACAATTCGCAACAATAATAATCGGCATAGGAATAATGTTCGCGCTTTTATTGTTTGAGATATAAACTTGAACACAACTTGGACATTCCATATCCAATATAAAGAGACCCTGCGCAAAATTGTGTCTGACATAGCAGAATTAAAACACTATGAAAGACAAAAATAACAAAATAATAAAGATATTAGAAAAACAGATGTTCAGTAAGAACTTGGAGGCTCAGTCTCCAAGTCATTATGGTCTAAACCTTGCTTGGGTTATTTACAAGGTTTCAGCAATTCAGCAAGGTCCGACCTTGCTGAAACAGCGACAGCTATGCGGGCTTTACGCAATGCTTGTTTGGTAATCATATACCGAAAAGGATACCTGAAGATTCAGCAAGGTCCGACCTTGCTGGTTTACATTCTTTCAAAAAATTTATTGACGAATTATAAAAAATCATACGATATATCGTATGATTTTTTATTTATTCCTTTTCATTCGATATATCGAATGAAACTATTATCATCCGTTTACATTTACCATATGGCCTAAACCTTGCTTGGGTTATTTTAATGTCTGACATAGCAGAATTTAATAAATCAAGAGCTCCCCTTTTTATTAACTTGGATATCCCAGACATCAAACATCTGGAAAGATGTCTGGAAATCATTTTAAGAAAATTATTAGAAACAAGAAAATATCAGACACAATTTAGTAAACGGTCCCAATGACAAATGTCAAAGCGGGATATAGACAGGAAGTGGGGGTGCTTATCGGGATTTGAACCCGAACTGAGAGTTCCACAAACTCTAGTGCTAACCGTTACACTATAAGCACCATTTTACAAAAGCTGGTAAATCGCTATCTGTTCACAAAACACTTACCGATAATCCGGAATCTGTTCAGTTATACCAAATTTATGATTAGTTAGTCTAGCTAAAGCATACAGAAGACTTGAAAGACGGTTGAGATATGAAAGTGAATTGGCTCCAATTTTTACTTTCCCTTCTTCATTCACCTCCACCGCTCTCCTCTCCACCCTTCGGACGATTGTTCTAACCACATCAAACAAAGTGTATAATTCCGTCCCGCCGGATATGAAAAAAGTTTTGATAGAAGGAAGCTCTTTTTCAATCGTATCAATTATCTTTTCAATCTCTTTTATTTTGTTTTCTTCCGTGGATTTTCGCGCGCCGGCAAGCTCGGCCTGAATAACAAAAAGATTTTGCTGGACTTGATGGATTATTTCCGAAAAGCTGACAGCTCAAAGCTAACAGCTTTTTCTTGGACTTTGCACAAACCCAGAAAAGAATTTGTTTCATCCAACGCGCCAAGAGCTTCGGCGATCGCCGAACTTTTTGAAATTCTTTGGTTGCAACCGAAGATAGTCGTCGTTCCTTTGTCTCCCTTTTTTGTGTAAAGCATAAATAGATTATAACACTACGAGTATTAAAAAAATACAGTATTCTTGAATTAGTCCGAACCCCAGTAGTAAAGCAAAGCTTACTACGGGGCACAGCGCATTTCGCCGCCCAAGGCGACGAGGAAGTTCCCCCGCGAAAATTCGGAAAGGCGGCGGAGCCGCGCCACTGACAATTTCCAATTTTTCTTTGGCGGCATTCAATCCAAAAATTCATGGAGTGAATACATAGAGAATAATAGATTTTTATGAAAATTTCAATAATTTTAGGCCGTTAGAAGCCAATTTTGAGTATGGACACTATGAGGGAGATTTCATTGTTTCAAAACACAATTCGTTCGTTCTGCTTGTTTTAGTGGAAAAATATTCAAAGAAAATATTGCTGTCAAT
>Ga0210057_1010919_pt1 | contig 10168 bp, 5 predicted proteins | sample CryGeyCG2114_010_2_FD_183968 | JGI IMG/M metagenome (GOLD analysis project Ga0210057, IMG submission 183968) | Groundwater microbial communities from aquifer - Crystal Geyser CG10_big_fil_rev_8/21/14_0.10 (SPAdes) (version 2) | ecosystem: Environmental > Aquatic > Deep subsurface > Groundwater ...
CTAAACCAACCAATACAATCACATAAACCATTATTATCTACAATAGTAGAAATTATAGCATGCTTCTAAACAGGTAAGTGAAAGCCCATATATATTTCTTTGCTTTAATTTTAGTTTAATTCCAATAATTTGCCTCATTTTAGAAATATCCTTCTTAAAACTCATTTTCAATAAAAATAATAATCTTACCATTTATAAAATTTATGCAAAATGGGGCAATATAACCCGGAAGTGGCAAATTTAGGCGATTTATTGATTTGACCCTAAAATATTTAGACTTAGGTTTGCAGATTTAATATATTACAAGGTCACTTTCTTCATTTTTAGCATAACCAAACCTTAAAATTTGATTTTCAGCGCTTATTTTAAATATCAAAACACTATCTCCCTGACTAAATCGTTTTTCAAAACGATTTTTAATTTCTTCTTGTACTAATTCAAGAACCCTTTTACTATTCTTTATTTCATATACTGAATATTGAAGCCTTCTTCCATAACTTAAAATAAAGTTGGAAAACTTAGTTCTCAAACGGTCTTTTTGAATATCATAAGTTAAAATTATCATTTGGTTGCCTCAATATAAAAATTAGGGAAACTCTTTATATCCCTTCCTTTCATAAATGACCGATAATATGATTGGATATATAAAAATATGTTTTCTTTATTTAGGAGAATCTCTCTCAAAAACAATTCAGAATATTTTTTATTAAATTCATTTTTCACATAGAATTGTCCATTATTAAAATAAAAATCATCTTTGCTTATCTGTTTTAGATTAAAACTTTTTCTTATATGCCTGTCGATAATACACCTAAATGGCTCTATTAAATCACAGATTAAAGATTTTCTCTGAAAAAAAAGCTTATGGTAAAAACCATAATATGTATCAAAACCATAAAGCTCAAGATTAGCTTCTATAAAATTGAATAGATAATAATAACCAATATCTAACAATAGATTAAAAATATCATCTTTGCATCTAGGTCTTCGACCATTAAAATCCAAATTCTTAAAATATGTTTCAAAAAACAATTTTGAGGCAGTTCCTTCAATCCCTAATAATTCCTGACTATTTTTTACACAATTAATTTGTTTAAAAAGCCCTTTAATTTTTAAGATGCTATTTTTTTCTTTAATTGTTTTATATCTTAAAGAATTCATCAATATTAATTGATTTTTGATTTTATTGGTTATTATATGTTTTGCAATTTCTACGTCATTGGTATTTGTATATTGCTTTTTTCTCAATAAAAAATTACCCTTATTATCAGGAAGAATAGAAAAATAAGGTTTAAGGCTATAATTAAGAAATACTAAAGGAATTGCATTTTTCTTTGCATTTTTTATAAGGACGGAAGTAATTGAGAACTCTCCTAAAACAAAAACCATAAAAATCTTACTGCAAGGATGTTGAAGAACAATCTTATTGTTCTCATCAGAAAGAATTAGGTTTGAATTCCTAAACCTCATCTTTTTAGATTTGTCGCTCTCAATAAAGATTACTTGCTTTGCCATAAAATCTGGTCTTCCTAACATTTTAACCTGCCTTGTAATAATCACATAATTCCTTATAAACACACATCTTGCATTTATTAGGATTCTGAGTAAAATTTTTATCTTCCAAATTAAATACTCTCATTTGCATTATTATTTTCTCTAATTTATTTTTTTCTTTATCACCCGGTAATTCAACATCATAAACCTTGTTATCAGAAAGCGAATAGAATCTTATCTTTTTAACTTTATAGCCCATCTCTATTAAACAGAAATATTGGGCATAAATTTGTAAGTAATAGCCTTCATATATTTTATTTATCTTATTCTTTCTTTCTGTGAGAATGCCATTTTCAGTATCTAAAATATCAATCTTGCCAATAATCCCCAATTTTTCACTATATATGTCAATCCCTTCAAGGATTGCCTTTTTCGATGAATAGCTTTGATTATCAATGCTTTTGTGTGCATTTTTTCCATTTAATTGATAAGTTGTGTGATAAAGAGTTTCATCAAAAGAAGAATATAAATTATGAAAATATATGCTTCTTGGACAGAATATAAAATCGTTCAGGTTAGAGATTTTGATGTTTTGTTCCATTGTCATACGCCAACTTTGGGTTAATTATTAAAATTTTCAAACCCCCTCTTTGCAATATTATACCCTGCAACGCCATCGTTGGAGTGAAAAATCTTAATTAAATTAAAAGAACAATTTGAACAAATATCACCGTGTTTTAATTTATTTGAATTACATTTTGGGCAGATGTTGCTTGTTTTCGATTGGCTCACAAAACAAACATTGCCAAGTCTGATAGTCTTGTCTATATCATTATCCTTTATCCCTTCTTCTCTTACAGCCATCAAACTCTTGATTGGCGGAACTAAACCATAATTTTGAAATTTCTGGTAAAGCTTTCTTTCTAAAATCCTATAAATATTTCCACTGAATTTTTCTAAGCCATCTGCCACCTTTTTAGTATCGAACCCTTCCTTTACTATCAGCCCTTCACCACCAGTTGTTTCTTTATAATAATTATAGAGAAAATTTATTACTCCAACAGCATTGGCAACGACTGATTGTTTTAAATGATTGATTTTCAAATCTAGTTCTTCGTTGCTAATTTTCTGAATGCTTTCAGAGGAATTGTATGATTCTATTTCTTTCTTAATCTCTTCTTCTGGTTTTAGTGCATCAAAGTTTTCACGTTTCTTGAAAATATGTCGAACATCAAAAACATCAGTAACTGATTGAATATCTTTGCCTATCTGACAAACAGCAAAAAGAATATTTTCTGTAAAGTTGTCTTTTCTCTTTTTACATTTTTCAAATTTATCTTTTTCCTCTTCTGTAAATTTTAGGGTCTTCCTATCTTCAAAAATCCATTTTAGATACTTGCTCTTTTCTTCATCTTTTAATTTTTTATATTTCTTTTCATCCGAGATGTATTCGGCAAACTTTGTTTTCTCAGTTTCTGTTAGCTCATCATTATTCTTTATAGTTATTTTCTTCGCAGTTTTATTTTTTGAATGGTCATTCATATCCCATACATTTCGTTGGGCGTGCCGCATCCATAGGTTGAAGAATGTAGGCACATCACCATTAGTAACAATGTGCCCATTAATTACTTTCGCAGTGGTTAAATCTATGGAAAGCAGAGTTTTTTCTTCAAATTGTTCTTCAAACATTTTGTTGTAATCATTCTCTGTTTTACCGAATGTTCTAATATACAGTTCTTTGTTAAGAAAATAGGATGGATTCTGGATAATTTTTCGCTCTTTTTCGTTTGTATCAATTTCTGAATATGATAAATCCTTCATAGTCAGGACTTTAAAGCCATGCTTATTTATGTTTTTGAATTCATTTTTATCTTTAAATGCAGGTAAATACACTCCAAGCGTAGAAAGTTCTGCCTCGCCATTATCTATGCCCAATGAAAATTTCACATCTTCTTTTTTGAGTTTCTTGTTGAATGCATCAACTGAAGCCTTAAACTCATCATCTATCATGAAAGACATTATTTTTGTAGGGGCATTGCTATTTTCAGAAATAGTAGTAATTAGTGTATATTGGGGGTACAAGTAACGGTTTTTCTTTCGTTCATCATACAATGTAGAATTTCTCCCATACTTTTCTTCTCTACTTGGTTTTGGTGAACGATATGTTATTGTTATTTCTGGATTAAGGCGGATCTCAAAATTTTTGCTTTCATTTTTGGTGTTCCAAAATGTTTTCCAGATTAGTGTATGATTTTTAATGTTTTTTTTATTTGGGTTGCTTAAATCTAGGGAAGTAATCTCAAAAATTTCTGCTCCGTATTCTATGAGTTTAAGCTTAATATCAGATGAGCAAAGAACAAAGCGACGATAGCAAACTTTTTCAAGAGCAATTTGGAATTCATCCAATGTAGAAAATTTCTTTTCAAGAATTTTATCTTTGACTTGCTGTTTGGGAAAGCTTAACACCCCATTAGCATAGTCTGTTCTTAAGACATCTTTGTAAAAATTGATTGTTTTTTGTTCGTCTCCCTTGAAATCAAACTCGCCTTTAATGAAATCACCCCTATAATTTTTGTATTTTTGTAATTGGGGAGATTTTTTTATTTCTGGATAGAACGTATTTGAATGGGTTTTGTTTTCCACATATCCAAAACATAGCTTTCGCAAACTTCTCAGAGTCAGTGACTCAAGCCAGTAAGTTTTAATAGGAGACGTGGGTTCTTTTGATTTGTTGTTTTCCAGCCATTTCTTGAATTCTCCTGCATTCTCTTTAGAAATAAGCACAAGATTATGTTGTCCGCTTTCTTCTAAAATCACCGCCCAATATTTAAGAAGTTGCGACTCTACTTGCTCTTTTTCTATTCCTTTAAGTTTTGACAATATCCTGCCATGTTTTTGTGCGACATTTCTATAGATGTTGACAAATTTCTTGTATGTTTTGAATTTAGAGTTAGTCTTTTTGTCTGCCGCATTTATTAAAGAGCCACGTTCTTTTTTAAGATTTTGCAACTCGCTGTTTAATTTTTTCTTTAGTTCATCATTATTGCATTGGTTCTTCTTTTCTGCTTTCTTTTCAATATCTTTTGTTTTTTGTTTATATTCATTAAATTCTTCTTCTGTAATATCATTAAAAAGATAGAGTTCATCATTCTCTTTCAAATTCATAAATGTTGAATCTTCTCTTTGCATAAACTCTGAAAATCTCTTTATTTGGTATGATTTAATATTCTTTAATATTTGCCGTAAAGAAACATAATCAAACTCTACTAAAGGAGCAGCCCAAGCACTCTCAGATTTTGAAAATTTTTCTTCTAATAATTCCTTTCTTGTTGAAATATCCAAAACAATTCTCTTTTTAAGATTCTTGACAAAGCTTGCTTTTTTAAGATTTGAGTCTTCAAAATCATTTAAATCAATTTTCAACAGATTTATTTGATCTTGCTTCTTTTTGCCGTAATCTATCTGTTTTTTATTAATAGTGTAGTAATTGAAACTTGCTTTTGTAATGGGGATCCCTCCTGATTGTGTAGGCAGGTACATTTTGATACCAGATACCGGTTGAGATTCCAATTTTGATCCTAATTGCTTTAGCTCAACACTTAAATTGCCAGTTTCATTTTTATCATTACTATTTTCTATTAGCGAAATCAATAACGGTAGCGCATTTCTGGCTGCCAATCTCTTAATCAGTAGGCCTTTTTTAACTCTATTTGCTCTTTCATTGAGTTCTGCAGTTTCATCACAAAGTTGTATATAGATATCATTTACTTCATCCCTTGCCTTTCTTATTTTATCCGATAAGGCCCCAATATCACCAATATTTTGCCCTCTTTTAAGCTCCAATCCTGCAATCTCTTGTTTTGCGTATTGTTTTAGCCAGCTATTTTTGATGGCAATTCTACCGTTGATAAGCAATTTGTCATTTCTGTTTTTATAGAAAAAATACTCATAAAATTTACTAAGAAAGCTGCTGAGAGAGGAGATGAATAACGCAAGATTAAATTCATTTTCAGATTCAATAGCTTTTACGTTAGATTTGATTTCCGATATCTGTTTTGGTTCTAATTTGAATCGAATCGCTTTAGTTATTTTGTATTTTTCCATATTTATCACTTGGCTTTCGCTTGTGCAAATTGAAGCCATTCTTTGTTGCTGATTACAAGATTCAGTTTCTTCCAGTCTTCCTCGTCATAGGCGTTAATTTGCTTTAGCACCCACAAGCCTTTTTTAGCAATATGATATGCACCATTTGCATCTGCGTCTTTGGGTAAATCTTTTCCTGCTTTTCTGCTATCGTAAAATTCCCCATTATCATTCATCACAGGTGAGATAAGATAATCTACTTCACTTCCTGTAATGCTATTTCGCATTTGCACAGTGTATTTGAAGAGATTTAGCAATTTTTCAAAGAATGTTTTTTCAGTCTGAGACAAGATCTGATTTTTCAAATCTTCTTCATAGCGAATTCCGTATTCTTCAAACAGCTTCTTGAACTCCACAGAAAGATATATCTCTTGGTTATCCCACTGATTGCTCTTTTCCGGATTTCTGAATGTTCTAATTCTATCACCATATGTACAAATAATCCACTCCTGTCTTGTTCCATCAGCTTTGGCGTTGAATTTAGAGTATTCTTTGACTTCAAACTGGAAGTAGTCTCTTTCCTGATTATAGCGAATATTTTCAAATGTGTTAAAGAACGTTTTGACCTTATTTACATTCTCATATCTGGTGTTAAACAAATTGACAAACCCGGTGTTTGGATCAATTTTGCTGGTATTCCATGCAGGAACATAGAACAGAAATCCAGTTTGCTTACCAAGTTTTTTAAAACTCTTAAACTTATTGGTCAGTTGCAGGGCTTTGTACAAACCGCCCGTTTCATTGTTCTCTTTGTCCTTAAAAACCAAGTAGTTAAGTTTGTCTATCAGTTTCTTCTCTAATTTTTGATAGATTTGTTTTTCAACCTTGAATCTACCACGCTTAAAGCCGAAATTTAAATCTTCCATAACCACGATGGCATTATGCTCTACCATCATTTTTGAGATCTCATGAACGATTTGACTGATATAGCCTTCTTTCAATTCTTTTATAGTCTCTATAATTCCCCAGTCTTTTCTTGCCTTATCCCTACCTTTCTCTCTTTGGTCGAGTAATCTATGATAATCTGTCTTAATGTCAAATTTTCTGTTGAAAATAGTATTGAGTGACTTTTGCTGTAGAATCTTTCCTTGTTGATCTATCAAAGTTAAGTAAACCAGGTTCCGCTCACCACGATCTAAACCAATAATCTTTATATCATGATTATTTTTGAGAAAATCTAGAACCATATTGTTAATATATTCTTTTCCTTTTGCCTTGAAGTTTAGTGTAATTGGCACGTGGAACTGAAATTTATCATCAGTATATCTCTTGTCTTTCACTAAATCATACTTAAAAACACTTTCCTTCTTTGGGTTATTTGGATTTTTATTTTTGATGGGTTTATTTGCTTCGTGAATTGTTGGGTTCTTAATTGACTTTCTCCGGTAAAACAACTCTGCATCCCCGTTAAGCTTATACACTACATCCTTAAGGTTTTCAGGGTCAAACAAAGCCTTCCAGTACATCGTATGCAAATTAGGTTTTCCTTTGGAGTATTCTGAGAAGTCTTTGTTATATATTTTGAAAAGGTAGAGTTTTCCTTGAACAACCCACTCATCAATAAAACCCTTGGATATCTCAACAAAGTTGATTTGGTATGCCTGCTCGTTTACATGATTGGTGAACTCTGAGAAATCTTTGTATTCATTAGAGTTTTTAAAATTGAAATTAAACTCATCAAAGTACTCAACAACTCGGCCTTTATAAAAATCAATAAAAGCAATAAGATCTTCCTTTTTAAAATTATCACTTTGTTTTGAATACGTTCTTTCCTTTCTTATTTTGTTTATATTCTTTGGTAAATGAGTGTTTTTTAATTCTTCCAAAATCAAATTCTGTCCTGCAAATTCGCCACTTTTTTCTTTTCTCCCGTTTTTCTTAACAGTTTTCCCATTGATGACCATTAGATTTTGAACATCTTTACTTGGGTCTGCTGCTTGTAAATAGACCATTTTGAGAAAGGTATCACTTTCATCTTTCGGTTTTGGTAATTTCTTAAAAGACCTCTTTGAGTTCTTGTCTAAAATTCCAAGAAAAAAATTCTTTTCATCTCTAAAAATTACACTCGAAGTGGCAATTTCTCTGTGTAGGGGCCAACCACCGAGCAATTCAGGATTTTCGAAATTCAGCTTAAACTTCTCTATATGATATGGCTTTTGTGTAGCATAATTCCGAACCTTATTATACAAGGGTATCAATAGTTCTAGTTGGTTAAACCATGGCTGAAACTGGCTATAAAATATCTCGTCTTTCTCAAGTGTGCTGTCGCTTGGCAAGGACAGAGGCTTCACAAAATGCAGCAGTTCCATCAGGCTGTCGAGGAATGCTTTGATATCACCAATGGTTTTCTTATCTTGATGAAGCCATTTCTCTTTTGGATAGTTAGTGTTCAAAATTCCCTTTATACAGGAATATTTTACCTGTATGTTGGCAATAAGGTCAAATTCTTTGTCGCTTTCTTCCTTCTTTTTGATAAGGAAATGGTTGTGGAAATAATCGGCGATTGGTGTTGTATTTTCTTGCAATTCATTTAATACTTCGGCTTCATTTTTGTAGGAAAATAAAGCTTTTTCAATCTCGGCAATAGAAAAATAGGATTGTTCCAGGTATTTTTCTTTCTCCTTTTCCTGTTTTTTAGATAATCCTTTTTTGCCAATTTCCAATGTTTGCAAGAAGGAGAATTCTAAAGCAACTTTTATGAAGCCCCAATCACCAAACAATGTTTTTGAAATGTCAGTAATAACTTTATCGTTGCGAATGTAAACTTTTTCCAAATCGTTGCTTTTAAGGTTTTTCAGCAGTTCTTTAATTTTTTCCAACACATTCTCTGCTTCATCCTTATCGTTAGGCTGGAAGCTGACGAGGTTTGCTTGGTAGTATTCCTCTATAGCGTCCAGGACTTTCTGGCTAGCAGTCTTATTTTCATCGTCTTCAAACGCTTCTGGTAAGAATGAGACGCTCTCCTTATCACTCAGTATCTGCTTATACAGTTGTTTGAACTTAGGTATCCTGTTGTCTTTTTTATCCTGTTTTTTTAGGTTATAGAGGTTGATATATTCGTTGAGCCCTTGAACCTTCTTTTTCCCTTCTATCGCAGTCATCCCACCGATAATCAGATTATAGGCGTCAATTTGCTTTTGAGTAAGTACTTTATTATAATGTTCCAGCTCAAAGGCTTCGTCAATTTGTTTAATATCGAGATGTTCCTTTATTTCTTTATACAATGCTGAACATTTCTCATATAGTTCAGGTATTGATTTAATCCTTTCAAAAAACTTAATGTTATCCAAGAATTTTGGCAAATTTTCATGAACCAGTCGATAAGCAATAGCTGTGGATTGTTCTTTGTCAGTGTACATATTTTTTCGATTCTCATGGAAACCTCTGAAGTATGTTGTGAATTTTTTGAAATCTTCATTAAAATAAATTTCTCCTTCATCTTGTGTTTTCATCCACTCTTCTAGCATCTCAGTGATAAGTTCCTTTTTATCAAGTTTTGAAAAAATTTCTTTTGCTTCACCTGTTTTAAATCCCTTGGCAATCTCTTTCCTCAGATCTTCCTGTGCTTTTTCAAATGCTTTCTTGAAGTCGTCCTCTTTCTTACGTTCAGGGGATGCATTATATAACTTAGCAAACGCCTGCAGTTTTGTTAATTTTACTTGTGAGAGCGCTATTTCAATGAAGTGTTTGTGAAACCCATCAATGGTGTTCTTCATTTCCTTGTAACTTTCCGCTCTTTGCTCGTCTTGGCGGATTAGCCCTTTATTCTTGATATGCTCAAGCGTCTTCCCAATAGGTTCCAGCTCAAACCTAAGCGTCTTTTGCAGACTATACATATTCGTAAATTCATCCCATATTGATTTCATTTTGGTCATTGCCCTTTATATTCCCTAAATTTTTCTTTATCAAACATTGTGTTTTGATAAGCCTTTAAATAATTTTTGCTTGATTTTAATATTTAGAAGAACTAGAACATTTTATTACATTTCATTCCCACATCAATCTACCGATTAATCCGATTCAAATCCAAATAACAATCCCCACACAAAGCCCCATACTCTAACCTATCCTCACTCATCCGAATCCAGTCATAAGGAACTTTCAAGCCTTGCCTCATCACGCATTTTCCAATACAATGTTTCCCCAAACTCTCCTCAACATTATACCTACGAGAAGGCAGTCCCAAAACATGCCCCAAAATCATGTATCGCCACAGTCTTCAAGCATTCATACTCCAAATCCAACCCATTAAACCTGTAAGAAGACATCAAAAATCCTTTCCCAACCCTCGCCAATCCAATAACAAAATTCAAGTCATAAAAATACAAATCATCCTTCACAACAAGAACATTATAAGAGCTCAGGCTGTCCCATAATTCATAACAATTAAATACTTTAAGATAATCATTTTATCGTCGACAAAGAGGTGATTCTAAATGGCATATATACAATCTTACAAAAACCAAAATTGGATTCTTCCTCCTTCTATTCAGGAGCTGATTCCTAAAGATCATATCTGTTTTCTTGTTGA
>Ga0210057_1010920_pt1 | contig 10167 bp, 11 predicted proteins | sample CryGeyCG2114_010_2_FD_183968 | JGI IMG/M metagenome (GOLD analysis project Ga0210057, IMG submission 183968) | Groundwater microbial communities from aquifer - Crystal Geyser CG10_big_fil_rev_8/21/14_0.10 (SPAdes) (version 2) | ecosystem: Environmental > Aquatic > Deep subsurface > Groundwater ...
CCATTCAGTATGCCATTGGCAAAGGTTCTTTAGTTGTGACGGCAGCTGGTAATTGGGATGGGCGGGAACTTTCCAATGATCCTGCCAATGATGTGGACTGCGATTCAGGTACAGGAAAAATGTTTGCAACACCTGCATCCTTTAGTTGTGAGTTAGATGGTCTCATTGCAGTGGCGGCTAGTTATGCCGTTCCCAATGGATCCAATGAGTACTCTGTAGCGAGTTATTCCAATCAAAGTAGCCAGTTGGTAGAAATTGCGGCGCCAGGGTCTAAGCAAGCTCCCTTAATTAGCGCCAATGGTTTGTACTCAACTTTGCCTAGTAATACCTACGGCAAATTACAAGGCACCTCTATGGCATCACCCATTGTGGCGGGAGCTGTGGCTTTGGCTAAGAGCTTTGGAATAAAGAATGGCATCAGCTGGTCTCCCTACAAGCTAGAACTTTTCATGCTTAATAGCGCTCGAACTGAGACTCAGCTAAATAATTATGTGCGCGGTGGTCGTCACTTGGATTTAGAAAAGATTGTCCAAGAAATTCAAAACAACAAATCTGCTTATCAGTAAATTTTGTTGAACAACCACTTGAGCGCAGGTGGGCTTTTTCAAGTGGTTGTAATTAAAAACATTTTAATTAGGAGTTTTCTTGCAACTTGAAAACCTCATAGGAAGGTACAAGGGGCACCAGCCAAACACTGCGGTCAATAAAGGGATGATTCCGACCAACCCCCAAGGACTTTCGTACAAAAAACCAAGGGCCAAAATCATAAGACCAAGAAGTACACGAAAGAGGCGATCTGCCCCACCGACATTACATTTCATAAATCCTCCACTTGAATTTGATTAAAGCGTTTTTGTTGTTCATAAATTTTTTCTTCACCTTCTCGTTCTTCTAAAACTTCCACCAGGCATTTTAAAAGATCCTCGCTGGTAACAATACCAACCACATCATTTTTCTCTGTGAGAAGAAACGAGGAGATTTTGTACTCTATCATTTTTTTAGCAATAATTTTTTCGGGAATATCAGCGGGCAAAGACATCACCGGTGTTGTCATGTAGTCATTTACAAAAATATTTCTATCTATGACCAGATTTTCAAAAATAAAACCTTTTTCTAAACTAATAGAAGAGGTGGTGGCGCGGAGAATGTCGCGATCAGAAAGAATTCCTGTCACTTCTCCTGAATCATCATAGACCGGCAAATGCCGAATGTTGTTTTGCTTCATTAATAAGTAGGCGTCTAAAAGACGATCACTTTCTTTGACTGAAATCAGTGGGCGCATCCATAATTCTTTGACCCCCATATCTCCCTCCTTCTTCTTTCTTTTTGAGATTAAAATGCCCGCTTGGGTTATATGAAGAGGCATTTTTTCTCTGCTAAGTAGGTTTTATTATTTATAAACTTCATAAATGCTTGGAATTGCATATGGAGTGCCAACTGGACCAGTAAAATTTAATTTTTACCGATGACTTGGGCCCGAAGGGCCTTTGAGACACGTTGGGCGGTGCCTTCAGGGATACGGATTTCACGTCCCCCTGCCTGAACAGGGATATACCCTCGAATGAGCTCAGGGTTTAATTCTTTAAGAGAGGATTTTGAAAGGCCGGCTTGACTCGCTAGTGTCTCCAAGCGTGTGCCTCCAGGAACATAAATATATTCAAACTCCAAGGGTTTTTGTTTTTGAATATTTTTAAATCCATAGAGAGAAGGCGTTTTTGCTATCAACATAGTTGCGATTAATTTAGGAACGTAGTTATTTGTTTCTCTCGCAAGAACACCCAATCGAGCAATCTCCCAAAAATCTCGAGTTTGATACTTGGCCATGGCTCGAGCAATGCGATTCTCTCCAGCGTTGTAGCTAGCGGCAGCCAAGTTCCAACAATCAAACATAGAGTAAAGATGCTTTAAATATTTGGCAGCGGCTCTAGTGCTCTTTTGAAAATCTCTTCGCTCGTCCAACCACCAGTTGGTTTCAAGCCCAAAGCGCTCTCCAGTAGAGGCAATGAACTGCCATGGGCCTACGGCCTTTGCATGGCTGACAGCATGAGATGTGAGGCCACTCTCAATCATAGCAATGTAAGCAAGGTCAGTAGGAAGCCCTTCTTCTTTAAAAATTTTATTTATAGATGGCAAATAGCGTGAAGAACGGCTGAGCCATCGAGAAAAAGCCAATCGACCACTTCCTTGAAAATACTTAATCCAATGTCGTACTTCTTTGTTGTACTCAACGGGATATTCAAAAACAGCAATGGGTTGAGCTTTGCGCCTTCTTGCTTGTTGATCTAGGCTTTCCCACAGGGCTTGGGGTGCACCATAGGTAGTGAGTGTAGCCATTGTGGTGAGAGTAAAAACGAGCAAAAGACGTGCAGACATGTAGCTATTATGTCGTTGATTTTAATTTTATGTCCATTCTCTATCTTTGACGTCCTGTCATGAATCTGACGTTCAAAAATGTAAAAAACCAGATCAAAGACTAGGCTAGTGAAAACAGTCTTCCATTCAATTGCAGATGAGGTCAGTGGGTCTGGGTGGAACAGGGCTTGCTGTCAAAGACTGTATCAGGAGAGGGATTTCGAAACCTAGACCCATGGAGGGGACTTGAGCACTAAGGGAATTTACACTGCAGTGAGTGGCGCCGTAGCACAAAGCCAACGGTTAGAAACCATTGCAAACAATATTGCCAATGCCAATACTCCTGGCTTTAAAAGAGATGCTCAAATCTTTAAAGAGTACCTCACAGCTCATGAACAAGCTCCAGAGGTTATTGAAGTTCCTAAAATTCCAGCGTCCGTTGAAAGTTTCTACGATATGCAAGGTGCCGACAAAAGTTATGTAGATAACGATGGAACCTATACAGATTTCAAAGCGGGCGCCATAAAGATCACTGGAAATCCTTTGGATGTTTCTATTGAAGGTAATGGTTTTTTTGAAGTTCTATCTCCTCAGGGCGTTCGTTATACACGTGCCGGATCTTTTACTATTGGTGGCGAAGGACAGCTCGTAACAAAGGATGGCTTTCCTGTTTTACAGCCTGGAGCAGGTGGCAACCCACAGGGACGAATGATTCGTCTGAACCCAGGTGCAGATGTACGTATCACACGAGAAGGAGAAATCTTTCAAGGAGTCAATCCCATAGGGCGTCTATCAGTTGTTTCCTTTTCTAATAAGGATGCACTTCAAAAGGTGGGACAGTCTAACTATAAACTTCGCGAAACTATCCCGACGACAATTACAAATAGCATAGATTCAGTTGTTCAGCAGGGCACTGTAGAGTCTAGCAACGTGAATATCATTAATGAAATGACAGATATGATTTCAGCGACACGAACATTTGAAAGTTTACAAAAAGTAATTCAGGCCCATGATTCCATCAATGATAAATTGGTGAATCAGATACCAAGGTATTAGAGGGAGAGCTCAATGATTAAGGCATTAAATACAGCGGCTTCAGGAATGCAGGCACAGCAGACAAATATGGATGTGATCTCCAACAACTTGGCCAATGTGAACACGACTGGATTTAAAAAAGGCCGTGCAGAGTTTGAAGATCTTTTGTATCAAACAATCAAAGAGCCGGGGGCTCAAACGGGCGCGAATTCTATTTCTCCCAATGGAGTGCAGGTTGGGCTTGGTGTTAAAACGGCTGGTGTTTCCAAAAGTTTTGAGATGGGAGCCCCTCGAATCACAAATAACCCATTAGATATTCAAGTAGAAGGCCCAGGTTTTTTTCCAGTTCAAACAGCCAATGGGCAAGTGGCTTATACCCGTGATGGGACTTTCAAAAAGGATCCCAATGGCCGCATTGTGGATAAAAATGGAAATTCACTTCAACCTGAAATCACAATTCCTCCTGGGAGCACGGCAGTAGATATCAGTGCCAACGGGGTGGTGCAGGTGGCTGTAGGCGAAAACAATGAGATACAAACAATAGGCCAAATTCAGTTAGTTAATTTTGTTAACCCATCGGGTTTAAAGTCTGTTGGTCGTAACTTATTTGTACCAAGCAATGCTAGCGGAATTCCCATTCAGGGCAATCCAGGAGAAAACGGCTTGGGTATGGTCTCTCAAGGTCAGTTAGAGGCAAGTAATGTCAACGTGGTGGATGAAATGGTCAATATGATTCAAGCTCAAAGAAGTTTTGAGACGAATTCAAAGGCAATGCAAGCGGCCGATCAAATGCTTCAGACGGTGAATAATTTAAGATGATGCGTGTTGGACTTTTGATGATTATTATATTTTCCGCTTTTCGCTCTTTTGGCGGTGAGGGTGTTCTTAAGGTGCGCTCTCAGGCTGTCGTCTATGATAAGATGATTACCTTAGGTGACCTTGCAGACTTTCATCTGTTACCAAAATCTGTAGAAAACAGAATTTCAAAAATTAAATTATCAGAAGCTCCAAAAAATGGTGAGGTGAGAGTTTTTTCTAGCGTCGCTTTATCTCAAATACTACGACAGGCTGTTAAAAACATTGAGACAGTTAAGATAGTACTTCCTAATCAGACAAGGGTGATTGGGGCTAGTGCACGCTTAAGCCCTGAAAGTGTTAAAGCTCAAATTATCACGGGTCTCGCACAGTCCTGCGGCGACTGTAAGGTGGAGGTTGTAGAACTCCAGTGGCCTGAGAATATTGTTTATAACGATCAAATGTTATGGAGCTTAGTAGGAGACTTGCAAAAGGCGAGGGGCAGTTTTCAAATTGGCCTAGAGATCTATAATTTGAGTGGAGATCTCAACGGCGAGCCGAACGGCAAAAAAAATCACTATTGGCTATCGGGTCGTACGCGGATTATGGCTAAAGTTCCCGTTGCAAAAAGAAATCTAATGTATAATCAGAATTTAAGAGAAGAAGATGTGGAGTGGGTGATGAGGGATATCACTCAAATAAGAGATGGGGTAGCAGAGATAGAGGACTTAACCTCTGCCTATTTAAGACAATCTGTTGCCTATGCGCAAATTCTTCTAAAAACATATTTAGTAAAAACACCTCTAGTCACCAGAGGAAAAATGATCACTCTTCAGTTTCATTCAGATAAAAACTGGACATTGAGTGCCAGGGGCGTTGTTCAAGAGTCTGGTTATCTTGGTGATCAAGTAAAAGTCCTCAACCCAGATACAAAAAAAGTAGTTGTTGGTGTTGTGAAATCTAATGAATTAATTGAGGTTCAGTGATGAAAGTAGGTCAAAACATTCTTTCTCTTCTTTTGATGGTAGGAGTTATCTCTTTATCTACTGGCTGTTCGAGCTTCGGTCGCAAGATGAAAGATCTATTCTCAGGCTCTTCTAGTTCGCCCACAAGATCGCAACCTCATGCCTCGGGTCCCTCTACAAAGTTTTCGCAAACGGAAAACTACAATGCGCCACAAGATGAAAAACTATATCGCCGAGTGAACCGTGACATTTTTGAAAAAGAATCTGTTTTAGATGATCATGCGGGATCTCTTTGGGTTATGGAGGGGCAGGGCTCTTATTTATTTTCGCAGAATATGAATCGAGTGACTGGTGATGTGATTAACATTTCACTCGATGGCCCTCCTAAAGCACAATTAGAAAAGAAAGTAGAAATTATTAAGTATTTATTAGATCGCACCAGAAGGCAGCGGCAGATTGCCTCTGCTCAACAGAAGGCTGCTGCAGAAGCAAAAAAAGAGGAAAAGCCTGCTGATCCCAAAGCACAAAATGCTGTTAAGACACAGCAGGATGCAGTTGAAAAAGAAGAAGAGCAAGCGGAGAAAAATAGTGTGTTTGACGTGAGCACGGTGCCTTCACGAATCATAGATCAGTTGCCTGATGGTAGTTATCGTGTGAAGGGCAGCCAGAGCTTTATGGTTGGGCGTAACGAGTACAAGGTCATTGCAACAGGCCTAGTAAGACCTGCTGATGTTAAGGATGAATCTATTTTAGCGACAAAAGTGTACGACTCAAAATTTGATATCGTAGGTATACGAAAGGAGACCAAGTGAGGTTTTTTCTCCTGATAAATATTTTTATTATGATTGTTGCTGCGGCTTTTAGAGTTCAAGCCGCTCGCATTAAGGATATTGCTAATGTGAGGGGGGTTAGAGAAAACCAACTCATTGGTTATGGCTTAGTTGTGGGCTTAAAGGGTACAGGTGACGGTAAGAATGAATTCACGAGTAAAAGTTTTGCCCGCATGCTGGACCTCGTCGGTTTAAAACTTGAGAGCAATGAAATTGCTAGCAAGAATGTGGCGGCTGTATTGGTGACGGCTGTACTTCCTCCTTTTGCTCGCTCAGGTAACAAAATTGATATCACTGTGAACGCCATTGGAGAGTCCTCCAGCCTTGAGGGAGGGACTCTTGTGCAAACGCCACTGCGGGCCGCAAACCAACAAGTCTATGCCGTAGGACAGGGCTCTGTGCTCGTTGGATCAAGTGATGGGCAGAAGGTTCACACAACGGTAGCGCGAGTTCCTAACGGTGCCATTATTGAAAAAGATTTAGATGTAGAGTTTTCTAGTCAGAAGATGTTTCGTTTAACACTTCATAGTCCTGATTTTACCACTGCTGCGCGATTGGCAAAAACGATCAATCAAGATCTTGCGGGCAAATATGCGGCGGCGAAAGATAGTGCCACAGTGGATGTGATTGTCCCCTTTTCTTATGAGGGAAATGCTGTGGAATTAATGGCAAATATTGAGTCATTGGATGTGCATACGGATGGCAGAGCTAAAGTTGTTGTGAACGAAAAAACAGGTACTGTGGTCATCGGTGAGCACGTGAGAATTACAAAAATAGCGATCAGTCATGGCAATCTCTCGTTAAAGGTCGGGGATGGTAAATCTAAAGACCAGAAGGGTGATCGTGTGGCTATGGTCGAGGGCGAGGCTAGTGTTGGGGACATCGTAAAAGCGATGAACGCCCTTGGAGTCTCGCCTAAAGACTTGATTACAATACTTCAAAATATCAAAGCGGCAGGTGCGTTACAGGGTGAATTAGAAATTTTATGAAAAAGGGCTTTGGGGTTTTTGAAAGTATTCATAAGATGAATGTATATGTTACCAACACATGGATGTGTTGGGATCCGGGGGAGGGTGAGTCGAAGGTCACGAACCATGGAAGGTGTTACGTAGGCTGTTTTTGCAGGAAACAGTGGCATAGTGACGGTCATCGCCAAGAACTGGTAGAGAGCTCATTGTGCAGAGTGAAGTGCAGGATGCACGGACTGGGTGGCTCAACTCCCCTTCTTTTTTTTCTAAATAATACAGTTCACAAGGAAGTGAACTGTGGACATTAAGCCGAAAGCAGATCTTCAAAAAACTCTGCAGCAGAAAATGCCTCAAAAAAATGAAAAAGTTTTTGGTGCAGCAAAAATGTATGAGCAGCAATTTTTGCGCGAGATGGTTAAGGCTATGCGTTCTACAGTCAGTGAAAGTGATCTTGTGCAAAAGAGCATGGGCGAAAAAATTTACAGTGAACAATTAGATGATCAGTATGTGGAGCAGTGGTCAGATCAGGGTGGTATCGGTTTAGCAGATATGATCTATGAGCACATTATGGAAAGATATTATCCATCAAAAAGTATGATGCAAAGACCAAGGGGGCCAATGCCCTTAGAGAAGAATAAAAATATAGAAATGAAAGTTGAAGACAAGGGGAATAATAAAAGCTCATACTACTTTTCTCCACCCCCAGATAAAGAGCTCAATGTGGTGACAGCGCCATGGGAAGGGCGAGTTTCATCGACTCAAACCAATGGGGATCGTAAAACAATTACCCTAGAGCATGACAATGGATTGAAATCGGTGATGACATTTATTGGCACCTTGACCCCTGATCTCAATCAGGTTGAAGCTGGTCAAAGGTTAGGCTTGTCGACGAAGGACCTAATTTGGGCTCTGGAATCCAATACGTAACTTTCTTTAAGGAAATATAAAGCGGTTCTTTTAAGTGTGTGTCTCAGTATGATACACTGTGAATGAGAGTAAAAAATAAAATTGGAGGCTGACATGAAAGTCACATCAAACAACATAAATAATCCGTTAAAATCAGAAGGCTCAGGCTCTTTAAAGTCATCCTCCGATATGAAGTCAAAGTCTTCTGGTGAAAATAGTATTTCGGATATTGATTTTTCTACTTCCGCAAAAGTAGGACTTTCTGAAAAAGCTCAGGATGCTAAGAAGGCTTATGAAATTGCTAAGGGTGGATCTGAAGTTGATGAAGCTAGGGTGGCAAAGTTTCAGGCTTTGATTGATAGTGGAAATTACAAAGTAGACTCTGAAGCGCTTGCGGACAAGATGGTGGATGAGCACTTAAACTTTGCTCAGGATGATGAGTAAACAATAACGGGGTGATCTTAATACCCCTATTCCATGGATGGAATAGATGATCAATGAACACTTTGAACGATTAAAAGAATGCCTTGAAGATCAGCAGAGAGTCTATCAGGCCCTTTTGGATTTGGTTATCCAAGAGAAAGATCTCCTTATTCATGCTGACATTGCAGAGCTAGACAAGAGTAATAAACATAAAGAAGCTCTTGTAGGAAAAGCCAAAGGCTTAGATAGAGTTCGAGAAGTTCGTGTGGATGAGTTATTGGCCAGTCTACAAATACCGCCACAAAAAATACGCTTAACGGAATTGGCCCAGCATTTTTCTGGAAAAGAAGCTGAACTATTACTGGCCTATCAAAAATCCCTCACTCTTGTTTTAGAGAGACTCAAAGAGGTTAATGTTCAAAATGAAAAACTCACGCAGTCAGCCAAAAAAGCAATTGATGGCGTGATCTCTGTGCTTAAAGGACAGCTTCCAGAAAACAAGGTCTATAAGAAAAAGGGAAGTTTACAAAAGAACACACATCCTGGTTCCATTGTGAGCAAGGAAGTCTGATGGGAAAAGTTTCTTCGGTACTCAACGTTGCAACCCGCGCCATGATGAACAGTCAGAATGCTTTACAGACTGTTTCTCATAACATCGCCTCCAAAGATGTAGAGGGTTATTCTCGCCAGCGCGTGGAGTTTGAGACAACACCTGCAGTGCATGAAGGAAACGTCCAGTATGGTACAGGATCTAGAACGAAAACCGTTACAAGAATTAACAATGACTATCTTGAAAAACAAATCCAAACCGAAAATTCAAAATTAGGAACCTCAAAGGGAAGATCAGAAAATCTCTTAAGAGTGGAAAGTATTTATAACGATCAAATGAGAAAAGGCGTTAATCAGTTTGTCACTGAATTCTTCAACTCCTTTCGAGAGTTAGCAAACAGCCCTGATAGCCAGGCCACAAGAGACCTTGTCAAGCAAACGGCTAACGCTGTTACAGAAGACTTTCGCCGCGTGAGTGATCAGTTAAAACAAGTTCAGCATGATGTTGATATTCAACTAACGGCTCACACCGAAGAAGTGAATAGTATGTTGCGCGAAATTGCTTACCTGAATGGTGTGATTGAGCATATCGAGTTTACCGGGGCGCAGGCCAATGACGAAAGAGATCGTCGCGACCAGGTGCTAAAGGAACTAGGGCAAAAAATGAACATTCGCTATTCTGAAGGTGATAGCGGTAAGGTGAATGTTTTGGCAGGAGACAATGCCATTGTCGTGTCAGGCGGTGAGTACGCAGAGCTAAGCGCAGTGAGCTCTGGAGAACGCGGCGATAAGCGCGAGGGAAATGTTGATATAGTTTTTAAATATAACCACACAGCTCCCTCTGTGATCACCGATCAGATCACTGGTGGTGAGATGGGTGGCGCTATTGAGGTTCGTGATCGTACGATCAATAAACTCTTAGATCGTATGGATAAGTTGGCTTATGAATTAGCTGATAATGTCAACGCGGCCCATCGAATGGGTTATAATAAGTATGGCAAAACCCAGCAGGATTTTTTTAACCTGAAAGGGTCAGTGCGAGGTTCTGCAGAACGATTGGCCCTCTCGGATAAGGTAGAAAAAGATGTTTGGAGTATCAGCGCGGCGGCAGCACCCGAGGCTCCTGGTGATAACCGTGTCGCCAATTTAATTTCTTCATTGCAAAACCAAAAGCTAATGGAAAAAGGAACAAGCACTTTTAATGATTACTATAACGGCATTGTTTCAGAGATGGCTGTTGGAGTGAGGCACGCAAATCAATTGGTAGAGCATCAGTCAAATATCGTAGAGCAACTTAAAAATATTCGTGAAAACATCAGTGGTGTGAATTTAGATGAAGAGGCC
>Ga0210057_1010921_pt1 | contig 10165 bp, 9 predicted proteins | sample CryGeyCG2114_010_2_FD_183968 | JGI IMG/M metagenome (GOLD analysis project Ga0210057, IMG submission 183968) | Groundwater microbial communities from aquifer - Crystal Geyser CG10_big_fil_rev_8/21/14_0.10 (SPAdes) (version 2) | ecosystem: Environmental > Aquatic > Deep subsurface > Groundwater ...
CTCATTGATGGCGAAGAAGATAACTACGCTACTTTGAAAGAGAGAACCTTCGAACCCTGCAACCAAGAACTCAACCCTGAAACCTTGCTCTTCTCTGCCCAAAACTCACCCACCACTCAACAAAGTCAAATACAAGTAATAGTGGGATCCATCACTGTGGGACAAATACAAACATCAAGCAACTGTCACTATCCAAAATACTACAACGAAGTCGTGACTCCATTAATTCAAAGCTCGTGCTTGGAATGCCATCATCAAAGCAATCTTAATCCACTGACATGTGATTTTTTAATAGAATCATACAAACAATCAGGAGCTTTGAACTGGAAACAGCATTTTATGAGCGGCCAACATCATTCAAAAATAGGTTCCACTTTGCAGATTGAAGCGCTCACTCAGTATTTAAATCTTGAAACCACAAATGATAATAACAGTATAAATAAACTTTCTAAAGGCTTTGAGAAGCTCATTCCATTCTTAAACCCCGAAGCAACAAAGGACAGCAGTCTTACGGGAAGAATTTACTCAACCTTTAACAATTTCAAAAATTTACTTCAACTAGAGACATCAGAAAATCTAAAAAAGTACACCACTGTCACCACAGGGATTAAGAGTGTTCATACCTGTGCACTTAATGAAATCACTCATCAAGCGAAATGTTGGGGCAACAACTACAGAGGGCAACTTGGGTCTGCCAAAGAAATTGATAAAAAGTTTCTTAAAGAGGTAGCTCCTCTCCCCTTCAAGAATGTCAAACAACTTGTAGCTGGAGATGCTTACACTTGCGCCCTCTTCAATGATGGCACAGCTAAATGCTGGGGAGACAATACATCAGGGCAACTTGGCTATGGATATGTAAGCGATTATAAACTTCCCAATTATATTGAGCCACTTTTGCCTTTAAAGAATATCAAACAACTGGCTGCTGGAGCTTCTCACACCTGCGCCCTCTTCAAGGATGGTACCGCTAAATGCTGGGGATTAAACTTCTGGGGCGAATTGGGGTATGAAGGCACAAGCGAATATAAACTTCTGAAAGATGTTGATTTTTTACCTCTTCGTAACATCAAACAAATTGCTACAGGAATGGATTATACCTGTGCCGTATTCAATGATGGACGAGCCAAATGCTGGGGGTACAATGACTTTGGACAATTGGGACATGAGAGCATACGAAATTACAAACTTCTGAAAGATGTTGATTTTTTACCTCTTCGTAACATCAAACAAATCTTTACCGGATATAGACAAACTTGTGCCGTATTCAATGATGGACGAGCTAAATGCTGGGGAGGCAATCTTAACAGAGAATTGGGCTATGAAGACACTAGCGATTATAAATTTCTGAAAGATGTTGATTTTTTACCTCTTAATAACATCCAGCAAATTGCTACTGGGGACGGTCATACCTGTGCCGTACTTAATGATGGCAAAGCTAAATGCTGGGGATTAAACTTCTGGGGACAATTGGGGTATGGAGATAGAAACAATAGAATCCTCAAAGATGCTGATTTTTTACCTCTTAATAATATCCAGCAAATTGCTACAGGGGACGGTCATACCTGCGCCGTACTGGATTTTGGCCGTATCAAATGTTGGGGACGAAACGATGCCGGGCAGCTTGGCTATGATGATTTGAATATATTAAATGAGACTAAGCCCATATCCAGCGATGTACCCTTCTTTCCCCTGCTGGAGTTCTTTAAATGAGAGCACAAAAACGAAATGTAAATTTATTTGTTTTTGCTATGAGTTTTCTCACTCTCATGATTTTGTCTATTAGTTCTGATGCCAAACAAGCCCCCGACTGCCCCCAAGGCCTCGAGGCTTTTAGCCAAGGACTCCATAAAAAGCTTCGTAAAGACTGTGCCTACTGCCATGGAGGCCAGGGCCCGGGACCTAGCCACTCGGTAGAAGATCCTAAAGCCAGTTACAAGATGATCAAAAGTTTATTGAATTTATCTAGCCCCATCAAATTGGAGGGCTTGTCTGAATCCAAGTTCATCACCACCGGAGGTAACAACCACTGTGCCAGTATGGGGGTGGAGTGCAATACCTCCAGCGAAGAACTCATGAGTTTAGTGAAGCCTTGGATTGCAGTGGAGATCAAGAGCTGTTCTGTAGCTACAACAAAGCTCATCACTTCTGAAAAAACCAGCGTTCTGACTAAAGGCAAAGTCACTCTCAAAATCCCGGGCTACGACCAAGTACAAGCTCAGGCCATCCTTGATACACACGTCGCCAGTGATCAAGGAAAAGGCTATGTGAAGATTAAAAATCTAAAAATCTGTCATCCCAATGCTCAAGTCACTGTTCGCGGAATTAAAATCCTCGTTGATGGAGAAGAAGATAATTACGCCACTTTGAAAGAGAGAACCTTCGAACCCTGCAACCAAGAACTCAACCCTGAAACCTTGCTCTTCTCTGCCCAAAACTCACCCACCACCGGACAAAGCCAGATTCAAGTGAGCGTAGACTCAATAGAAGTTCAAGAAATATCCTCTACTTGCAAGTACTCTCAGCAGTACAATGAAGTGATTGCTCCAATGATTCAATCCTCGTGCTTAGAGTGTCATAATAACAACACCCCTCTCACTTGTGATTCTCTTATAAATACCTATCAACAGTCAGGACCTTTTAACCATCACGCTTATTTTTTGAGCGGGCGAATCCATCCTAAAATAGGCACAACTCTGCAAACGGAATTGCTCACTCAATACCTAAAGCTTGAATCTACAAGTGATAACTCTCTTGTTCAAAAATTCACCCAAGCCTTTGATAAAATTAAAAATCTAATTCATTCAAAAAAATCTGAAAACATTGATATCAATTCTGCCACTCTTATCACCGGAGCCATCAGCTTCACCACCTGTGCCCTTTTTAGTGATGGCACTGGAAAGTGTTGGGGAGACAATTATTACGGCCAAACCGGCAACGATAAGACAGGTTACTCCATTCTTATTCAAGAGGCCCAAGCTCTCCCATTTAGGAATATCCAACAAATTGTGTCTGGGGATGATTACACCTGTGCTGTGCTTGAATTCGGGCAAATCAAGTGTTGGGGATTAAATCAGTTGGGCCAAACGGGCAACGATAAGACAGATAACTTGATTCTTGCCAAAGATTCACAAGCTCTCCCCTTTAGTAACATCCAACAAATTGTGACTGGGAGAGGTCACACCTGTGCTGTGCTTGAATTCGGGCAAATCAAGTGTTGGGGATATAATAAGTTTGGACAACTCGGTTATTCAGATACCAAAAATCGATCTCAACCCGATGTCGATGATGTACCCTTCTTTCCACTACTGGAGTTCTTTAAATAAAGCTGCCCAAACAGTCCTAAGAACTCTCCATCAGCCCTTCATCAACTGATGAATGAGGGACTCAGGAGGTGGTTTTCTCCAAAGGCTCAACACATAACCACCGCCACCAGAGCCAGTGGGCTTCACAGACAAAGCCCCAGCCTCTAAGAGTTGTAACATATGAGATTGTAAAGGTCCTTCTGTCAGACCCCAACGCTCAAAACAAGTGCGAGCCTTTGTCATGGCCTCGGCCAAATCCTCTAAAGGTTTAGTCCCTTGCCCCTTCAGTGCTAGCTCCATACGCCTCACTGACTCTTTCATTTCTTCATCAATCTCTGTGGCTAAATAAGAATCCCGATTCCAAAGTTGTTTTACCTTAGTCACACACTCACTGGTTTTTGCCGAACGCCCACAATAAGAGAGATAAAATTGAGGCTTCAATTGATTTTCTAATTTTATAGGATCATGGCCCTTAGTAAAACACAGGCCCTCGCCCCTTAGAGCTACAGCCACATCTGCCCCGCTGCTCTCTCCATGAAACAGATCTTCTAACTTTTTTGAAAACAAAAACAAATCTGCAGACTTCACCCATCCAAGGTGTTCAAAATACTTAGCCATGGCCACACAGATAGCGGCACTGGCTCCCAATCCCGCGCCCACAGGAATGGAGTTCACAATTTCGATCTTCCCCTTAAGCTCTTCTCGACGATGTCCTGAAAGTTCCAATGCCTTTTCAATCAAACCCCAAAAAACAAGACTATCTGCCTGAGGATCTTTAGAAAGTAGGCTCAAGGGCTCATTAAGATCAGAGCAAATAAGATCTAAATGCCTTGCATAAAGAGGTAACACTAAAGCCGTACCACCACGAAGTACCGTGTGCTCTCCCGCTAAAATGTATTTACCATGAACTCTTGTTTTAAAATCTGTCATTCCATGTCCAATTTTATAAAATCTTATAGCTCGATAATTTTTCTAGCAAATCCCAACGATCTTCCTCTTGATCCTCTCGAAAAAGCAAATGCACGTTGGGCCCGGCATCCATCGTCACAAGAGGTCCATCACCCTCTCTCTCCCAATAAGATCTCACTATCTGCAAAACCTCCATAGATAGATCATTGATATAACCAAAAGGAGGGGCTGAGGTTTCAAATAAAGTGTGCATATCCCAAAACTCTGCCCAGGCAATTTCACAGGCCCTCGCCCATTGATTGTCCATAAGAGCCCCCATCAAAGACACTAAACGCTTTTCAGCTCGTTCCTGCCGATGAGAAAAATTCAAACTCGATTGCACTCTTTGATGGGCCTCAGAAGAAGAAACCTTCTTACTCTCTTCACTGACTACCACCACATGATGCCAAAAAGAGTTCGGCAAGCCCTCTGGCCGACTCACGCCTTCACTATTCCATAAAGTCCAAGGAGAAAAAAAAGAGCGACAAGAAGACCCAGAAGCCAATCGACTGTATTCCGAAAGTTGAAGAGGGTTATTTTTATTTTGTCCCCCGAAAGCTTGATCGAGCGCCATCGTGAGAGCGGCAAAGCTAGAGGCACTACTCGCTAGTCCACAACTTGCAGGAAAACCATTGAAAGACTTTACTTTAAATTTCTGCTCAGACCTGTAAAACTCTCGAAGGCGATGACATTGCTTTAAAAAAATTTTTTGTTCCGCCTCACCATAATTTTGCTGTGCATAGGAGACAGTGCCCATATCATCGGGCAAAATGCCCTCTCGGTACAGGCCCGTGATTTCTTCTAAACTCAAAGGTTCCCAATAATCCTCAGCATCAGAAATAGGTGTCACCTCAACGTAGCTTCGAAATCGTTCTAGGGTATAACTTAATGAGGAGTTCAGAGGCTTATTGTGCGCGCTTTTTCCCATATATTTTATGAGAGCAATATTAGAAGGGGCGGTGGCCCAATACTTTTCCATACTACAATTCCCCTTCGATCCTCAGACCATCACTCAATATGCCTTCAAAAAGTTCAAATTTTTTAGACAGCTGGTGCTGAAAATCAGAAGCCCTAGATTTTTCTAAAATCACCAAATAGCTATCGTTCAGAAGAGCTCCACAGCCCTTGGCAGATAGAACTCCTGGCTGAGTCCACAACCAGCGAATCTCCTCTGCCGATGTGGAGCTGACCAAACCCTCGGATTCCAAAGCCAATTGGTATTCTCTAAGAGTTTCACAGAATACGTCTAAATCTTGTTCTTTAAAGGATTCCACACTGTCTTCAGCGATACTCTTTAATGAGCTCCACTCTTTTTGCTTCATATTTTTAAGGTGTTCATGAGTGGCTACTTTTCGTGAACTTTTTAACAGACAAAACTTTGCCTCCTCAAAGCCCCACTCCAGCGTCTCTATCTCTTTATTGTTTTTATGAATAAAACTAATATCTCCTGAAATCTGAGAGAGCACATCGTAGTAGCTAGAGGGTGCCGCATTTGTTTCTTTTTGTAGGGATTCTAACTCTTCAAGAACATCCCAAATACCTAAAGACAAACCCCGCTTCAAACGAGAGAACGAGAGCAGCATAGACAATAAAGCGCTGGAACTACCAAAACCGCCATGGCCTTCATAGGGATCCACAAAATGAAATTTTAAATCACTTTGATTTTCCATCAGCGGAGCTAATATCGGATAGCTTTCAAAGTTACATTGAAATCCATCACTAGATTTTTGAATCAATAATTGAAAACGTGGCTCGGTGGATAGCACCAAGGCAGGTCCTCCATTGAGAGCCACATACTCGCCAATGGCAAAGGTTTTACTGGGGACTGAGAGACTCAACATGACGACTTCTTAATTTTTCTAAAATTTCTACTGCTTGAGTGAGACTCACACGCTTTTCTTTTTGTAAGACTAACTCCAACTCTTTTTTAAGATCAGGAATTTCATGACCATTAGCCCCCGCAGCCAAAGCCAAATTAGTGGTGTGTAGTTTCATATGTCCTTTAACAATTCCCACTGTAGACAGGGCTCTCAAGGCACCTAAATTTTGTACCAGGCCCACCGCCGCCATCACACGTGAGAGTTCCTCTGCTGATTGGATTTTTAAAAGCTTTAAACATAGTCTTGCTGTGGGATGAAGTTTTGTCATTCCACCAACTGTACCCACAACAATAGGAGCCTCAAGGGTACCTACAAGGTATTCACCCTCTCTCTTCCAATGGGTAATAGAACGATACTGCCCCTTACGGGATGCATAGGCATGGACTCCGGCTTCAATGGCACGCCAGTCATTGCCTGTGGCCACAGCCACAGCATCGATGCCATTCAACACACCTTTGTTATTTGTGGCTGCCCTATAGGGATCCACTTGAGAAAACAAAGAGGCCTCTTCGATACCTTGAGCCACAAGAGGATCAATATTTTTTATAAGCACTTTGGCACGGGTTAATTTTGTATCTACCAAATTTGAAAGAATACACATGGTGACTTTTTCTTGGGTCACTTTTTCGATCTCTGGCTTTAAAGCCTCACACACTTGATTAATAATATTAGCACCCATGGCATCTCGAGGATCCATCAGCACATGAATCACCAGCATTTTCTCTTCGGTAGTCGTTTCTGATTTTTTTTGTGAGCCATCTTCTGCCACATAACGATCTATCACTCGAATTTGTAGATCTCGAACACCGCCACCTCTTCGTACCAAACCCTCAGCAATTTGGTTACCTCTTTGGATCAGCTCTTCTTTGATTGATAAAATGGCATCAATGGCTTTAGTAACATTTTTAACTTTAGCTAACTGAATCTGGCCGATGATATCTTGACCAACACTTTCAGTGGTCACCAAACCATTCTCTTTGACCCACTTTGCAGTACTGCTCGCCGCCGCAATAATGGACGTTTCCTCAACGGCCATAGGAATCACTTTATCTTCACCATCAATACGAAAGTTTGTGGCTACTCCTAGGGGCATTTGAAAGTAGCCAATCACATTCTCAATAAAATGCTCCGCAAGATCAGGATTAACGGGAGCTCCACGATCTAAAAAGGAGGCCTCTTCTAAACTTAAGTACCCTAAACGCACCAGCCTTCTCAGACGTTCAGATCTTGGTAATTTTGAAAAACCACTCAAGCCATACTCAGCCATTATATTTCCCCTTTAGGTCCTTCAAATATAAGCTTCCTGTACAAAAAAGAGCTATTTTTAATTCATATTCATAACGCTGCATGAGCTGAACAACAGCCTCACTACCCTCTTGAGCTGCCACCATAAAGGGCTGAGCTATACCTACCTTCTCTGCCCCCATAGCTAAAAGTTTAGCCACATCTAAACCAGAGCGAACGCCCCCAGAGGCCCAAATTTCGTAATCTGGTGAGATCGAGAGGGTCTGCTGAAGTGATTCCACTGTAGGGATTCCCCAGTGATGATAGGTTTTTGCAGCTTCAGCCAAAAGGGACAATTTTTCCGAACGAGCGCCCTCAATGCGTCCCCAGTGAGTTCCGCCTCTCCCACTCACATCAACAGCTCTTAAACCAATATTTTTTAATTTTTTTGCTGTGGAGTTAGAAATCCCGCAGCCGGTCTCTTTCAGAATCACAGGAATTTCTAGCTGACGACACAAGTTTTCCAATGCCTCTAGGCCCCCTTTAAATTGAGGAGTTCCTTCTTTTTGCAAAACCTCTTGTAAGGGATTGGTATGTACTATCATAGCAAGGGCTTCAAGATTTTCTGCCAATTGCTTCACCTGATCTGTCTTTGCTTGGATTAACTGGGAAATACCGATATTCCCCATAAGAGCTACCTTAGGAAATTGCTTTCTAAGATTTTTCCACTCTTTAAAACCCTCAGTATCAAAAAGCTCTCTTCGCTGAGATCCCACACCCATCACCCAAGAGTTATGACTGCAAGCCTCAGCTAAACGTAAATTGATTTCTGCTTTTTTATGACCAGCAGTCATTGAACTAATAAAAATAGGAGCCCTTGTAGGAACTGTAAAAAAAGAGCTCTCTATACTGATATCTTGAAAATCGATTTCTGGAAGCGCTTCGTGAATCAAGGAAAGATGATCTAAGCCACTGGATCCAAGAGCTTGATGTTCAATACGTAGAGCCTGCTGGATATGATCAAGTTTACGACCCTCAAAAGTGGGATCGTAAACTCCAAGCTCTTTTTCCATTTTTACTTAATAACCTGCTGAACAAGCTTCGCAAATCCATCCTGATCATGAACTGCCATGTCAGCTAATACTTTTCTGTCTAATTGGATATCAGCTTTTGCCAAAGCTCCCATTAAACGCGAGTATGTAGTTCCATTTTGTCTTGCAGCTGCATTAATACGAATAGTCCATAGGTTTCTAAAGTTTCTTTTACGAACTTTACGATCTCTAAAAGCAAATGCTAGTGCACGATCAAGTCTTTCACGAGCTTGAGTGTACAGGCGGCTTGCAGAAGAGTAATAGCCACTGGTTAATTTTAATACTTTCTTATGTCTTTTGCGGGTTTTAAACCCACCTTTTGCTCTTGGCACAACTCACCTCCAACTTAAAATAACAACATTAAACGTACACGACTCATATCTGCATCTTTCACATATGCATCTTTGGCGAGGTGGCGTTTTTGTTTATGGTTTTTTGCACTTAAGTTGTGGCGACGTTTTGCATGTTTCCTTTTGACCTTGCCACTGGCCAATACCTTGAAGCGTTTTTTCGCTCCAGAATGGGTCTTCATAGTTTTCTCCTTCTCCTAGAGGGTGTCCAAAAGGTGGAACTTTCCACAACGCATAATACGCCATGACCGATCTAGATATCATTTAGACCAGAAGGTTTACTACAAACCATGACTATAAGGCCATGGTTTTTTTAGCTTTTTTGAAATTAATGCCGAAAGAACTAGCCGGAAGCAGCCTCTGAACCCTCTTCTTCGGCCTCTTGGGACTTTTTAAACTCCTTTATTTTGGCTGGATCTGGAGCCAAAAGCAAAAAGAGCTGGCGACCATCCATTTTGGGAGGAACTTCTACCAAGGCAATGTCAGTGAGGGCTGCCACTACCTTTTTTAGAACCTGCTCACCCATATTGAGGTAGGCCATTTCACGGCCCCTAAAACGAAGGTTAAACTTCACTTTATCGCCTTCTTCTAAAAAGCGACGGGCATGTTTCAATTTCACGTCGAGATCGTGCTGCTCGGTGCGAGGTCGCAATTGTAATTCCTTAATTTGAATCTCCACCTGTTTTTTACGAGATTCTTGAGCTTTCTTTTTCATCTCATACTTGTACTTGCCATAATCCATGATTTTGCAAGTGGGTGGAGTGGCATTGGGGACCACTTCAATCAAATCTAAGTTCTTATCCTGAGCCATTCTGACGGCCTCTGGAACAGTAAAAATACCTAGCATTTTACCATCATCACTGATGACACGAACCTGGGGAGCTCGGATTTCTGAGTTCACCCTAAATCCTCGGTCACGTTCTCGCGCTTTATTGATACAAAACCTCCTGGTGAGTGTTATTCAGAAAGAAAAGGACTTTCCAATTTTCTTTCATTGATTTCCTCAAGAACTACCTTAAGAAAATCGTTTAATTCCATAGCTTCTTTATTTTGTCCATTACGAAGACGAAGACTCACTTTTTGAGCCTCCATTTCCTTATCCCCAACAATAATCATATAAGGGATCTTCATTAACTGAGCCTCACGAATCTTATAGCCCAGTTTTTCATTGCGAGAGTCATACTCCACTCGAATTCCATTTTCTTTTAAGATTTTTTCTAAGCCTAAAGAATAGGCCCCTTGCTTCTCGCTCACATTGATAATTTTGACTTGTACAGGGCTTAACCACGTAGGAAACCTTCCTGCACAGTGCTCGATATAAACCCCAATAAATCGCTCCAAAGACCCTAGAATCGCTCTATGGAGCATTA
>Ga0210057_1010922_pt1 | contig 10165 bp, 9 predicted proteins | sample CryGeyCG2114_010_2_FD_183968 | JGI IMG/M metagenome (GOLD analysis project Ga0210057, IMG submission 183968) | Groundwater microbial communities from aquifer - Crystal Geyser CG10_big_fil_rev_8/21/14_0.10 (SPAdes) (version 2) | ecosystem: Environmental > Aquatic > Deep subsurface > Groundwater ...
GGGTCTGTCATATTACAATTAGCAATTTTACAATTATTAGGCTGCTCACCCATCACTGTATTATAAGCCATCTTATAATCAATACAAATCCATTTGCTTGCTGATATCTGGGTGGTAGCGCAATATCCGGAATTATTACCGCCACCAATATTCCCTCTCATCACTATATTTTCATTGTTAGTTTCGCTTGTATTATCGTATGTTTGGATATCAGTACAAAGCAGGCTTATACTCTCATTAGCACAGTTTACTCTCCCATAATCTGTATCCGCATCCTTCAATATAACTGCTTTCATCCTAATTTGGTCCATAGCTGATTTTACTCGAGCGTCTTTAGCAGCTGTTTCACCTCCTCTCATAGAAACAAAAATCATTCCCGACAAAATCCCAATGATGGCTATGACCACTAATAATTCAATTAAAGTGAACCCTTTGATTTTATTTGGCATAGTTTAAAGTTTATAATTATTTATTTATATTAAAAATTTCATCGACCCGACCTTTTAATTTAATATACCGTTTACATTCTATCATATATTATATCTTTTTTAAAATAGTCAAGCTGTGGATAACTTTAAAGAGCCCCGCCTATCTGATAAAGCGGTAAAAATACCGAAGCAGCCAAAAAGCCGACCATTAGAGCTAAACCAATAATTAAGATTGGTTCAATAATACTGGAAAGAGAATCAATAAAAGTATCTATTTCTCTTTGGTAAAATCGAACAATATTCATTAAAGTAGTGCTTAATCTTCCTGTTCTTTCCCCCACTGCCGCCATCTGAACAAAAAGAGGAGGGATTTCTTCTGGAAATCGTTCTAAGACTGAGCTAATACTTTCTCCCTTAATAACTCTGTCTCTTACCTGGAGGATAATCCTTTGATAAGTATAGTTTCCGATAAGGTCAGAAGTAACCTCCAGGGCCTGGGCTATAGGTATGCCTGCGACAATTAAAGTGGAAAGGTTCTCGGCAAAGCGGGCTAAATAAAGATTCTTAAGGAAATTACCCAGGATAGGTAAATTCAAGGAAACTCTGGCTAAGGTTTCTTTTGCTTCTCTGGTTTTAAGATAAAAATAAAAAAAGGCAAAGATGGCAACTAAAATTAGGAGAATTATCCACCAGTAGCTTACAAAAAAATTAGAGATAGCAATAACAATTTTGGTAACTAAAGGAAGTTCTCTGCCTGCTTCTGTTAGTACTTTAGTTAATCCGGGAATAACAAAAAGCATCAAAACTATAAAAATCAGAACAAAAACTGTCAGAACTATGGCTGGATAAATCATTGCCCCAATGGTCTTGGAACGAAGGTAATAGTCTTTTTCTAAATGGTCAGCGATTCTTTCCAATACCTCAGTTAAATTACCCGAAACCTCCCCTGATTTAACCATATTGACATAAAAAGTAGAAAAAATTTTGGGATAACGAAAAAAAGCCCGAGAGAGAGGAACCCCTTCTCTAATGTTAGCAGAAATTTTATATATTTTTTCTTGAAAATCTGGGTTTCTGGTCTGGTCAGCTAAGGCATCAAGGGCTTCGGCTGGCGGGACTTTTGAATCAAGCATCGTAGCCAGTTGCCTGGAAAAGACCACTATTTCTTTGTAAGAAATCCTTTTAAAGAGCTTAATTTCTTGAAATAAAACTGGTTTTATTTGAATTTTTTCAATTAAAGTTGGGTAGAGTTCATTTTTATGTAAAACCTCAAGAGCGGCCTCTTCAGATGAGGCCTCTATAACCCCGGACTGAATTTTTCCCTCTTTAGTTCTGGCTTGGTAACTAAATCTCATAACTTGGAACTCTAGAATCCAGAATCTGGAATCTTGAATCTGGAATACCGAATGAAATTCATTATTCTATATTCTGTATTCTATATTCCAAATTCTATATTCTAAATTTATTAAACTCCGCCTATCTGATAAATCGGTAGAAACACGGAGGCAGCTAAAATTCCGACCATTAGAGCTAAACCAATAATCAAGACCGGTTCAATAATACTGGAAATAGAATTTATAAAACTATCAAGTTCTTCTTGATAAAACTGAACAACCTGAATAAGGGAGTCATCTAAGTGTCCCGTTCTTTCCCCCACTGCCGCCATCTGAACAAAAAGAGGAGGGATTTCTTCTGGAAATCGTTCTAAGACTGAGCTAATACTTTCTCCTTTAATAACTCTGTCTCTTACCTGGAGGATAATTCTTTGATAAGTATAGTTTCCGATAAGGTCAGAAGTAACCTCCAGGGCTTGGGCTATAGGTATGCCTGCGACAATTAAGGTGGAAAGGTTCTCGGCAAAGCGGGCTAAATAAAGATTCTTAAGGAAATTACCCAGGATAGGTAAATTCAAGGAAACTCTGGCTAAGGTTTCTTTTGCTTCTCTGGTTTTAAGATAAAAATAAAAAAAGGCAAAGATGGCAACTAAAATTAGGAGAATTATCCACCAGTAGCTTACAAAAAAATTAGAGATAGCAATAACAATTTTGGTAACTAAGGGAAGTTCTTTACCTGTTTCTATTAATACCTCAGTTAATTTAGGAATAACATAAACTAAAAGGAAAAGAAAAATTAAAATAAAAACCAAAAAAACTATGGCGGGATAAATCATTGCTCCAATTATCTGGGAACGAAAATGATATTCTTGCTGCAGGTGCTTGGATAATTTTCTTAAAACCTGGGAAAGATTTCCTGAAACCTCGCCTGCTTTTATCATTCCGATATAAAAAGTAGAAAAAATTTTGGGATAACGAGAAAAAGCCTTAGATAAAGAAAGCCCTCCCCGAATACTATCAGAAATTTTATATATTATTTCTTGAAAAGCAGGATTCCTGGTCTTTTGAGCCAAGGCCGAAAAAGCTTCGGCTGGCTGAATCTTGGAGTCAAGCATGGCAGCTATTTGCCTAGAAAATAACATTATCTCTTTTTGAGAAATTCCTCGGGGTATTTTTATTTCTTTTGCCAGTAAAGGCTTTTGTTTAACCTCTTTTAAAGAAGTTATAAAAATATTATATTTTTGTAAAACCTCAATAGCTGCTTCTCTGGAAGAAGCCTCTATTTGACCAGAGCGCATTTCTCCTTCCTTGGTTCTTGCCTGATAGGTAAACTTCATTAGATTAATCTTCTTAATTCTTCAGGGCTTAAAGAAAAAGATAAGGCATTTTCTAAACTGATTGCCTTTTTTCTGATAAGGTCGGCTAAGGACCTGTTTAAGGACCTCATTCCTAATTCATAAGAAGTTTCAATAATAAGGGGGATTTCGTGAATTTTATTTTCTCTAATTAAATTAGAGATAGCTGGATTATTTAACATTATCTCACATACTGGAACCACTCCCCCTTTTAAAGACGGAACTAATCTTTGAGAAATAATTCCTATTAAAGAACCGGAAAGCTGGGCTCTAATTTGGGCTTGTTGAGCGCCCGGAAAAGTATCCACCATCCGGTGAATGCTCTGGGCTGCGGAATTAGTATGTAAAGTAGCAAAAACTAAATGTCCGGTTTCAGCCGCAGTTATTGCCGTAGCCATAGTTTCAGGGTCCCGCATTTCTCCCACCATAATAACATCGGGGTCTTCGCGGAAAGTTGATTTCAAAGCTCTGGCAAAGGATAAAGTATCCTGGTATAGTTCTCGCTGGTCAATGATTGATTTATCATCCTGAAAAACATATTCAATTGGGTCTTCAATAGTGATTATTCGACAAGCCCGAAGATGATTAATTTCGTCAATTAAAGCAGCCAGGGTTGTAGATTTACCATGAGAAGACGGACCGGTAACGAGAATAAAACCCTGTTTTTGTTGACAAAATTGATGCATCTGCTCAGGTAAATTTAATTGCTCAATAGTTCTGATTTTGTCCGGCACTAATCTTAGAGCAACGCTAACCGACCCTCTTTGATAAAAAGTATTAACCCTGAAACGAGCTCTATCTTCAAAATTATAAGAAAAGTCAATTTCTTTTTCTTTTAAAAATCGATTTTTTTGCCCTTCTGTCATCAGAGCAAAACTTAAACCTTGGGTATCCGCTGAAGTTAATTTTTTCTCTTTGAGAATAGGAAGTAGTTTTCTTTCAATTCTTAATACCGGCGGATGGCCCGCTGAAAGATGAAGGTCGGAAGCCTGCTCCTCCATAGTTAAAGTTAAAAGCTGCCCGAGATAAGAAGAGTATTCCATAAGTTTAAAATTTATTTTTTAATTCAAGATTATAATTACAAGAGAGGGAGACCGAGCACGTAAACCATTATGTGCTTCGGTTGACCGAGTGAAGTAATTATGCGGCGAAGCCGCAATATGTTATTCATACATTAGCGAATCAAGGTTCTTGAGCGGAGCGAAAGGTTCTTAGACAATGGCTTTCCGAAGGAAAACATTCAAGGTTCTGCGAACAAAGTGAGCGGGTTCTTATTCCTCTGAGACTCGCATTACTTCTTCCATAGAGATTAACCCCTCAAGCGCCTTTAATATAGCATCTTGTCTCATAGTAGCCATACCCTGTCTTTCAGCTTCTTGAGTAATTTTTAATTCAGAAGGTTCTTTTAAAATTATTTCTGCTAATTGGTCGGTCATCTTTAGGGTTTCAAAAATTCCTATCCTTCCCTTTACTCCTTTAAAATTGCATTTTTTACAACCCTTAGCTTCATAAAGATAGAAAGGGTCAGGAATTTTAAGCTTCTTTGTAACCTCCCCTGGAAGAGATTCTAATTCTTTGAGAATTATTTCCTTCATCGCTTTTTTAGGTTTTACTTTCTCTTTACAGTAAGGGCATAATACTCTAGCTAATCTTTGAGCGATAGCAATATTTAAAGCAGGAGGAATTAAAAATGGCTTAATCTGCATATCTATTAATCTTGGAATTACTCCTACGGCATTATTGGTATGCAGAGTTGATAGAACTACATGACCAGTTAGGGCGGAATGGATAGCTAAAGCTGCTGATTCTTCATCTCTAATCTCTCCCACCATAATAATATCCGGGTCTTGTCTAACAATGTGGCGAAGCCCTTGAGGAAAATCATAACCAATTTCAGGTCTAATTTGAGATTGATTTACCCCCCCCATAAAGTACTCTATAGGGTCTTCTAAAGTAACTATATTAACTTCTTCTTTGTTTAAAATTTGCAGGAGGGCATATAAAGTTGTGGTTTTACCAGAACCGGTAGGACCGGTAGCTAAAATCATACCATACGGGTTTTTTGCTGCTTCTTTAAGAATATCCATATTTCTTCCAGTTAGCCCCAATTCTTTATAACTTTTTAATCCTTCGGTTGGGTCCAAAACTCTAATAGCTACTTTCTCTCCTAATTTAATTGGAAAGGTAGAAACCCTGAAATCAACTTCTTTTTCACCAATTTTAGCTGTAAATCTACCGTCTTGAGGAATTCTGGTTTCATCTATTCTTAAATTAGAAAGAATTTTCACCCTGGCCACTATTGAGGGATGAACTGCTAGGGGTAAAAAGAGGGATGAATATAAAATTCCATCCATCCTGAAACGAACTCTTAATTTTTTTGTAGTCGGCTCTATATGAATGTCAGATGCTTTTCCCTCAACTGCATGCCTTAAAATTACAGCAACCATTTTAATAATCGGAGCTTCCTCGGCTAATCTTTCTATAGAGGGTTTTTCAGACACAGCCAACTCAACTCCTTCTCCTTTCCCTAATTCTGTTTCTAAGGCCTCTAGGGCTGCTCCCACTTCCTCTCTTAAATTTCGATACTGTTTTGAAAGAATTTCAAAAGCGTCTAGAGTAATTAAAGAAATTTTGTAAGAAATTCTATGTTGCCTGGCTACAAATAACAAAACCTCCCTTGCTTTAATGTCCTCTGGGTCAACCATTCCTATTTCCAAAATATTTTCTTTTAAAGAAAGGGGGATAATTTTATAATACCTGGCTGATTCTTCTGGGATTAAAGCCAATATTTCATTTGGAATCTCTAATGTTTCAGCGTCTTTCCTAAGGGGAACATTTAAAATTTCACTCTTTAAAGAAAATAAATAATCTTGGCCAATGATTTTCTGGTCTAAAAGAAAATTCTCTTCCGTTTCATTAGAAGTTCCTAATTTTTCTTTTAAGGAATTGGCGGTCTTTTGGTCTATTTTCCCCTTTTCAACTAATTTCTGGATAAGACTCATAACTCTAAAAGTTTTTAATTCTTTGAGGTCTTTTCGGTTTTTGGTTTTATCTCTCCTTTTCGGTAGACGGGATAAAAGGATTCTCTCTGCCTGGCTCTACTCCCTCCCCAAATGTTTCCAAAAAAGTAGAAAAAGCAGGAAAGGGCTTAAGTTCTTGCAATTCTTTTGATTCTAAAAACTCAAAATCAATTTCTATTTGTTTTACCTCAGGAGCGGAAGGGAGACTGATTGCCTCTGGTTTTTGTAAAAAACCTGATTTTATCGCAAAAAAAACAACGGCAATTATAATTACTGCCACCAAAGCCCAAATCAGAGATTTTTGAGGCATGCCTTTTTTTGTTTCAAAAGTAATAGCCATATCAGTTGTTAGTTGTTAGTTGTTAAGTTAATAAGAATATACCCCTATGGTTAAGTCAAAAGGAGAACTCCCAACAGGGGCTTCTTCTTTTTTTAAGCTCGCAGTTGGGGAAGAAAAAGTAATTTGCCCTACGTTCATCAAATGAGCCTGTTTTTCAATATCTGAAAGAAAATTCTTAAAAGAAGCATATGAACCAAAAACAGAAAGATTAAAAGTAGTTTCGTAAACTGGACCTTTTAAATTAACATAAGGACTTTTTTTCTGAGTTTTTGCAGTTTCTGTCTCTTGGCTTGAGGGGGCTTCTTTCTTTAAAGGGGAAGAAGCTGAAGCAGTTATTTTTTTTAGATATAAGCCATGCTCTAAAACTTTATTCTGAAAAAAGGAATAAAGAGAAGGTAGAAAATAAGAATTCGATGAGAAATTAATATCAATTTTTTCTCTTACTTCTTTCCAGTTTGATTGATTTAACTTCTCTGAAAGTTGGGATACATTTTTAAAATATTCTACTGAGTTAGCTAAGAGTTGTTCCCTTAATTTTATTTCAGACTGTTTTTTTTGAAATTCCTGGTATTTCGGTAAAATTAAGAAATAAATTAAAAGCAGAAAAATTAGGAAGCTCCCAACAGTGAGAAAGATGGTGGGTTTAGTATTATTCATAAATTATTTAAATATTACTGGCTCTAAAGTAAGGAGTAAATTAAAACTTACTCCTCCTTTTTCGGCCAATGCAATATTTGATAATTCAAAAGTTTTTATAAACTCCTGTTTTGTTTCCAAAATAGATATTTGCTGAATTAAAGTTTGGAAACTATCTGCTTGCCCTTCTAAATCAGCTAAACCGTTAACAGAATTTAAAGAAAGGGTTTTGAAGTAGATTTTAGGGTGGACCCATTTTTCAAATTCTTTAAAAAATTTAGAAGTTTCAGGACAGTTTTGTTGTAAAATTTTAAAATCATAAATCTCCCCAGATGCCTTCAGAACTTCGCTTTCTGTCTTTCGCTGTTCTTCTGTTCCCTGCAGGGCTGCCGCTTCGCTTAACTCGGTCATTTTCTGGGAACTCCTTGGAATGAAATAATATTGCAAAGCTAAAAAACCAGCCAGAGCAAGAAAAACTAAAAAGAGCGAAAAATAAAAGAGGAGATTTTGCCATAAAACCTTTTTTGGTTTTTGGGAAGTAACTTCAATTGCCATATTTTTTATAACTAACAACTTAGGTTACAAGTTATAAGTTTTATAATTTATTATTCAAAACCTTTAAGGGCTTCTCCTACAGCTATAGCATAGGTTGGACCCATTTTTTTTATTGTTTTTTCTAAAAGAGGGGGGTAAAAAATTTCTGCAAAAGGGTCAGCTATTTTTACTGATATTTTACCGAATTCTCTTTGAGAAAAATTTTCTTGAAAATAACCAAGAAGTCCTGGCAGGAGAGCCGTTCCCCCAGCTAAAATTAAATCTGTGACTTTCTTGACTTCTTTTTGTTCAAAATTTCTAATAACTTTTTTAATTTCTTGCAGAATTAAATCTATAATAGGGATTAAAAGATAAGCAACATCTTTTTGGTAATTACCTGTCAATATTCCTTGTTCTCTTTTTACCTCTTCTGCTGCCTCGGTGTCAATTCCCAAGCTTTTAGCTATAGCAAAAGTTAAGTCTTTCCCGGCTGTATCAAAACCAAGACTGGCTTTTAAAATCTCTCCATCCACTATGCTCACCGTAGTGCTCTGGGCGCCCATATCTATTAAACCAACAGTAGTCTTATTATCTTCTGCTAAAGCAGCTCTCTTTAATCCAAAAACTTCTGCCTCAAGAGCGGTAATCTCCAGCTCTGAATTTTTAGCCATAGTTTTATATTGGTCAACAACAACAACGGGAACAGCCATCATCAAAACTTTATTTTTCCCCTCCTCCGGATTATGTTTGCTGATAAGTTGCCAGTCTAAAATAATCTCAGAAGGATCAAGGGGAACATATTTTCTAGCCTCAAATTCTACAGCCGGACCAATCTCTTTGGCTGTCATTGAAGGAAGCTCAAAAGTGGTAAAGAAGGTGGCAAAATCGGGAAGAGAAAAAATAGCTTTCCTGGTTTTAATCTCTGCTTCAGTTAACATAGCCCGAGTTGCTCGAGCAACACTGCCAGTTGAAAGCAAAAGAGTATTCTTTTCAAAAGTTCTAAAAGAATTTTTATACAAAGCAGATATTTGTAATTCTCCGTAGTTTTCTAAAACCTTCCTCTTCCCTTTTTGAGTAATTTCCACTATCTTGATAGAGGTAGTGCCAATGTCTATACCCAAAAAAGTTTTAGGAACAGCTTTGCCAAATGGCCACATAGGATTTTAATTTTTAATCGCTAATTTAATTAATGTATTTTAATTATAACAAACTTTAAGAAAAGAATGAAATATTATTTTTCTTCAATTAAAGACTATCTGATAAATCTTATTTTTCCTAAAATTTGTGTTGGCTGCCAAAGAGAAGGAACTTATCTCTGTGAGGATTGTTTCTCTTTAGTTGAAGTTAACCCTTTCTGTTACTGCCTTTGTGAAAAACCACAAAGAATCATCGATAGAGGTAAGTGTAAAAAATGTCAAAATAAATTCCTTTCGGGTCTATTTTCTGCAACATCTTGGGAGCAAAAAATTTTAAAGAAAGCTATTCACCGGTTTAAATACGCTCCCTATATAAAAGAACTATCTTTGCCTTTAGCCTATTTAATTATATTACATTTTCAAATGATAGAAAAGAGCATTCCAGCAGATTCTCTCTTAATGCCAGTTCCCCTTAGCCCAAGAAAAAAAAGAGAAAGAGGGTTTAATCAGGCGGAAGAATTAGCCAAAGTTCTGGCCAAGGCATGGAAAGTTCCTTTAGTTTCAGATAAGCTGGTTAAAATAAAAAACACTACTCCTCAAGTAGAGCTTAAAAAAGAAGAAAGAATTAAGAATATCAAAGAGGTATTTTCGCTCAAAAATGGGACAGATTTAAGAGGTAAAAAAATTTTCTTAATAGATGATGTTTATACTACTGGTGTAACTTTAGAAGAATGCGCAAGAGTTTTGAAACAAGCAGGAGCAAAAGAAGTCTGGGGTATTACCATCGCCAGAGAAGTTAAATTTTAACCAGGCTAGCGGAGGAGGCAGGATTCGAACCTGCGGTCGTTTTACAACGACTCCGCATTTCAAGTGCGGTGTAATCGTCCACTCTACCACTCCTCCTTTAAAATCCGTTCTCTCCGAAAAATAAAAACCTGCGGAGGAGGTGGGACTCGAACCCACAAGCGGCTTTTTAGACCGCGATAGGTTAGCAACCTATTGCAATACCATTATGCAACTCCTCCTAACAACTCTATTTTATCATATCTTACTTTTAGATATCTCTTCAAGTGTTTTGGATTATGAAAACCTATCAGTTGAAAATAGTTGTACATATCTTTTATACTATCAAGACGTACATCTCTATTTCCAGCAAACCTTGGACTTAATCCAATATTTTTAAAAATACAATAAACAGATTGACGTAAAGGTTTAGAATGACTTGTAAAACAAAGTTTTTTATAATCATACCGTTTCCCATTTACTTTGTAACGATGAGTAAAAACACAGCCATCTGTATCAACAAGACCACGCACGCAAGCAACTCTATATTGTTTGTTTCTCTTTATCCAATCGGGTATGTCTACCTGTTGTTTGATTTT
>Ga0210057_1010923_pt1 | contig 10164 bp, 13 predicted proteins | sample CryGeyCG2114_010_2_FD_183968 | JGI IMG/M metagenome (GOLD analysis project Ga0210057, IMG submission 183968) | Groundwater microbial communities from aquifer - Crystal Geyser CG10_big_fil_rev_8/21/14_0.10 (SPAdes) (version 2) | ecosystem: Environmental > Aquatic > Deep subsurface > Groundwater ...
CATTTTATTAAAGCCGAGGTTATCGGCTGGAATGATTTGTTAGAGACGGGCGGATTCGCTCAGGCCAGGGAAAAAGGCTTAATCAGAACAGAAGGTAAAGAGTATATTGTTCGGGACGGGGACGTCATAGAAATCAAACACGACGCTTGAAGAAATTATAAGTATTATGACCCAAAAGAATTTTTTAATTATTTTTCTAATTTCGTCAGTTATTTTGGCGGCGGCGATATTTCTTTATTTAGGGGAAAAAAGAGAAGGACTTTCCCCCCTAGATTTTAAAAGTATCCCTGATACTCCCGTTGAGCCTGGTATTAATAAAATTGCCCAAGAAACGATTTTTTGATAAAATACGAAAAAGGGCATGAAAAAAATCTTCCTCGTCATTACGATAATAATTCTAGCCGGAGCGGCTTTTTGATTTTTCAAATCTCAAGATAAAATTCCGGAAGATTCCCGAGAGCTGACCGATAAAGAACAGACCTGCCTAGATTCGGGAGGAACCGTTGGCGTCGCTCTTTGCTGTGAATCAACAGACGATTTTACGGACGACTGCGCTATTGGCGCTTGCGGCTGTGCTCCGGAATACAGCCATCGGGTAAAAGTCTGCGACTGCGGAGAAGGCAGGTGTTTTGACGGGACGAAATGCGTTGATTTTGAAGAACATTTGAAAGAAAGGGGAATGTTAAACGAATCCGGCCAGTCCGAAGAAGAGCCGGAAATCCCTTCGTCTTATCGCATCGAAAATCCGCCCTATTACAGAGAAGATGGCTTTTGCTGGGGAGCCAGCGCCATAATACTGATGATAGATTATGGTTTAAAAGAAGAAAAGGTAGATGGAATAAGGACGGCAATGAAAAGCGGCCATGGGGGAACTCCCGATATGTTTATGGGATTTGCGGCGTTTGGAGTAATTGACAAAGTCAGGATTGCTTATTCAAAAGATTATCTTGAAGATTTTGCCGATTTTTACAATCGCCAGATTTTGGTTAAGCCCGAGGAGCAAACAATCCTTTTAGATAGTCAGACTGAGGCGTTAAACTATCTCAAGGGTTTAATTTCTTCGGATGTTTTAGCCATCGCCGATGTTCATTACGGGAATCATTTTGTCGTTGTGACCGGTTATGACGAAAGTTACATTTACATAAACGACCCTGGCCGCGATGATGGATATGAGTATGAAAGGGGACACTACGAGGAACAGTCAAAAATTTCAGTAGGCCAATTTTTAAAAGAATGGGGCATTTCCAAACAGTATAAAACCTTGAGTGAAAAAGAAGGGGCTATCGGTTTTCCCGGCGACTACGGCCTGATTTGGCTGGAGAAATAAAAACACTCTGTTGAAATTATGGAAATTTTATTCTGTATACTATTATTAACCTCGCTGATTTGTTTAATCATAGGACTTGTCAAACCCGGTTTAGTTTTAGGTTTTCTAAAAAGGGACAAAACGAGAAAAAAGCGCTTTTGATTTTTGGCGGTTTTAGTATTTTGTTCTTTGCCTTATTCGGCTTGGTTGCCGAATCTCCCGGTCCGCCAAAAACAGAATTCGGAGAAGAGACTTCTCCGGTTAGCCAAGAGGGAACTCCGGAAAACTACCAAAAAGAAAGCTTCGACGGAGAGAAAGTTGCTGGGCAGTCAAAAGAAATTCCATCGGGAACTACGCTCTGCAGTATATCAATAGGCGAGGTGGCTAAAACAGAGCTGTTGCCGTTGGTCTCTTGGACAGACGGAGCTGTCTCAATAAATCTACCGGCTGGCTGGAATGTTTTTACCGGAGGCGAATGCGCCACAAAATCAATTTTAGCGAGAGACGCCTTCTCTGAATTAAAACAGGTTTTTTATTTTTCGGAAGCCGGTCCGGTTTACACAAGCCAAGAGCGAAAAGTCTGGGATTATAATTATATGCAGATGGGCGGTGATAATATGCCTTGGTTTGAAAGTCCCTTGGTTAATCCTCTGACAGCCGAAAATTATTTAATGAATTTTAGCGCTTTGGCCCTGACCAGTTTTTTTCAACAGGCCTTCCCCCGGGTTCCGATTATAACCGATGTTGAAATAATAAGTTCGGAGAAAATTGCTAATCAGCCGGCCTATGCGACCGACGCCAAGCTAATCAGAGCGGAGTTCCAACAGAATAATAAGTCAGGAGAGGGATATTTCTATATCATCACGGCCGATATTGGCATGGGTTGGGGATATGGCATGATGTTTATCGGGATGACCGCTCCCAAGGGCCTGTTGGATTTAATAACTCCTTCATTAAAAAAGAGTTTGGAATCTTATACGATAAGCCAGGGATATGTTAATGCCTGCATCCAGGCGCAGAATAAAGCGGCCGCCGGAGCCTTAGAAGCGGGAAAAATATTAAGCGAGACCTCGGATACGATTATGGACGTTTGGAACAGTAAGCTGGAATCGGAACAGAGAATGTCGGAGAAACAAAGCGACGCTACTTTGGGTTATAGCCGGTTGTATAATCCGGAAACGGACGAGGTCTATGAGATTACTCCTGAATTTTACGATTATTATCAGACCCATGGCAATGAATTCCAGATGAATTATTTGGAAGAATTGCCTGACGACAAATGGAGTTATGCGCCTCTGAATGGAGCAGGGTATATTAGATAAGCTTTAGTCCGCCCAATTGATTTTACAAATATGGGATGCGCCTATTTTATTGGTTGCTTAATTTTGTTTCTGGTTTGGCTAGCAACCAATTAAAAAACACTCGCCTGAAGCGAGTGTTTTTTAATTGAGCGGTGTTGCTTTACCAACGACCGCCGCCGCGGCTGTCGCGACCGCCGCCGCCGCGATTAAAATCTCTTCGCGGAGCGCGCTCTTCCATCGGACGGGCTTCATTGACCGTTAAGGTCCGACCATCAAGCTCTTTGCCATTCCACATTTCCATAGCTTTTTGAGCTTCTTCGTCGGAAGACATTTCGACAAAGCCGAAACCTTTTGAACGACCGGACATCTTATCAGTGATAACAGTCGCTGATTCAACGGTACCGGCCTTAGCAAAAGCTTCTTTCAATCCGTCTTCGGTCGTGTCATAAGACAAACCGCCAACATATAATTTTTTAGCCATACTTTAGACCTTTTACCTAATAAGTTTTCTGCTAAAATTTGGAAATTTCGCTACGAAAATTATTAGCCAAGAGGCCTATTCCCTTATATGATTAGTGTAAGCCGACCTGTTCTCATTTTTCGCCTCATTAGATGATTTTTGACTAACAGGCTTGGTTTCTACTTTCTTAAGAATAAAATCTTATTAACTTACACCTCCCGACATCAAGTCGGTAAAAAAATCGTATAAGGAAAGAGAAAACTTATTGAGAAAACTTACATTTAGATTATAGTCCTTTCTAATTAGGAAGTCAAGTAGTTGTATAAATCCATTGATATATTTTCTTGGTTTATGTTAAAATGGATAAACTAAGAATTGTTTGCTTGAATTTATTTTTATCCGCTTGAGGCATAAATCTATATTCAGGATAAGTAATTAAAACAAGACTATGTTAAAAAAGTCTTTTGTGATAGCCTCGTTGACTTTATCCTTTTTATTCTTTTCAGCCGTTTTAGCTCAAGACGCCGGGACGGTTGAGATAACCGCTGAAGATTTAGGGATAAAAGAATCAGGGCCTTTTTCTTGGTTAACTAATATTGTCAGAGATGTCCAGATATTTTTCACTTTTGACCCGATTAAAAAATCGGAGCGGCAGTTAGAAAAAGCCAGCCAGCAGTTAATTAAGGTTAGGGAAATAGTCGGGGAAAACGTAGATGGCCCAGTCCTCCAAGAAAAACTGGCCAAAGCTGACGAAAAATATCAGGAAACGATTGAAAAAATCAATACCCGGATAGAAGAATTTAAAGGAGAAAATCCCGAAGCGCCTCAATTAAAAACTTTCTTGGATAAATATACCGACCATCAATTACTTCATCAGCAAATTTTGAAGAAATTAGAGGAACAGGTGCCGGAAAGAGCGATGGAAGTTATCAGAGAAAATCGAGAGAGGCATCTGGAAAGATTTGGCGAAACGATGAATCGGCTCCAGAATAAAGAAGAATTGAAAGAAAGATTACAAGAAGGACTGGAAGACAATCAACGGAGAATTGAACAACGGATTATGCAAATGGAAATCTTGGACGAATTGGAACAGGCTGTTCCGGCGATTAAAGAAGGGATCGAAGAATTGAAAGAAGCGAAAAACGAGCTTTTTCAAGAATTAAGAATCAGAAACCAGCAAAACAGGTAAGAAATTCAGGTTATGAAAAACACTATTTTTGCCATTGTTATTTTAATTCTTATTGCCTTGGGGCTTTATGTTTTTTCGCAATTTGTCAAAAATGATGAATTTGAAGGAATAGACCCCGGCGATTTTGAGAACCAGGAAACGGAATCGACAACCGGCCAAAACGGTGAAGAAGGCCAGACAAACGAAGAAAAAGTTGTCATAGATGAACTTAAAGCAGCCATTCTCAAAGAAGGGACTGGTCAGGCGGCCGAAAACGGTAACCAAATAACGGTCCATTATGTCGGCGTTTTGGAAGACGGGACTAAATTTGATTCAAGCTTAGACAGAGAACAGCCTTTTGTTTTTACTTTAGGAGCAGGACAGGTTATTCCGGGCTGGGATTTAGGATTAGTCGGCATGAAAATAGGCGAGATAAGAAGATTATATATTCCTTCGGAATTGGCCTACGGGGAAACTGGCGTGCCGAACGGTCCGATTCCGCCCAAGGCCAACCTTATTTTTGACGTTGAACTTTTGGCTATTAGTCAAGAATAGGGGAACCGCTCTCATTAATTTTATAGATGTCTCCAAAAGTTTTTATTATCATTCTCAACTGGAATAACTGGTCAGACACTTTAGAATGCCTGGAATCGTTGAAAAATAATGACTACCTTAATGAGCAGGTAGTCATTATTGATAATGGCTCCGACCAGCGGCCGATTGTCCCGGAGCCGGGAATTAAAATTATTTACAACAAGGAGAATCTGGGTTTTGCCGGCGGCAATAATGTCGGCCTTAAATACGCTTTGGAACACGGGGCTGATTATGTCCTTTTGTTAAATAATGACACCATTGTCAGCCGGGATTTTTTGACCAAACTGATAGAAGCAGGAGAGAAAGATAAAAAGTTCGGCCTTTTGGGGCTAAAAATCTACTTAGCTAATAGAGAAAAGGAGCTGGGCAATACTTCAGCAAAGCAAGAAAGAATCTGGTTTGCCGGCGGCAAAGTCAATTGGCTGTCCAATAAGGGCGAAATGCGGGGCTGGGGCGAAAACGACAAAGGCCAATATGACCGGCCGGCTTTTCAGGAAACTGAATATGTTACCGGTTGCTGTTTATTAATTAAAAAAGAAGTTGTTGAAAAAATCGGTTTAATGCCCGAAGAATATTTTTTGTACTACGAAGATACGGATTGGTCCTTGAAGGCCCGTCAAGCCGGCTTCAAATGTATTTTTGTCCCCGGGGCCCGCATTTGGCACAAGGGCTCTCAAAGCTCAATCGAGGGCTCGCCTTCCTATATTTATTATCACGTTAGAAACGGTTTAATTCTGGCTCAACGCTACGCTCCTTGGCATATTAAACCCTTGGTCCATTTAGACGCACTTTGGCGGATTAAAAAACAGGTAATTAAGTTAATTTTCTTTCCCAAGCGGCGGCTTTGGGCTAAATATATTCTCTTAGGCATTAAGGATTTTTATTTGGGCCATCGAGGAAGATTAAGGTAGGGATTGCTATTGAACGCCCTTTGATAAATGGTTGCCATTGAGAATGCCCTTTTCTAGAAAAGGGCGTACATCGAGATTCCACGCCCTTGCGAAGCAAGGACGTGGTCGAGAGGCGCGCCCTTTGATAACAAGGGTTGCCATTGAGGATCACGCCCTTTGCGAAGCAAAGGACGTGTCCGAAAGGGCGACCCTTTGAAGGCAAATCCTTTGAAGGCAAGCTATGAAAATTGGCATTGACGCTCACAATTTAGAAGGACAGCCGACCGGTGTCGGTCGTTATCTGCTAAACCTGCTTGAACAGTGGGATAAATTTGAATTGCCTCAAAATTTAAGGTTTATTCTCTATTTTAAAAAAGAAATTCCCGATTTGCGCTTATCCAATTTGTTTGAAAAAAAACTGCTTCACTCAAAGAGCAACGCTTTTTTTATGCATTATCTTTTGCCCAAAGCGGCTAAAAAAGACAGAGTTGATATTTTGTTTTGTCCGGACTATTTAGGACCGGTTTTTTATCAGGGCAAAATCGCCTTGACTCTCCACGATATCATTTACCAGGCCCGGCCCGATTTATATAACTGGCCGAGCGTTTGGGATAAAATCCTGCTTAAAAAATTTTCCAAGATTTCCGCCCGAAAAGCAAAAGTTATCTTTGTTCCTTCCGAATTTAGCAAGAAAGAGGTTTTGAGAGAATACCAAGTTAATCCTGAAAAAGTTTTTGTCACTCCGGAGGCGGCTGACACCAGTTTTAAGCAAATAGCTGACCAGAATAAATTAGCGGAGATTAAAAAGAAATATCAGATTAAAGATAAATTCATTCTTTGTGTCGGCTCAATTTTCAAGCGCCGCCATTTGCCGGAGATAATCAAGGCATTTAGGAGCTTCGCTTCTCAAAAATTGAGAAGCGAAGCTTCTAAACCGGATGACTATCAATTTTTGGTTGTCGGAATCAATCATACAGCACCTTTTATTGATGTTGATAGTTTGGTCGAGGAAGTTAATCAAAAACTTGGTCGTCAAGCTGTTTTGCGCCAGGATTATCTTCAAGGACAAGATTTGGCTGCTCTTTATAACGCGGCCGATTTGTTAGTTTGGCTTTCCGATTACGAAGGCTTTGGTCTGCCGGTTTTAGAGGCGATGGCCTGCGGTCTGCCGGTCGTGACCAGTTCCTTGGCTTCTCTTCCGGAAGTAGCCGGTCCGGCAGCTATTTATATTCAAGACAATTCAAACATAGAGGCAATCTCTTATGCTATTTATCAAGGGCTGACTAATCAAGAGCTGCGCCGGGAATTGACCGAAAAGGGATTAGCCCGAGCCCAATCATTTTCTTGGCCGAAATGCGCGGAAACCACGCTTGATGCTTTAGGCAAAGCGGGAGAGTAAAGGATTGCCATTGAGAATCACGTCCCTTGCCTAAGGGCGTACCTCTCGACCACGTCCTTGCTTCGCAAGGGCGTGGAATCTCGAGATACGTGTCCTCTATGTATTCGAAAGGGCGACCCTTTAAGTGGAAAAACCGAGGGTTTACTTTTCAATCCTTTTATAGTAAAATATAGCTGACAATCAAATATTCTGCGGTAGCTCAACGGTAGAGCGGGTGGCTGTCAAGAGGCAGCCCTTAGGAGAAATCTTAAGGGAAAAACTTTGGGATAACGGTGAACGCTTAGTTAAGTCAACACCGTGGGAAGGTCGTCTTAAGCGACCCCCGTAGAGACTAGATACCAGAGCGCCCTGGTTTTTAATCAGGGGGATGATATAGTCCACGCCTTAAAGAAATTTAGGGATTAGTGTAACCACTAGGTTGCAGGTTCGAATCCTGCCCGCAGAGCAGATTAGAACACTTTGAGACTTGAAGCACCGTATCAAACGGTGTTTTAAGTTCAAAAACGAGGTTTTTACCCTGTAATTTAAGGTTCTGAAGTAAAAAGTTGAGAAGTTGCCGTTTTTCTTCTACTTCAGAACTTCCGTTAGAAATCCAAAAACAGCTCGTTGCCGAAGTGGAAAAGGAAGAAGAAATCATCGCCTCTAACCGCCGCCTGGTTGAGCTGATGGAAGGGAAAATCGGTCAGGTTTTGGCTGAAATATAGGGTGTGTATAACTTTCTTTACACGGCTCTTGACAAGAAATCCTACATCGCTTACAATGAAAGGTCAAACACCAACGAATACACGCCAACCGCAAAAAGCGAGATAAAATATAATTATGTTTGGAAAATTCATCCAACAACAGCGTACCAAGCGCGAACTGACGCAGGAATACCTTGCGTCAGAACTTGGTATGTCCCGTCCGACCTACATGCAAATTGAGCATGGGAAGCGAGAGCTTACTATTTCCGAGGCAAAGAAGCTCGCGGCTATTTTTGATATGTCGCTTAAAAATTTTTTGGATGGAAAAAAAGATACGAAAACAGTCGTAAAGATTGAGGGTAAAAAGAAACAAAAACAAGGCTCCGGGGACGAAATTCGTATCAACGTCCCGCAAGAGAAAGCGGAAAAATTTGAACAGACGCTTTTGTATATTCTGGCAAAAATCGGCGGTAAGCCAAACATCGGGCAAACAGTACTCTATAAATTACTGTATTTTATTGATTTTGATTATTATGAAAAGTTTGAGGAGCAATTAATTGGCGCAAAATACATCAAAAATCATTTTGGCCCCACCCCCCTGATGTTTGCCAAGTTTATCGAGCGTTTGGAAAAAGAAGGCAAGGTGGAGAAAATCAAGAGCAAGTTTTATAAGCATGAACAAACCAAATATCTCGTCAATCCGAACGAGCCGTTAAGCTTGTCCGCCCTTTCGGCTCAAGAGCTTGCACATATTGATTGGGAAATCGACCGTCTTGGCGATCTAACCGCGACGCAAATTTCCGCATTGTCTCACCTTGATACGCCATGGGTTGCGGCAAAAGACAGGGAACCGCTGGAGTACGAGCATGTATTCTATCGACCCGAAGAAACATCAATAAGAGAATATGAACCGCTTTGATGCTCTCGCAGAATTTGAAAAAGAATTTAAGCGGCTTTTTAAAAAATACAAAACGCTTGATGACGATTTTGAAAAGTTTAAGAAAATTCTTGTTACTGCTCCGACAGGTGTTGGGAAAAACTTTGTCATCGTTTATTCTTCTCAAATCGTAAAAATTGTAAAAGCACGAATGGCGTGCCGAGCGCTACGTGATAGATCGCTTCGTATTGTCTATTCTTATTTTGAGCAAGAACAGCGAATTGAGTTTATTGAACTTTATTTTAAGGGTGATAAAGAAAACGAAGATAGCGACAGAATAAAAGAGTATCTACAAAACAACCAAAACTAACCCCACCCGCCACCCTTTGATGTAAGAGTTCAGAGTTCGTATAGAGAGATTGAAAGCAGATTAAAGGTTTCGCTTAGTAATTTCCAGAACGCTTTGTTTAATGCTAAAATCAATTTACATGGTTTAATTACTAAATCTTTTTCAGGATTTAAAGCGCTAATATTCAGGGTTAATAAACAATTACAATACATCGAGAAAGCTATTAATTCGCATAATCCGGAACGACAATTAGCTCTTGGTTAAAGAGATAATTAAAAATAAATAAATTATTCCTTTTTATTACGAACTACGAAGTAAACAAACAAAAATGTACGGGATGGTCGGGACGGAGGTAAGGGCGGTGGTGGCAGAAGATGCTAATAATTAATAAATTAAAATATCGCTATATGATTACTTTAACTGATCAAAACTTTGAAGAAGAACTAAAAAAGGCTGAAAAGCCGATTTTGGTTGATTTTTGGGCACAGTGGTGTATGCCTTGTTTTGCACTTGGACCAATTTTAGAAAAACTGGCAGAAGAATATTATAAAGAGAAGCTGACTTTGGCTAAAGTTGATTTAGACACCGCTTCTCTTATTTCTCAAAAATATAGAATTGAGCAAATTCCAACCGTAATTTTATTTAAAGAAGGAAAGCCAATTAGCGGATTTATCGGGGTAAAGCCGGAGCCTGTTATAAAAAGTTGGCTGGAGCAAAACTTATAATAATAGATATGGATGATAAAAAAGCGGAAAATTTAATAGAGGATTATAGAAAATACGCTGAGGTCAATGGATTTAAATTAAATCCGGATAAAAAAGTAGTAGAAAGACTGGTTAAGGGCTTGCTGGAAAATGAGAAAAAATACGGTGTCAGATATTGTCCTTGTCGAAGGGTAACCGGTAACCCAGAAGATGATAAAGCCAAAATTTGTCCCTGCCAGTGGCATCGGGAAGAAATTGAAAAAGACGGCCATTGCTTCTGCGGATTGTTTTATAAATAGTATTTTTATGACAATTGACGGGTCCTGACTAAACTGAACCACCCAGGTAAGGAATAATTAAGGATTAAAACTTGTCTAAATTACCATAGCTTGCTATGCTAAACTGTAAGAATCCCCAGCGTTGTTTACACTTT
>Ga0210057_1010924_pt1 | contig 10164 bp, 7 predicted proteins | sample CryGeyCG2114_010_2_FD_183968 | JGI IMG/M metagenome (GOLD analysis project Ga0210057, IMG submission 183968) | Groundwater microbial communities from aquifer - Crystal Geyser CG10_big_fil_rev_8/21/14_0.10 (SPAdes) (version 2) | ecosystem: Environmental > Aquatic > Deep subsurface > Groundwater ...
TTATTCCAGGCTTTTTTATGCTAATCGGATTTATATTTTCCTTGAAAATATCGGCCATGGGAGCAGGGGCTGCTATTGGCTTGGCAAAGGGAGCAATTGGACTTTCGGGTAAAGTCGGCATGGGGACGTTGAAAGGCCTTGGCAGGGGAGCTGATAAGTTAAGTGGGGGAAAATTATCGTCTGCTACGCAAGCGGTAAAAGGTGGGGTTGGCAGAACCATGGAGAGAATTGGTCTTAGGAAAGAAGGGCTTACCGCGATGAAAGAAGGATCGATGATAGCAGAAGAGCAAAAAAGATACGAAGCAATGTTTAAGAGCGGAAATACTGCAGATAGGGCAAGAGCCACACAAGCGGCTAAAACAGGCCGCGGCAAAAATAGAGCCGGCGCTTATGCCGCCGCAGTAGCCACTGAAAATATTAATGATGTCTTTAAAGATAAAGCCACAGGCGCCATTGATGTAGATGCAATGGGTAGAGGAGCAAAATTTGCTGAACAGTTTGGGGCTGGAGAAAATCTCAGAAAGCAAGCTCTAAAACAAAATCCTCTTCTCGCTGCGACTGACGAATCTAAAGTAGATGAAAATATTAGAAAGCTGGGATATGCCAACAGATTTCAAGCTGGCCCAGCCGGTTTGGCAAAGGCAAAGGCAATGACTATTGGCGATGCGGTTAAGAGCACATCTCCGGGCGATGCCGCAAAATGGGATGAAAACATGCTTACCCCAGAAGTTTTTGCCGCGTTAAATAAAAACCAGGCAATTGAAATTGCCAAGCGCGGAAAGCCAAAATTAGTTGAAAAACTTAAAAATTATAAACGCGCCGTAGATGCAAGTGGAAATGCAATTCGTAATATCAGCGATCCAAGGCAAAGTGCAGAATTTCAAGCTATTGCAAATCATATCAATACAAATTTTGGGCCTTTAGGTAGCGGTTCTCCGGAGGAAAAACATATAATATCGCTGTTAGATGAAATGCACACCAATGATGTTTTCAATTAACTTTTAATAAACAGCGTTATTTATTATTATGGAATTAAACAATCAAAATATATCAAAAGATAACATTACTCCCTCGACTTCAGCAATTATTTCTGACATATTGATTAAATATAATCTAAAAGAAACCGAGGATGAGTTAGTAAAAAAATATTTTGGGAGCGAAACAGAAATAAAAGAAAGTAACGGTCAAATTATTTTTTGGATTGCTGCAAAATTAAAAAATAATGAAAAAACATATACAGATTCTCTTGATATTATTTCAGAAAAATTACATATTTCTAACCAAACAGCAGAACAAATTATGAAAGACATTAAAGAAATATTATTGCCTGTAATGAAAAGCAGTTCTACTCAAAAAAACAATACAGATATTTCTTCCCCTCCAAAACTAGAACAAATCACGACAAAGGCGAAAGAGTCCGCGCAAAAATTAGACAAAAAAAATACGATTAAAAATAAAGAAAAAAAACTACCGACAAATATAGAAAGTATAAAAAAAACATTTAATGTCCAAAAAGGAAATAACATCAAAAGAGAGAGTGATACTTACAGAGAACAGATTGAGTAGAATAAAAATAAGGCCAGACAAATATTGTCTGGCCTTATGCATACTCCAACACCAGAGAGTTAAAGCATGCCTGGCGCGGGAGGACTGGGCGGATTTTTTCTGCGTCCTCCCTGTCGGCCTCCCTGCCCTTTGTCTCCTTTTCCGCCGGGGTTAGTTGGCGATGTGCCAGTTGGCCCGGCGCTAGAACTCTTTGCCAAACTAATCAGTGTAGCAAGAGCAGTAGTCAGAGGGTCCATTGGCGAACCGTCGGCATTGCCGAACAGGTTAGGCCGTACGCCCAGTTGCTTTTGCTGGATAAGATTCCAGTTTTTACGCACAATCGGGTATTTCTTCAGCCACTTCTCAAATCCGTTTTTTGAATCGGCCTTTATCGCGGACCGAAGCTCCTGCTGGAGCCTCTTGACCGGAATGCCAATCCACTTTGAGATCATCGTGATCTCTGTTCCAGAAGTCTGGGCAGCAAAGGACATTGCCCCAATTTTCTGCTTCATCAGTTCTGCCTTGGCTTGGAGTTTTACCTGACTCTCGGCTTTGAGAGCCTCCTGATAGTCAGCATCGTAACCAATGTCGGTCACTATGATGCTGTCTTTGATAATCTCCAAACCCCACTGGCTTTCAACCTCATCAAAGATGGCTTCACAGCCAATACTGACAAGGTCTTTCCAAAACTGGACGCCGTCTCCCTTGGCTGACTGAGCGTGATTTTCAGTACCGCTCTTCACCCAAGCTCGCACAACCGCATGCAACTTGTTAATTATCTGCTTTTTTGCGTCTTTCGGCGCCATATACAGATAAAGGTATGGGTTGGCAATGCGCCATTTAACCACATACTTAATGTCTAGCGCGACATTTTCTGGCGAGGCTGTCTCGGCTTTTGCCAAAACAAGCTCTTCTTGCATTTGGTTCAAAAACACGCTGTATCCCGAACCAAAGCCGTCGTCTTCACTTTTGTCTCTGTAGAGAATGGGCTTCATCAGACCTCGGATGTAAAACACTAATCCGAAAATCCGAATCATTCCGCCGTCTCCCATGCTTTTTCTGCCTTGACCAACGATTATGTAATCGTTAGCGTCAAAACAGTAGCCAGCAAGCTCTATGGCCAGATACGAAAATCTGCCGAGCGTTTCAAACGCCGTAGCGGTTCCGTTTCTGACAACCATGAAGCCAAAGACTGAAAAGAACAGTCCAGCAAAAATCACCAGACTAGCCAGCAAAATCAACAAAATACTCATCTTTCTCTCCTTCATGAGTTTATGACCCCGAAATGGGGTTTTTGTCAGTGAACACGGGCCAGAGAAACACTCTCAAGCCTATACTTTAATTATAGCATATAAACTATATGCTTGTCAAGGGTGTGAACAACTCTTGCTTCTTTTTGCATTTTATTATTGTTATAATAAAATAAATCCGAAGCACAAAATCCGAAATCCGAAACAAATCCGAATTTTCAAATTATAAAAATTAAAAACATGTTTTGAATTTCGATATTCGAATTTCGAGTTTCTTTTGCTTCGCAAAAGTTATGGAACAATATCCTATTCCGCAATTTATTGAACAAGAAGGAAAAATTGCGTTCTTTATTTCTTTCAGGCAATTTTTTTATCTGGTGGGAGCCGGGGTAATTTGTTTTATGCTGTATTTTGTTTTGCCATTTTTTCTATTTATAATGGCAAGCCTTTTAATTGGGGGGTGCGCTGTGGTTTTGGCATTTGTCAGCATAAATGGAATGCCCATAATAAATATTATTTTAAGCTCAATCGGTTTTGCCGCCGGAGCTAAAGATTACACATGGAGAAAAAAAGAATCTCCTTACCCTTTTAAATCAATAAAACGCGCCCAAATTAAAAAAATAGATGAGGGTCCGGTTTTAAAAGCCCAAACCAGCAAATTAAGAAAAACACATACAGATGTGGAATTGAGAACTAAATGAATTTAGTATTTAGAAGTTAGAATTTTGAATAGAATATAGAATTATGAATAACAAAGAAAATAAAATTCAGAGCTTTACCGATTTGCATGCGTGGCAAGAGGGTCATAAATTAGTTTTAATGACTTATAAAAAAACTGAAAATTTTCCAGATAAAGAAAGGTACGGAATAATAGACCAAATGAGAAGGGCGGCAGTTTCTATAACTTCTAATATAGCAGAGGGATTTTCTAGAAGGTCATCTAAAGAAAAAAATAGATTTTATTGTATGGCCCAGGCATCTTTAGTTGAATTGCAAAATCAATTAATTATTTCTCGCGATGTGGGTTATTTATCCGACAATGAGTTTAAAACAGTAGCCGACCAATCGATAACATCCAATAAACTATTAAGCGGACTTTTGAGGGCAACAAAAAATAAGATGTTTGAGTCTTAATTCACTATTCAAAATTCTATTCAAAATACAAAATACTAAATTCTAAATTCACGACGATGGCTGAATCAGCTACACAACAATTTTTGGAAATACAAGATATAAGAGAGGGAATGCTTATTTTAAAAAATAACTCTATCAGGGGAGTTTTGATGGTTTCGTCTATAAATTTTGCCTTAAAATCTGACGAAGAGCAAACCGCCATTGTTTATGCCTACCAGAATTTTTTAAACTCTTTAGATTTTTCCTGCCAAATAGTTATTCAATCAAGAAACATAAATATAACTCCATATTTAGACACTTTAAAAGATTTAGAAGACAGGCAAACCAATGAATTATTAAAAAAACAAACTTCGGCTTACAGAGAATTCATAAAAAATATGGTGGTGGGCGACACTGTTATGACAAAAAGTTTTTATGTGGTTGTTCCTTATACTTTAATGGAAATTTTTGGAGTTGGAGGCGCTTCAAAACAGTTTAATTTTTTAAAACAATTTTCTGGAAACAAAAAAAACCAGCCGAAAGAAATGAATGATTCAGATTTTCAAAGGTGCAAAACCCAGCTCTGGCAAAGAATGGAATTTTTGGCAATGGGTTTGCGAAGGTGCGGGCTTGAAGCCATACCTTTGACAACGCCTGAATTAATAGAGCTTTTTTGGTCAATTCACCACCCCGAGCAGGCAGAAATTGGGTATTACCCGGAGATACTGCCAGAACTTCTTAAATAAAGTTTTCAGAGAGGCCCGACCTCCCCGAAAACTTGCATGCAGATTTTTAGGAGGTCGGGCCTCTTTTAAACTTTTATGAATTTTTCATTTTTAGACAATCTTTTGGGAAAGAAAAAAGACGACCCGCTGGAAGATAAAATTTTTGAAGAAGAACGGTTTGATGTGCGCGACATTATAGCTCCTCCCTATATTGGCATTATGCAAGACCACATAAAACTTGGAGAAAGGTTTGCCAAGTCGTTTTTTGTTTTTTCTTATCCAAGATATTTAAACACCGGCTGGTTTTCTCCGGTCATAGATTTAAATACGCCTGTAGATATTTCATTTTTTATTCATCCCATAAGCAGTGAATTAATATTAAAAAAATTAAGAAAAAAAGTAACAGAAGTTTCTTCAGAAATTTTAGAAAGGGAAGAAAAAGGTTTGGTTCGCGACCCGGCTTTAGAAACAGCTTATAAAGATATTGAAAATTTAAGAGACAAATTAATGACTGCCCAAGAAAGAATGTTTAGGTTTGGGCTATATATTACTGTTTATGAAAATTCTGAAAAAGAATTGCGCGACACAGAATTAACTTTAAGGTCTATTTTTGAATCAAGGTTAATTTATATTAAACCGGCGCTGTTCCGCCAAAAAGAAGGATTTATTTCGTGCAGCCCTTACGGATTAGATTTGTTAGATGTTCATACGCCAATGGATACCGAGCCCCTTTCAACCGCTTTTCCATTTATTTCTTTTGATCTAAGTTCTAACGAAGGAATTTTATACGGAGTCAACCGGCACAATAATTCTTTGATTTTATTTGACAGATTCAGTTTGGAAAACGCCAACTGTGTTGCTTTTGCAAAATCGGGTTCTGGAAAAAGCTATATGGTAAAGCTTGAAATTTTGCGTTATTTAATGCAGGGCGTAGACTGCATAATAATTGATCCAGAAAACGAGTACGAAGTTTTATCTGACGCCGTGGGCGGGGCTTTTTTCAAAATTTCTTTAAGTTCGCCAAGCCATGTAAACCCTTTTGATTTGCCCATGCCAGGGCCAGATGACGACCCGGAAGATATTTTAAGGTCAAGCATTATAAATCTTGTTGGCTTATTAAGAATTATGCTGGGCGGTTTGAGCCCCGAAGAAGACAGCATAATAGATGAAGCTTTAACTGAAACTTATGCGATAAGAGATATAACGCCTGAATCCGACCCCAAAACTTGGCAAAACAATACTCCTTTAATGTCTGATTTTGCTGAAGTTTTAGAAAGCATGGCGGGAACCGAGTCGTTGGTAAAAAGAATTAAAAAATTTACCAAAGGAACTTTTGCTGAATTTTTTAACCAACAGTCAAACATTACAATAGACAAGAATTTTGTTGTTTTTGGCATAAGAGACATGGAAGAATCGTTAAAACCAATTGCCCTGTATATAATAATGCGTTATATCTGGAATATGGTAAGGACAAAACTTAAAAAAAGAATTATGGTTATTGACGAGGCCTGGTGGCTGATGCAGTCAGAAGACGGGGCTTCGTTTTTGTTCGGCTTAGTAAAAAGAGCCAGAAAATACTGGCTTGGGGTAACAACAATTACCCAAGATGTAGCAGACTTTATGAAATCTGACTATGGCAAGGCAATTATTACAAACTCGTCTCTGCAATTTTTATTAAAACAGTCTCCGGCCACAATTGATATTGTGCAAAAAACTTTTAACTTAACAGAACAAGAAAAATTTTTATTGCTTGAAGCGGCTGTTGGAGAAGGCTTATTTTTTGCCGGCAAAAAACACGTGGCAATTTCTGTGGTGGCCAGCCAGACCGAAGACCAGATTATTACCACAAACCCCCAGGAACTTTTAAATATCAAAGAAGCAAAAAGAAAATTAGACACCGGAGAAAACATAACCCGCACAAAAGAAAATTTTTAATGGCTAACAATAGAAAATTTCTTTTACTGCTTTTTTTTATTAGCGCATTTTTGAGTGCGTCTGGTTTTATATATGCTGCCGAAATTTCTTATCCGCCTGTTTTTGGCATTAACTTAAATGACAGCTCAACTTTTCCAGAATATGCGAGGTATTTTTTTAGCATTGGAATATTTTTATCTGCAACTTTATCAGCCATTGTTATTATATTTGGAGGAATTTATTATCTGGTTTCTTTTGGAAGAGGCCAATTTACCAGCGAAGGAAAAGAATGGATAAAAGCCGGAATTTTAGGATTATTTTTAATTTTGGGAGCTTATTTAATTGTTTACACAATCAATCCAGACTTGGCTATTTTTAGGCTTAACGGATTAACTCCTGTAATAATTGCAAACCCAATACCCGATGCGACCGATCCAAACGTTCCAAAAGTTTTTTATTCAGAAATTCCAATTGGCATTTTAACTGAAAATACTTTAGCCAGAACAATGGATTGCTATGATTTTAATTATAACGGAGATCCCATTTCTGCCCCCGAAGGCGGTCCTACTTTAACAGACCACGACAGAGCAGATTGCATTGCGAAATTAGTCCAAGGCGCAGAAGCCAAAGCAAAACTGATAAAAAATTTATCAGACGAGATAACAAGCTTAATGAATCAGTGCAAATGCGACGCAACAAAAGATGGAAAACCTATTTGTAAAGAAACCTGCGACAGTAGCAGTGAAAATGCCTGCGCGCCCCCCACCGCAGATAAAGAATGCGCCTCGGGAGAATGTAAAGATGCCGCTTGTAAATTTGCAGATACAGATGCAACCACCTGCTGCCCCACCGAGCCGGAAGATGTAAAAAACAAAATAGAACACGGGCCAATAATATTGAGCGCATCGGAAGAATGCGAGGGAGAGCAAAAAGAGTATAAGGGTTTAGATGAATTTAGAACCCAACTTTCAAATATTTCCAGTATTGTTGAGTCCAACGGCATTATTGACCAAAACAAATGGCAAAATTTGAAACTAATTGAGCAATTAATGTATTTTAAAGAAAAAATTGATGATTTAAAGTCTAAAATTAAAAGCGATGCAGACCAGCTTAGCAAAGCAAAGGGTGAATTAGGCAGATGTTATTATGCAATGTCTTCTATTGATTTTTTAAAAATGTATGAGCAAACTCAGCCCACCGAAAAAATTATTTTAAAAAATAAAACTTATTCTGACGCCACTACCGGAAACGCTGTTGATATTTCAAAATATTGCAATGGATTCAGTTATGGAAATTCAACCTGTTTTAATTCTTGCCAAAATTTATGCCCGGGCGATCCCCAAAAAGATCTTTCGTGCTATAAAAACTGCCCGCCAGATGATTCTGCCTGTATGGAAAAATGCTTTAACCAAAGAGAGTGCATTAAAAAAAATAACTTTGGCAATTTTGAAGGGTGCATATCTTATTGCAGAGGGCAATGTTCAGATAATTGCGAAAATAAATTTAACTGTTCTGCAGATGTTGCAAAGTGTAAACAACTTTGCGAAGGCGACTCAAAATGTCTTGCAGAAAATTCGGGTGTTTGTATTTTTAATCCGCCGGGGCTAAAATATTGCGCAGACTCAATAAATAATGCATATTATTTAAAAGATTGCATAAGTAATTCTTATCTTTGTAAAAATGGATCCAACCAATATGCCGGCTATCCTGAATGTTTGTGGCCTCCATTTTCTACAAGTAAAAATTATTCTGCCTCATATATTTTTCAGCATCCAAACACCCAAATATGCCAAAATCCATATGCGCCATTTCAACCTGAAGCCAGCACCCAGTGCCTTGATATTTATCCTGAAACCAGCAAATGCCCGGCTTCTTCAAATTGCCCAGACTGCCCTTGCGGAACGTCCGGCCAAACGCCAGCTGAAACTAACAATGTGGTTGTGGGGCAATGCAGTGAATTCGCATATAACGACGACACCTTAACTTTTTATTGCGAACAGAACTGGTGGAATAACACTGCTGAAAAAAAACCAACTCCAATTGGAAACGAAAGATTTTGTTCAGAAGAAAACGAAATTCCGGTGGGCAGAACCGTTGACAATACCGAAGCATGGGCAAAAGCTCTAATAAAACAACTTGAAGACATTGCAAAAAATATCAGCGATATGATAGATTATGTCAAAAAAATAGGCAATGAAAACCCGCAAAGCTATTGCAAATGCGACAGCATCTGTGAAGACGGCAAACCCTGTTCTACTAATTGCATATATATTGAGGCAACAACAACAGAAGACGCGGAGGGAAACGAAATTGCGGTTCCCGCCAAATGCGGGTTTCAGCCGTGCCAAGGCATTTCATGCCAAAAAATGATCAACTTATTGAAAGGTGGCAAAACCGATAACTGCCCGGTTGAAAAAGACGGGGTTGGCAAATATTATGATAAAATAAAAAAGGGGGCGAAAGATTTTAATGACTTTATTGTTTTGCAAAGCAGGTCAGACATTTTAAAAGAGCTTACCTATTCAAGAACAAAAACAAACGAATGCAGTTTGGTAAAAAATGCTAATGCGGAACAGGCAAAACTTTTAAGCTGCCAGAGGGCCGAAGATGAAATTATTCCGCCAATTGGAAGGGCAGAAACAATAATAAACGGGAAAATTATAAAAGCCCACTGCTACGGACAAAATTTAGAAAATTTAGGAATTCCTAATTTATCAGATAATTGGTATTGCTGTGAAAAACGTTAATAATAATTTAAATAAAATTTATGGAAATTATATATCCTAATATACCTTTTTTGCCAAATATAAATAATTGCGCGGGCCCCGAATGCCTGGCAAAATTTATCAGTTATTGGTTTGGCTTTGGAATAATGTTGGCAGGAGTAGTTGCTTTAATTTCTTTAGTTATTGCAAGTATTCAACTAATTGCGTCGGCGGGCAACCCCAGTATGCAGGGCGACGCGCGAGACAGAATTAAAGGGGCTGTTTTGGGAATGGTTTTAATGGTTTCAGCTTTCATTTTAATAAGAACAATAAATCCTGTATTGGTTCAGCCTTCATTAACGCCTTTGGGCGAAGTGGCAGGAATTTTTTACACAAACGGCGAAGGGGGTGAAACAAAACCGGCTCCAATTTCAGAATCAGATACGGCAAACGTGCCAGAAGGTTTTCAAACTATTATTTACAAATGCGCCGAAGGAGGATTTTCTCCAAATTTATATGTCTGGAAATTTCCGCAAAAAAACTTTATAGGAAACAACGGCTGGTATGATGGAGTTGGTGTCACAGAAATAAGTTGTGGAGAAAATACTGATATTGGAGGAGCGGGCTCTTTTAAAATGGCTTTTAAAACACCCGGAGTATATTATTTTTTGGGAGTCGACTGTTCAGGTTTAATGTCTGGCCCGGCTATTTCAGATGAAGCCCAAATAACAGATCCTTTTAAGGGAAATATAAAATCTATAAGAGCAATAAATAGTGAAAACAGCAGATTTGGTTTTGTGACGCACAAAGAAATTGATTTTAGGGGCGAATGTGGCAACGCCTATGTTGAAACCAATGTGGGTAATGGCAACTGCATAAATGTAAATATACCGGCTTCTTCTATAAATATTT
>Ga0210057_1010925_pt1 | contig 10164 bp, 18 predicted proteins | sample CryGeyCG2114_010_2_FD_183968 | JGI IMG/M metagenome (GOLD analysis project Ga0210057, IMG submission 183968) | Groundwater microbial communities from aquifer - Crystal Geyser CG10_big_fil_rev_8/21/14_0.10 (SPAdes) (version 2) | ecosystem: Environmental > Aquatic > Deep subsurface > Groundwater ...
TATCGCCTGCTTCAAGCTTTCGGTCAGACGGAATACCGTGCACCACTTCATTATTCACCGAGAGGCAGAGTGCGGCAGGAAAAGGGCGTTTGGCGCCCGCCGGCTTATAACCCAAAAAAGCTGGTCGAGCGTCAGACTCCTTAATTAAGCGGCGGGCCGTTGCTTCAAGCTCGAGTTCATTGATACCCGGCTCCACCGCTTGTGCTAATTGCTTGAGTACCCACGCCAACTTCGCGCCGCCGGCGCGCAAAACTTCTATCTCCTTAGACGACTTTGGCTTAATCACAGGCAGCTTTGATTTTATCGTGGATTTCTTCTATTGAGCGATCCCCGGAGATTTCAATAAATTGGTACCCCGAGTGCGCGCGGTAATACTCCACCGCCGGCAAGACATCACTCTCATACCAAGCAAGGCGTTTCTTGACCCCCTCTTCGCTATCATCCGGGCGCCGTCGGGCCAAGAGACGGCTCGTGGCGCACTCCGTGTCGACGTTAAGTAATATAACCTTAGGTCGTTCTCGTTTATAGAACTTGAGAGCGGTGTCGAGGGCTTGCGCTTCGTTTAAAGTGCGCGGTGTTCCGTCGAAAACCAAGTGCTCAATTCCGGTGAAATTGTCTATCAGGAGATGCGACCAGAGATAAGAGGCCAGGAAACTCGGCTGAAGATCTCCCCGCTCCGACACAGCGCGCGCCAGGTTGGCCGTGTGGGTTGGTTGGTTGAGTAGTTCGCGGAAGTAACGCCCCGTCTCCACATAGAGGACCGGGGACTCGGTGTTACTCTCCAAGTAATTGATCAAGTGCTTGGCCTGTGTTCCCTTGCCTGACCCAGAACGGCCAATAAAGATGAAGGTTTGAATTTTACTCATAAAGCAAGCCAGAAAATTACCGCGGCTAGTAAAAATACGAAGATGGCAAAACCAACGAGCCAGTGGTTGGCAGAGGTTTCATTCTCAATGAGTCCACCCGAGAGACGGATAAGCAGACCGACAAGCCCCCTCGGCGATTTGGTGGGCCGAGAGTGCCCTTCGGGCACCTCCTCATCGGGATTAAAAACCACCCCAAGATCATCAAGACTTCCCATACAAGGGAAATTATACTCTAATACTCCCTCATTGTCAGCTGGCTATCAATCTGCTTGGTGAATTCAAGGGCGACAGAAACCACGATAAGGAGGCCCGTACCACCGATGGCAAGAGCCGAGAGGCCGGTGATTGCCTGCATGAGGAGCGGGAGCATCGCCACTACCCCGAGGAAAAGGGCGCCGACAAGCGTTAGACGGCTAACCGTCTTGGCAAGGTGATCAGTGGTTGGACGGCCCGGGCGCACGCCGGGGATGAAGGCGCCTGACTTCTGCAGATTTTCAGCGATTGATTCCGGATCAAAGGTAATGGCCGAATAGAAATAGGTGAACATGAAGACCAAGACGAAATAAGCAATCGCGTACAAAATACTATTTTGGAAAAAGAGGAGGAAGAAGTTAGAGATCGCTTGGATGGTCACATTCGCCGACTGGGAGAAGAAGTTAACGATCATTTGAGGAAAGAGCAAGATCGATAAGGCGAAGATGATCGGCATGACTCCGGCCTGGTTTAGGCGAATGGGTAAGTAAGTGGCCATACCGCCGTACATTTTCCCCCCTCGGACTCGTTTGGCATAGGTAACAGGGATTGGTCGTTCCGCCTCCGTCATTACCGTCACGCCGGCCACAATAATCACCGAGGCGACAAGATAAGCCAGGTAGAGTGGCAAGTCGGCCGAATTAAAGTTGGCAATCACCTGACCAATGACAGAAGGAATTCTCGCCACAATACCGGAGAAGATAAGCAGTGAGACACCGTTACCGATACCGTATTCGCTAATGAGTTCCCCGAGCCACATGAGCAAAATCGCGCCGGCGGTTATAACCGTCACGCTGATCACGCGGTCGGTTAAAGTAAGATCGAGTAAGATCCCCTGGTTCTGCAGTAGCGTCAAGAGACTGAAGCCCTGGATCACAGCGAGTGGCACAGTGAGCAACCTGGAGTATTGAGCGAACTTCTTTCTCCCCGCCTCGCCCGACTCATGATAGAGTTCCTTGAGCGCGGGCGACATGATGGTGAGGAGTTGCATGATGATTGTCGCCGTGATGAAGGGGCCGATACCGAGCATTATAATTGATAAGTTAGACAACCCACCGCCGGAGAAAATGTTGAGAAGATTAAAAAGCTGGTTATCGGCGAAGAACCTCTGCAGGGCAATGAGATTAACTCCCGGAATCGGCACACTGGCCCCCAGACGAAAGAGGAGCAGAGCGAAGAGGACGAAGCCAAGCCGACGTCGAAGCGAACGATCATTTACCGCCAACTTTAATTTGTTGATGAAATTACTTAGCATAATTATCCCCTGTTCTCATGAATCCTTAGTCACCACTTTGCCCCCCAGAGACTCAACCAACTTCCTGGCGGGGAGCGAAATAGGGCAACCCCTTATAATTAGTTTATTTTTAAATTCGAGCTTCTTCTTAGGGCCAAGGATCTTGAAGGGTTGCCCAAACCGCTTGATCATCCCCTTCCCTTTTAAAGTTGTCGGGGTAATCTCACTCCCGGAGTCGAAATGCCGGGCGATACGATCAAGAGTGAGGGAGATGGGCTTCTTGCCCAGAGGGTTGAGTTTGTGGCCGCGCTTTTTGGGAATTCGTTTAATGGCATCTCTATTGTCCGGCCTGATACGGTGGCCGGCCCGCGCTCTCTGTCCCTTGGTACCGCGGCCCGAAGTTTTACCACGTTTACCACCGCGGCCGACGGTCTTCTTGGAACGGCTGGGGGTCTTGCGTTTTAGATCGTGTATTTGCATGGATAAATTTCTAAGCGCGGCGATTGGTTAAAGAGAGATTAGAGAGAGCAAGCATGGTGGCCTTGGCGTTGTTAATCTTATTCTTACTCGGTGAGATTATCTTACCGTTAACCGCCTTGATGCCGGCCAGGTCGAGGATTACTCGCACCGCACTACCGGCAATGATACCACGCCCCGGAGCCGGCCTTAAGACAATCCGCGATCCGCCAAACTTAGCGGCCGTTTCGTGGGGAATGGAGGAGTTCTTAGTTAAGGGGACGGCGAGCATCCCCTTCTTAGCCTGACGCAAGGCCTTGTTGATAGCTTCTGCGATATCGCCCGCTTTGCCAAGACCGATGCCAACCTTGCCCTTGCGATCACCGGCAACCACCAACACCGAGAAGCTGAAGCGCCGACCGCCTTTGACTACCCGAGTAACGCGACGGATATCGATCATGTTGTGCTCGATCTCTCGATCGGCGCCGGCGGATGGCTGTCTTCGTGGGGGACGGCGATCCTTCTTATCTCTATTGAATTGTTGCTTGTTATCGTTCATTAATTAATTTAAAAAGTTAATCCCTCCAACCTCGCCGCTTCGGCCAGCTTCTTGATTCGACCGGCGTAACGGTAGCCCCCTCGGTCGAAGACCACCTGCTTGATCTTCTTCGATTGAGCTTCTTTGGCCAAATGTTTGCCAAGCTTGTCGGCCTCTCGGCCGGACTCACGTAGGCCGAGGATCGTGCGACTTGTGCTATCGTCGATTAACTGGACTGAGAGGTAACGATTGGAACGAAAGACGGAGAGCCTCGGCCGAGCGGCGGTGCCGCGGACACGGCCCGTCACGCGACGATGGCGGACAACGCGGCGCTCTCTGGCTGAATTAAGTTTTGAAATCTTTTGACTCATAAATTTAATTTAACCGGTGGTGGCAACCTTACTACTCTGCTTCTTAATCACCACTTCATCATCGTAGCGGATGCCCTTATCCTTGTAAGCATTCGGTGTGCGATTAGCTCTAACCTTGGCGGCAAACTGCCCCACCACCTCACGGTCAATGCCAGATACGGTTAAAACATTCTTTTCAACCGCGAGTTTGAGACTCGGTGGGATAGGCATTATCACCGGGTGAGAGTAACCCAAATTTAAAGTGAGCTTGTCGCCCGCGATGGCGGCCTTGTAACCAACTCCCTCAATAATCAATTTCTTCTCGAAGCCTTCGGTCACACCACGAACCATGTTCTTCAAATGGGCGGTGTAGGTGCCCCAAAGTGGGCTAAGCTCGGGGGCGCGAGCGGCATTTTTAATAGCGGTTTGAATCTGCTTTCCGGATGGGTCGGTGGTGGTTGTTGATTCATTGATAATGATCTCCTTCGGCCACGAACGGTTTAACTCACCTTTGGGCCCGGTAACCTTAACCACTCCGGAGTCCAACTTAACCGATACTTTCTCCGGAACTTTAATTGTTTGTCTGCCAATTCTGGACATAATTTTAACTTACCAAATTTTAAATAGAATTTCGCCGCCGATGTTAAGCTTCTTCGCCTCATTAAGGGTTAGAATACCTTGAGAAGTGGAGACGATCACTTCGCCATAACCTTGGCGAAACACTCGGGCATCTCTCGCCGCTTGGTAAACTCGTCGTGACGGTTTCGACACCCGAGCCACCCCCATGATAACGGGCTCATTCTTCGCTCCATAGGCGATCTCAACCTCGAGTTGACGCTTGGAGAGCTTGCTCTTAACCTCCACTCGCTTAAGAAAGCCACTCGCCACTAACTTCTCGGCGATGGCTTGCTTGAGATTGGAATGCGGCACAAGGACTAGACGCTGGTTGACAGCGGAGGCATTTTTCAAAGTTGAAATGAAATCAGCAACTGGATCGTGGCTCATATTACTTGTAGAGAATGCGGTTGAATTACCAGGATGACTTTTTAACCCCGGGGATCATGCCTTCGTTGGCATATTCTCGGAAACAAATTCGACACAGGCCAAAATCTCGGAGATAACCACGCCCGCGCCCACAGCGAAAACAGCGGCGGACGATCCGCGAGCTAAATTTGGGCGGCTTAGCCGCCCTGGCAATTACTGAGCTTTTAGCCATTGCGGCTTTAATGCTAGCAGAATGGAGCGTCTAGAGTCAAGGTTTGGGCTGTTTACGGAATGATGGTAAATGCCAAATCGCTTGAGTCGCAATCACCCCATGTGGGGATAGGGCGGTCAGCAGGAGCAGTTGATGCCCCCGCCCGACAAACCACAATTAAGTACCTGCCAGGCACGATTGGATTATTATCAATATCGGTGGCGACAATCCAATTATAAACCCCCGAAGCTGGAATATTTTGGTCTAGAAGCGTTGGCCAATAACTAAGCTGGAAGCACATATTGTTATCGCAAGATTGAGGATGTAGCCATAAATCTACCTTGTCCTGACTCGTTGCACCATCGTAACGCCAGCTTATCGTCTCGACCGAGTTGGCCTCCCACTCCTCGCCGCTGTTAGGACTCAAGACAGCAAGATCTTGGTCTCGAATCGAGATCAATCCGTTACTTGTGGCTTCGGCCAAAGTTCGGGGTTGATATACACCAGGAATAATAATGTCTCCCCCACCAATAAAACTTGATGATACGAAAAACTTAATTTGATAATCCCCCGGCTGAATAAAGAAAGGTCTAAATAGAGGTGCTGGCGACGATTGGCTAACCGGAACAGTGAAGTCGTATTCCTGTATGGACGTGACCGGCTCATTTTCAGCAATGAAAAAAGGTGTCGGTCCGTTAGCCCGGATATGAAAAACTGATTCTGGTGTTACCCCGGATATTGAAGACAGAGGCATATTAAATTTAATTGAATACCTTTTTCCAATATCCCACTCCTCGCCGCCGTTGGGAGTGAGGACGGTGATGTCTCGAGTGGAACTATCCCTCACTTCCACACTAATACTCGTTCTCGCCAATTGGCCTTGCATATCCTTAACAGTGAAAGTTGGGGTGTAATTGTGGGCGGTGCGGTAAGTATGAGTGAGGGTGCTGGTCTGCTGCACGGGAAGGCTAGCTGGTATGTCGGCCACTGGCAGAAGCGTGGGCACCTCATCGCCCCAAAGCACGGAGTAGTAGAGATTGCCATTTTTCGGATCGTTCGCCGTAACCGTCCAAGTCCCTTGCTCCCCTACTTGCAAGCGAGTCGGCCCCGACACGCCGGAAATTACGGGTGGGAGGTTGTCCGGGTAAGGCCGCGGCTGACACTGATACAGCCCATTCATCCGGGCGCGCGTGGAGGGACCAAAAAAGGTGGTGGAATTGACCAAGCCAAGTGGTGACAAAACTTGCGCCCGGTACTTGTTTTGGAAAGCCGCCACCGCTTGAGCCGTGGCATCATCGTACACGTCAGAAATAGCACCGGAGTAGAGACCTTCCTTCTGGAGAGCGGTTTGCAGGGCTGTCACTTCTTCACCCGTCGCACCGCGCCCAAGATTCCGATTGAAAACGTGGCACCACGCGACCTGGTTGCCACGGAGAGCATTAACACGGGCAGTTAGTTCTTGCAGGATCGCGCGCAAACGAGCAATCTCGGCTAGTAATTCCTGGCTCGTCTGGGCAACGGCAAAAGTTGGGGTTATGGTGAATACCGCCACCAGCAGACCAGCCATAAAAATCTTTTTCATATCCTAAAATTTAGCACACTAATCACTTCCCGTACAGCTCGTGATGAGTGCCGATATCGATGAAGAGGGCGAGGTTATCGCCAAGTGGCTTATAAATAACCCTCAAGTCGCCGGTTATATTAATACTCCGATAGCCGGAGTAATCTCCATGGAGGATGTGGCTATTCAGTCTCGGATCAAGAGGGCTTTCCAAAAATAGATTACGACGGAGAGCGAACTTGCGCTTCTCGCCGTCTTGCAATTTTTTGTAGGATTTTCGAAATTGACGACCAAGAATAACCTTCATGGCCGCTCAAGAATTTAGATAGGCGTCCATCTCCTCGCCAGTACTAAATGGTCCGGCGATATTTTTTCCCTCTCGATAATCTTTCGAGGTTTGCCGAAGGATAGCGACGGTTCTCTTGTTTGGAATCTCCGGCACAGAAAAAATGACTTGACTTTCCTCAACGAAATGCCGGAGGTAATTATTTATAACGGTACCGAGAGGCAGGCCAAGTTTCTTGGCTGTCTTCTGTGCCTTGTCTTTTAAGGCCTTGTCGGTTTTTACGTTGATTACAGTTTTCATTAACCAAAGTATACACTCCGGTTAGAAAAAGTGAAGAGGGCTTTATTTCCGAAATGGGAAGCCGAGCGCGCGAAAGAGAGCAAGACCTCGTTCACGCGCACCGGCCGTGGTGGTGATGGTGATCGCTAAGCCAAAGACATCCTTCAGATCCTCGTCCGATGTCTCGGGGAAGATGGTATGTTCACGGACGCCGATAGTTAAATTACCGGTATTATCAACAAGTGATTCCGACAAACCGCGGAAGTCGCGCATACGCGGGATTGCCACATTTAAAAGTTTGTCTAAGAAGCCGTTCATCCGCTTGCCTCGAAGGGTAATCAAAAGGCCGATTGGCTCACCTTGTCTTAATTTGAAAGAAGCGATCGCCTTCTTCGCCCCACGCCAAGCCGGCTTTTGCCCCGTGATCTTGGTAAGACGATCGACAATCAACTCCTGCTGTTTCTTATCGCGCTTCTTGCCGGTGCCTACCGCCACCACCACCTTCACAATCCTCGGCGCCGAAAGCGCGTTCTTCAATCCGAGTTCCTTGATAAGATCGGGGAGAATTTCCACATACTTTTGCTTGATCGGTTTCATAAAAATTAGTTGAAGACTTTACCACAACGGCGGCAGATGCGCTCCTTCTTCTCTCCCTCCACTCGGTAGCCAACCCTCACCCCACGACCGCATTTACCGCATTTGATCATCACCCGGGAAGCCGGCAGGGGGTTCGGGACCTTCACAACTTGCCCTTTCTCACCCGAGGTCTTGGGGCGGATACGGCGATTTAGAAGGTTGAGCTTCTCTACCAAAACCTTGCCCACTTCCCGGCCATCACGGCCGGGAAAGACCCGGAGGACTTTCCCCTCCTTGCCCCGGTCCCGACCGGCAGTGATGACCACGTTGTCTCCCTTTTTAATCTTCATTTTGGAAATTTAAACATTTAAACATTAGACCGTCTCCGGCGCGAGCGACACGATCTTCTGATAACCACGATCGGCCAGTTCTCTCGGGATCGGGCCGAAGACGCGACCGCCAAGCGGCTCGCCGTTCTCCTTGTTTACCAACACCACGGCATTGTCGTCGAATCTAAGATAGGAGCCATCCGGTCGCCGCCATGGTTGGCATTGCCGAACGACCACCGCCCGCACCACCTCCTTCTTCTTCACCGCCTTCTTGGGTTCGGCCACTTGGACGGAGAGCACAACGAGGTCACCAATTCTGGCATAACGGCGGCGTGAGCCGCCAAGCACCTTGAAGACACGCCCAACCTTGGCGCCGCTATTATCCGTTATCTTCACAATTGTTTGTGGTTGAATCATGTTTCTACATTACAACTTCGAAATGCTTATTCCTGGAATGCGGCCGACTCGATCTGATTGTCACCGTGTCACCGGTCTTGAACCCTTCGGTCCTTTCGCTGTGGGCGAGGTAGTTCTTAGACCGAGTGAGGTACTTACCATAGCGCCGGTGCTTAACGCGCCTATCAACGCGCACCAAGAGGGTCTTGGGGGTGTGCTTCCCCACCACCACTCCGGTGAGGGTTTGTGGGTTTTTCGTACTCGGGTTTGATTGTGTTTTTGTGATCTCGCTCATGGTAATTATGGTAATTAACGACGTTCAACAACCTTAGTCTTGAGGGGTAATTTGGCACTCGCTTTACGAAGCACGCTCTCCGCCTCGGCGGCAGACAAACCATCAACTTCAAAAAGGATTCGCCCGGGCAAAACTATGAACTCATAACCCTGCGGATCCCCCTTACCTTTGCCCATCCCCACTTCGGCCGGCTTTCCTGTAAACGGCTTGTCGGGGAAAACTCGGATCCACAACTTGCCTCCCTTCTTCATCACTCGGCTAATCACTTTCCTTGCCGCTTCGATCTGGTTCGAGCGAATCCGAGCTTCCGTTTGGGCCTTGAGGCCGTGCGAACCGAAAGCGACAGTAAGTCCGCGCGTCTCCGCTCGCTTGCGGTTGGGATTGGCGCGCATGGTATGCCATTTGCGGAATTTAACTTTTTTCGGGTAGAGAAACATGTTGGTTTATATCTTATTCTCCGGTTCGGTCTCACCGGGAAAAATTTCTCCACGATAGATCCAAACCTTAACGCCAATCGTGCCATAAGGCAACACCGCCGTCACCCGAGCGAAGTCAACATCGGCCCGAAGCGTCTGGAGGGGTAAGCGACCATGCTTAATTGACTCGGTTCTCGCGATATCGGTGCCACCCAAACGACCGGAGATGGTAATTTTAACGCCTTGCACCTGCTTATTGGCCATAGACTTCTCAGCGGTTTGTTTGAGCACGCGCCGAAAGGGCATTCGCTTATCGAGTCCCTCCGCCACCATCTGGGCCACAATTGAGGCGCGCGATTCCGGATAGCGCACTTCTTCCACGTCGAGTTTAAATTCTTTCGGCAGGGAGAGTCTGACCTTTTTAACCAGGGCAAGAATGTCGTCCTTAAGTCTGATCGCGCCTTCACCCTGTCGACCGATGATCAAGCCCGGGCGCGAGGTCTTAACCACCACTCGGTAGGCGTTGGGACTGCGCTCAATCTCTACCCTGTCGACCGAGAGAGATTGTAATTTTTTGTTTAAAAATTCGCGGATAGTGATGTCGGTTTTTAAAAATTCGCGATATGAACCACGCACGCCGAACCATCGTGACTGCCAATCACGGATCAGGCCAAGACGATGGGAATATGGATGGACGGAATGAGACATGGTGTAAATAGCTTCTAGTGATTAATCTAGCTTGTCTGCCGAGGAGACAGAGCTTCTAGGGTCACGCTCACATGGCTTGTGTGCTTATGGATGGGAGCGGCTCGACCGCGCGCCCGCGCGCGATGACGCTTCAAAACGACGCCCTTATCAACGGTGATCTTCTTCACCGTAAGACCTTCGACGGTAGCGGCGCGAGCGGCCTCACTCGCGGCCGCTTGCTTAATGAGCTTCTCCACCGGCCGCGCGGCGCGGCGGGGTAGGAATTTAAGCCGACTCAAGGCCTCACTCACACTCTGACCACGCACGAGATCAGCCACCAAGCGGACTTTGCGTGGAGATTGTCGATAATTGTTAAGCTCGGCTTTCATTTTCTAAAAAATTATTTTTTCTCCGCTGGGGCTTCCTTGGCCGCCTTGGCGGCGGCGAT
>Ga0210057_1010926_pt1 | contig 10163 bp, 13 predicted proteins | sample CryGeyCG2114_010_2_FD_183968 | JGI IMG/M metagenome (GOLD analysis project Ga0210057, IMG submission 183968) | Groundwater microbial communities from aquifer - Crystal Geyser CG10_big_fil_rev_8/21/14_0.10 (SPAdes) (version 2) | ecosystem: Environmental > Aquatic > Deep subsurface > Groundwater ...
AAAAAAAAGAATTATTGAAGCAAAAATTCTTTTGGAAAAAATTCCCCAAAGACTTAAAATTGATCAACAGAATTATATTAATTTTCTTGAGAACATTTTTATTTTATTTGAAAAAACAAAACTAATCAAAGAAAGTGGGAACTATCTTGATAATTATGTTAAGGGGAATAGGGAAATTTATTCTAAAATCTTTAAACCAGATGTTATTCCCAATTTTACCTTCACTCGTCTTGTTTCTGATCTGCCTGAAGATGCTGAAATGATTGATCAATATGAAATATTTCAAACAGACTATGATAAATCTCTGGTAACTATTTTAAAAAGAAAAAATGAATCTAAAGTTATATACCATCTCCTTCCCCCAGAACATACTCTTCCAGAGGATCAAAATATGCTTTTGAATCTTGCTAGGGGAGTTCTCATCGAACATCAACCAAGAGCAGAAGAATTTACTGACACTGAAAGAACTAGACAGGTTTTTTTTAATATTGCAAAAGATCTATTACAGGATTTGGCAAGAACCAAGAACATGGCACTTTCATATTCTGATTTAAATAAACTATCCACAATTCTTGTAAGACATACCATTGGTTTTGGATTGGTTGAAATTTTACTTCAGGATAAAAATATCCAGGATATTTCTCTTAATTCACCAATTCCACAAACAGAGATTTTTATTAAACATCAGGTTTATGATGAATGTATTACTAATATTCTTCCAAGCCAGGAAGATGTTGATGGTTGGGCAGCTAAATTCAGAATGATTTCTGGTCGACCTCTTGATGAAGCAAATCCTATTTTAGATACTCAATTGGAAATTGGAAATCTAAGAGCAAGAATTGCCATAATCCAACAACCCCTATCTCCAGATGGTTTGGCATATTCAATTAGAAGGCATAGGGAAAGCCCCTGGACTCTGCCATTATTTATAAAAAATAATATGTTAAATCCTTTGGCAGCTGGATTATTGAGTTTTCTTATAGATGGTTCTAGAACACTATTAATTGCTGGAACTAGAAGTTCTGGTAAAACTTCTCTTTTGGGAAGTTTGCTCCTTGAGATTATCCCCAAACTAAGAATTATTGTTATAGAAGATTCTCTTGAGCTTCCTGTTGAATCTATGAGAAAATTAAAATATGATATTCTTAGGATGAAGGTTAGGTCAGCATTATTAAAAACAGGATCAGAGGTTTCTGCAGAAGATGGTATTAGAACTAGTCTAAGATTGGGGGATAGTTGTCTTATTGTTGGTGAAGTTAGAAGTGCAGAGGCAAAAGCTCTCTATGAGGCAATGCGTGTTGGTGCCCTGGCAAATGTTGTCGCAGGAACAATCCATGGTGCAAGCCCCTATGGTGTTTTTGATAGGGTGGTAAATGATCTTGGTATTCCTGCAACTAGTTTTAAGGCAACAGATATAATTGTGGTCTGTAATCCAATTAAATCTCCTGATGGGCTTCATTCTTGGAAAAGGGTGGTTAAAATTTCAGAAGTTAGAAAACATTGGACAAAGGATCCCCTTGAAGAAAAAGGATTTGTTGATTTGATGGTCTATGACGTGGAAAAAGATGAACTTGTTGCCACAGAAGATTTGATTAATGGAGATAGTGAAATTTTAAAGGAAATTGCATCTAATGTTAAGGGTTGGGCCGGTAATTGGGACGCAGTCTATGATAATATTTTATTGAGGGCAAAAATAAAAAAAGAACTTGTAGAAGTTTCTAAGCAGATAAATGATGAATCTATTTTAGAATCTGAATTTATTGAACAAACTAATAATGCTTTCCATAGAATTTCGGATGAAGTGCATCAGGATAGGGGCCTTCCTCTGAGTGAATATGTTTTTCCAAAATGGCAGAAGTGGTTACAGGATGAATTGAAGAAGAGGAATAATTAATCTTTCTCCAAACATTTATTAATTAATTTTTACTATTTCTCTTGTTAAAAGTAGTGAAAATGTCAATAAAACGAGGCGATGTTAATTCCTATAGAAGGTTGAGTGTAGATGATGTTATGAATAAATATTCTGGTGAAGTTGAATCTAAAATAAAAGTTGCTTCTACTAAAAAAATAAATTATAGTAAAGAGTATATTAAGTTTAAGGAAGAGATGGCCCCCGATATTAGTAGATATGAAAGATGGTGTAAGAGTCTTGGAAGTTTAATCAAACTAAATGTCTCTGAAAAAGATAGTCAAAAATTACAGGAAGATCTAAATTCCGCACATCTTGATCTTGAACCATGGCAACCTTTGACACTTAGTGTTATGGCTTTTCTTAGCATGTTTCTTGTGGGAGTTTTGATTTCTGTTGCAGTTGTTTTGATTTCAGGAGATTTTGCAGCATTTCCAACTTTGTTCTTTGTTTTGATGGTTATTTTTTCTCTTTTCTTATTTTATTATGTTAATGGCTATCCTTCTCGTCTTGCAAATAAATGGAGACTAAAGGCAAGTAGTCAGATGGTTCCTGCGATTTTATACATGGTGGTCTATATGAGGCATACGCCTAATCTTGAAAAGGCAGTTGCATTTGCAGCAGATAATTTACAATATCCTCTTGCTCTGGATTTTAAAAAAGTTTTTTATAATGTTGAGATTGGGAAATTTTCAACAATCAAAGAAAGTTTAGACAATTATCTTCAATCTTGGAGAAATTATTCTACAGAGTTTATAGAGGCATTTCATCTTATTGAAAATAGTTTATTTGAACCAGATAATAATCGAAGAGTTGCGATTTTAGAAAAATCTTTGGAAGTTGTTCTTGATGGGGTTTATGATAGTATGCTTAAGTTTACTCACAATGTTCGAAGTCCTCTTACAAATGTTTATATGTTGGGTGTTGTACTTCCAACACTTGCACTAGCATTACTTCCTTTGGCTTCTGCAATGTTAAGTGGTCTTTTGAAATGGTATCATGTATTTATTTTATTTAATTTAATTATTCCTTTTTTTGTATTTTATTTGACAGATAAGATATTAATGTTGCGTCCAGGAGGATATGGGGAATCGTCCCTTCTTGAAAGAAATAGGTTATATTACAAATATAAAGATAATTCAGTCTATGTGAAGGCATTTTTTATGGTTCTTCCTTTAATTATTATCGGGTTTCTACCTTTATTTTTTCAATCTAATCTTTCTACAATGGTTGGATTACAGCATGACTACAGTTTTTCAGATATTGGTTTGAGTCTTTTTGGTGATGAAACTATTTTTGGATTTGAAACTTCTTCTCTTGGTGTGACTGGACCATTTGGTGTTGGAGCTCTTTTCCTTGGGATGTTTCTACCGTTGGGAATTGCATTATTTTTCTCTATAGCATTTAAAAATAAAACCAAAGATTTAATTGGAGAAAGAGATAGGACAAAACAATTGGAAAAAGAATTTAATAATTCTCTTTTCCAACTTGGAAATCGTATTGGAAACAATGTTCCTCCAGAACTTGCTTTTGGAAGGGTTGCAGAATCTTCAAGGGGCCTTATTACTGAAGATTTTTTTAGAAGAGTTAATTATAATATTCGTCAAATGGGTATGGGTGTTGAAAAAGCTATATTTGATAGAAAACGTGGGGCTATCAGTTTTTTCCCCTCAGATTTAATTGCAACAAGTATGAAAATTCTTATAGAGTCTTCTAAAAAAGGATTAAAAATAGCTGCTGTAAGTCTTATGAGTATTTCTGATTATGTTAAAAATATTCAAAAAATTACAGAGAGATTAAAGGATATGCTTGCAGAAATAATTTCTGACATGAAAAGTAATATGACTTTTCTTGCCCCATTGCTCTCAGGTATTGTTGTTGGTTTGGCTTCCATGATTGCGTCTATTCTAAAGAAACTTAAATTTGCAGGGGTGGCTGATGCCACTGGTCAGTCTGCTGCTAATTTTGGAAGTTTCTTAAATATTTTTGATTTGCAGACCATGATTCCCCCATATTTTTTACAGATTGCAATTGGAATTTATATTATTCAGATAATCTTTATTTTAACATCTACTTTGGTTGTGATTGATTCTGGTGAAGATAAACTGGAAAAAATCTATAAAACTGCTAAAAATCTTAAGAGTGGAATTACTCTTTATTTCATAACTGCCCTAATTGCCACATTTGGATTATTTATTCTAACAACAATTGTCCTTGGAAATTTATTTTAATTATTATATTAAATCCCAAAATTTATTAACTGGTTTTAATTTAATCTTATATGAAAAAGAAGGGGTTGGTTGCAGATTATTTACCATGGATAATAATTTCTCTGGCTGTATTGGCAATTATTTTTGTATCTCTTTTTGTTTTAAAGGATAAGGGAAATTCAATGATTGACTCAATTAAAAATATTTTTAGATTAAGATAAAATGGAACTTGCAATAAATAATTTAATTAAATTAATTCTTGGTTTATTGGTGGTTGTGGCTGTTGTTGGAGGTGTTTATTTGTTTTTCAAAACAAATGTTTTAGACTTTTTCAATAATGGTCTTCCTTCTGGTCAATCTTTCTTTTTGGGGTTAATATGAATTCAAGGGGACTTCTATTGGCAGAAGAAACATTGAAAATAGTTATTTCTCTAATTGCATTGGGATTTTTGGTTTATTTTTTATCTGCCTTATATTTTAATAATGTGGATGGTCAAAAACAGATTCAGGCAGAATCTTCAATTGGAAGACTTATGGATGTTGTTGGGAATGTGGGGTCTAATTCTGAGCTTGTTTCAGAAATTACTCCTGCTGGATGGAGCTTATTTGCATTTAATTTTTCTGAGAAAAAACCTAATCTTTGTGGTGGTCAGGCCTGTATTTGTATATGTGATTCAATAACATTTAATTTTGCAGATAGGCAAATAAAAGAATGTGATAAAAATGGTGCATGTGGGGAAATTCCAAATCTTGGTTATTTTAATGAAATTAAAATTAGTTCCCCTGGGATTTCCTTGCTTGTTGAAAAACAGAATGGGGGTATTTTCTTCACAAAAAAATGAATTTAGATTTTTTAGCAAAGTATTTAATTTGGATTGTCTTTTTTGGAATATTATTGGCTGCATTATATTTTTTATTAAAAAGGGTTGGAATGATATGAAAAAAAAGGGAGAAATGGCTACAGAACAGATTGTTCTATTGATAATTCTAATTGCTAGTTTTGCTATTTTACTTTTCTTTCTAGTTAAATTAAATCTTGGAAAACAAACTGATCAGGAAATTTGTCATAATTCCGTTATCACGCGTGGAAATTCTGTTATTCCAAAGGATTCAGTCCCATTAAAATGTCAAAGAGAATATGTTTGTCTCACTACTGGGGGAGATTGTAAAAAAATGACTGATCCTTCTATAAAAAAAGTTTCATCCAAGGAAGAAGTATATAATGCTCTTTCAGAAAATTTGGCTAATTGTTGGTGGATGTTTGGAGAAGGTAAAATAAATTATGTTAGAGATGAGGCATTTTCCAATCTCTATTGTTCAATTTGTAGTCAGGTTGCTTTTGATGATAGTTTGGTAAAAATCTTTCCCAATGGACAAATAGATCAGGATGAACTTTACAATTATATGGAAACAAATAATTATTCTAATTCAAATACTTATTTTGAGTATTTATATGGCAGGGGAAGCACCTATGGGGCCATAAGACAGCAACTTCAATCTCAGGGTGTTACATTTAAACCAATTGACTTTTCTAAACAATATTATTCTATGATGGGTATAACCAGTGATGTTTCTACTTTAGGATGGGTTGCTGGAGCAGCAATTTTGGGAGGGGGTCTTGTTTTAGGGATAGCAATGTTGCCCATTGGTGCAACAGCTTGGGGAGTAAGTACTTTAGCGGGGGTAGCTTATTTTGGTGGCGGAGCTACAGCAGGAGGAACAATCGCGGGTTTATTTGTTACCGGAGAATCTGGTGATGATTATTTATCGCCGTCAATCATAGAAGCTAATTCACCAGAATTTAAATCACTTGATTGTAAATCCATAACAACTTTATCTTAATATGAATTCCAAAGCAACAATTCTTCTTGAAAATATTATTTTTATTGTTTTGAATCTTATTTTTTTAGGAATCTTAATTTTATTTATTGCAAAACAAGGTTCAGGAGCTATTGTTCTTGAACAAAATTATGCAAAGCAGATTGCTCTTTTAATTGATTCTGCAAAACCTGGGGCAATAATGGAATTAAATATGGAAAAAGCCTATGAGGTTTCATTGAAAAATAAATATGCTTTTGATAAAGTTGTTGAAGTTGATAATGAGAATAACCTAGTGAGAGTAAAACTTTCTCCAGACTCTGAATATGTTTATTCTTTTTTTAATGAGGTTTTTGTTACAGATTTTACAAATAAAAATGGGTACTATGTTTTTACAATAAGTAAACAATGATAAACAAAAAAGGTGCTGAAAAGGTTTTGTCTGTCTATTGGTTTGCAATTATAGTTTTAGTTGCAACGGGAATATTTATTATGGTTTACAATTTCTACAACTACCCATATGATGTCCGGGAGATTGAGGCAAATATTCTTTTGAATAATGTGGCTGATTGTGTTTCTAGGGGAGGAATCATCAATTCAGAGATTTTTAGTGGTAATTTTGAAAATGATTTTTTTAGTATTTGTAGACTAAATTTTTCTGCTGAAGAAACTTTTGAAGAAACTCAATATTATGTTTCTTTAAATCTATCAAATGCCTCATTAATTATTCTTGATTTTGAAAAAGGGAATAAAAATCTTATTTCAAGCTGTGGTTTGGAAAAGGATGTTGAAAAAAATAATCTTGCAAAATGTGTTCAAAGAGAATTCTATTCTGTGGGTTCAAATTCACAATCCTATTTAATTAAAATTTTGACAATTGTTCGGAAAACAGAAAAAAATGTCAATTAATAAAAAAGGACAATTGGGAGAGACCATTACTTGGGTTGTTGCAACAATAATTATTATTTTTGTTTTGATTACTTCTATCTATGCTTCTTCATTGGTGGCAAAATCAAAAAAAGTTCTTTCCTATGATTCCTATGAGCGGGAAGCAGATGGAATTATGACTAAAATGATTCTTAGCTATTTTTTAACAAATGGAAATGGTCAGGCAGATATTTTGTTTAAACTTCAAAATGATGTCTTTTATGGAAATGCTTTTGCAGAATTAAATAAAATTAGGAATAATTTAAAATGAGAAATAAAAAAGGAGATGTTCCAATAACAATTCTTGTCATTGGGGTGGTGGTGATATGTGGTCTTGCTATTCTTAGTTTTATTGCTTCTAGTTTTTACTTTGAACAATCTTTTTATGGTCTTTCTAAGATGGAGCAATTAAATTCTCAAGTTGATGAATATTATTTTTATCTTAATCAGAATTTGTCAAGTGACAAGATAAATTCGTTATTTAATATTTCCAATAATAATTTTATTATTGAAGAGAGAACTTCAAATTTATTCCCCTGGAGTCAATCAACTAAACTATTTTCAGTTCAGTTTCCAATTCCACACAAATAAAAGAAATATTTATAAACAAAATACTATTAACATGAATATGAATAAAAGGGGTCAGGGTTTAAGCACAAGTGCAATAATTTTAATTGTTTTAGGTGTTTTCATACTTGCTATCTTGATATTTGGTTTTACAAAGGGTTGGGCACAATTTTCTGTATATACTAAATCTGATAATGTTAATACAATTGTTCAACAATGTCAGACCGCCTGTACAAGTTCAAATGTTTATGATTACTGTTCTAGGGAGCTTAATTTAGTTGCCAGTGACCTTCCAAATGGGAATAAAGAAGTTCTGGGTAATTGTACTTATTTTGCAACAACTTCTGGTTATGAAAAATATGGTGTTGTTTCCTGTGGAGCTATTTGTAGTTAAATTCTAAACCTATTTAAATTAGTTTTTCTATTTTTACTTATGGATTATGTATCTTCTGACAGGCGAAATAAGAAAAAGTCTAAAAAAAAGGAAAAGAAAAAATATCCCTATAAGTCTGGTGGAAATAGGCGGACTCAGAAATGAATAGTGTAATACCTCTTTTTATTTTTGGTCTAATCTGGATAATATTTGCAACTCTCGAAGATATTAAAAAAAGGGAAATTGCAAATTGGCTTAATTATTCTCTGATAATTTTTGTTCTGGGTTATCGTTTTTTTTATTTTTTATTTTATAATAATGTGGCTTTTTTTTATGAGGGGATTATAGGTATTGGTCTTTTTTTTATAATTAGTCGTTTACTTTATTATGGAAAACTTTTTGCAGGAGGAGATGCTAATTTAATGATGGCCCTTGGAGTAATTATTCCCTATTCAACAATTTTGTCTGAAAATCTTAGATTGTCTATTCTATTCCTTTTTATTTTCTTTTTTGTTGGTGCCCTATACAGTCTGATTTTTAGTTTTGTATTAAGTATAAAAAATTATAAAAAATTTAAAAAAGCTTTCTTTGAATTATATTTTAGAAATAGGAAGCTGGTTTACTCATTTATTTTACTTGGTTTGATTGTTATATTTTTTTCAAAGGCAGATTTTTTGATAATGGTTCTTGGTCTTTTTATTTTATTTTTTCCATATTTGTATATTTATACCAAGGCTGTTGATTTATCATGTATGATAAAAAAGATTAATGTGGGGGATTTGACAGAAGGAGATTGGTTATATAATTCTGTTAGGGTTGGTTCTACAACAATTAATGCCAGTTGGGATGGACTAACTAAGAAGGATATTTCATTGTTAAGAAAGAAAAAGAAATATGTTCTCATAAGACAGGGAATTCCCTTTGCACCTGTTTTTTTAATTGGATTTATTTTATTTGTTATTTTTTCTCAAACTAATCTATGGGATTCTTTTTGGTAACCAGATTTTTTCAGATTCTATTTTCTGGGGGTGAATTATTGTCTTTAGAACTTCTTCTTTGTGTCCTATTTTCCTTGATAATTGCTTTAAATCTTCTTCATCGGCCTTTTTTCTTGGACTATCCTTGGTTTCATTTGAATAAACTGGCAGAATATTAATAATGGTTTCTTCAAATAAATTTGTATTAAACCGTTCTATTTTCTTTGGTTTTAATTTTGTTTTTAATTTTTTCTCTACTTTCTTTATGAAATCTTCTAGATATTTTGGAATCTTTTTTCCTTGTTTTATTGGATTTTTGGGTATTATTATGGAATGGCCCTCTGAAATAGGATTTATTTCCAATACTGCAAGAGCATGCTTATTTTCATCTATTCTATGAGAGGGAATTTTTCCTTCTATTATTAGTCTAAATGGATTAGAATTATTTTCTTGGGTTTTGATTAAATTATTTTGTGATAAAAATTCTTCAAGTTCTTTAGCCCCCATTACTTCTATCTGTTTTTTTGCTGCTTCTTTTTTATCTTCTGGGAAATTAACCTCTATCTGAGAAATTATCTGTTTTTTTATTGATTCAATTTCCTGAGGTGATAACATTTTATCCAATAGCCCTTCTTATGTCTATTAATTCAACAGAATTAACATTTTCTATTGATTCTAGTTCTTGTTCAAGGTCTTCTAATTCATTTTCTTCTGGCCAACCAAAAAAGAATTCCAAAGAGTTTAAACCAAATGCAATTGGCTTTTTTTCAAAAATAGGTCCTTTTCCAGAATGTTTTTCAATTATTTCTCTTGCACTTTCTTGAATAATTTCCAAATCTGAATCTGGAGACTTGGGCATTATTCTCATTTTTACTGCTGCGACTCCCATCTTGTTATTTAATTAACCTTGTTTATAAATTGTTCGGACTGGGTTAGTTAGATATAACAATACTTAAAAACAATGGTTATTTTTTTAAAAAATGATTCAAGGAAATTATGAAAAAATTTTGGATGTTCTTTCCAAATCCTCTGGTCTTGGAATTGATGAACTTGAAAAAAAAGTAGAGGAAAAGAGGTCTAAGCTTGCTGGGTTAATTAGTAAAGAAGGTGCTGCCCAGGTCATTGCTGCTGAACTTGGAATTTCCTTTGAAAATGAAAAACTTAAGATAGAAGACTTGGAACCTGGATTAAAGAGAGTTAATATTCTTGGAAAGGTAATTGCACTTTCACCTGTAAGAACATTTATGAGAAAAGGGGCAGAAGGAAAGGTTGTAAATTTAACTGTGGCAGATGATACTTCTAATATAAAGGTTGTTCTTTGGGATGTAAACCATATTAAATTAATTGAAAAAGGAGAAATTTCTGAAAATTCGGTTATTGAA
>Ga0210057_1010927_pt1 | contig 10162 bp, 8 predicted proteins | sample CryGeyCG2114_010_2_FD_183968 | JGI IMG/M metagenome (GOLD analysis project Ga0210057, IMG submission 183968) | Groundwater microbial communities from aquifer - Crystal Geyser CG10_big_fil_rev_8/21/14_0.10 (SPAdes) (version 2) | ecosystem: Environmental > Aquatic > Deep subsurface > Groundwater ...
CAATACCAAAAATGATAAATGCAGCAGAAGTGGGTAATTACGATGTTATCCAAGCTAGCCGTTGGATAACTGGTGGTGGCGCTGACGGATATGAATTTTTTACATATATAGCCAATAGACTCTTTCAGTATATTTTTAGAATATTACTTTGGACCAAGATACATGATTTAACTTTTGGTTATAAAATGATCAAAAGATCGGTTATAAATGAAATAAATTGGGAAGGTAGGCGTCATGAATTGGCAATGGAGACAACTATAAAACCAATTAAGTATGGTTATCGTGTTGTTGAAGTTTCTTCTTATTGGAGAAAGAGACGAGAAGGTGAGTCAAAAAATCCTGGGGTTATGAGAGTTAAATTATATACTCCATTGGCTTTAAAGGTGGTTTTTGCTAAGAATAATAGTTATAAATAGGTTAACTGTTGCATTATGTATAATTTTTTTAAACAAAATTTAATAAAAAGTATATTAATTATATTTCTTATATTATTATCTTTTTTAGGTATACTTTTATTATATTTATATACTTTTAATATTCCCAGTGCTGTATTTATTAGATCAATACCTAAACCAATAAGATTGGCTGGTGAATCGGTAATAAAATCTTTTAACGATCTCCCTTATATTTTTTATAGTTTTAAAAAAGATGATTTAACTGTTATTAAACTTAAAATAAAAGAAAAAGATTTTAATCAATTAAACAATAACTTGCCAGATCCGAGTGGATCCTTAACAGAAGAATATAAAAATTTTCAACCAGCAAAAGCAGAGATAAATGGAGTAAAATATAAAGTAGAGGTAAGGTATAGAGGTGAAACTAGTACACATTGGCTATATCCAAAAAAATCATGGAGAATAAGATTTATAGAGCCACGTATTTATAATGGCATGCATGAATTAGATTTAATAATACCTCACGATAGAGGTTATGTTCTAGAAGCATTTAATAATTATAGAGCAGAAAAGTTGGGATTAAAAGTACCTTTTAGTGACTTTATGAATTTAACGGTTAATGGTAAAAGTAATGGTATTTATTTTATGGTTTCTCATTGGAATAAGGAAACTATAGAAAAAATGGAGTTAGCAAGTGATACAAATTTTTATGGTGAAAGATTTATCAACGAGCCTATTTATGAGGATATAAAGTATTGGAATAAATATTTATTTAATCCATATGAGCATGAAAATGATTTTGCAGATTTAAAATATTTGCTTGATTTAATCAATACTAAAGATGATAAGATTTTTGAAAGTAATATATTTAATATTATAGATGAAGATAATTTTTTTATTTGGTGGACTCATCAAATATTGTCTGGAAGTAATCATCAGGACTGGGCTCATAATACTAGGTTATATTTTGATAGAACTTTAGGTAAATTTATATTTATACCATGGGATGTATATATCCACGATTTGGAGTCTAATAATGTTTTTTCAAATTATAATCCTTTGATAAGTAGGGTTTTAAGCAATGATAAATGGAGAGTCAAGATATTAAATAATTTATGGAATTATGTAAATGATAAAGGTAATTTAAATGAGGATTTAAAAAATTATGATTTATTAGTAGAAAAAAATAGAATTTCTTTTTATAATGATAGATTAAAAGAGCAGGGTAACAAAGCTCTTGATGATGAAATTGATGGATTTAGAGCGCTTATTGAAAATAATTTTAATTATATAAAGAATAGCATAAAAGACGTCAATGCTAATATAGATATATATATTAATTTTACAGAAGATGTTCCTGTTATGGTTGATTTTGTAGAAAATAGTTTTGTACCTTCAAAATTACAAAACATATCGGTTAGTAGTACAGAAGTATTTTCTGCTTATCTTGATGATGGTGATGGTCAATTTAATTTTAATAATGATAAATTTTTAGGTATTTTAGACAAAGATAAAAAAATAAATACAAATTTAACAATGATGGCTGATTTAGTTCCACAAGACAAGGATGTAATGGCGTATTTACCATTTAATGTAAAAACAAAAAATTATAAAATATTTCTTATTGGTAAAACATTAGATTTAAATGGTTTTGATATTAATTTTGAAATTAAAAATCAAATTACAGGTAAAAATGAAAAAATACAAAAAAAATATTTTGATCAATCTGTAAATATAAATATAGAAAAATTATCTCTTTCTATAGATGAATTTTTGAAAAATAATTTATATTTTTATAAAATAGATAAAGAAACAATAGGCTTATCTAACGCAGTTATTTTAAAAGATGTTATTGTACCAAAAAATTTAAAATTAATTATAGCTCCTGGTTCAAATATATTTTTAGCACCAGGGGTTTCTATTATATCTTATAGTCCTATTATAGCTGAGGGTACTGAAAAAGCTAAGATATCTTTTTATCCAACAGTTAACAATAAGGCATGGGGAAATATATCGGTTATAGACACTCTAGGAGAAAGTAAATTTACATATTCTATTTTTAATGGAGGTGGAGATGATTTAAATGGTGGTTTATATACTTCTGGGATGCTTTCTTTATATAATACAAATGCTGAGGTTGCTAATTCAGAATTTTATAATGCACATGGGGATGACTCATTAAATGTTAAAAATGCAACAGCTAATATTCATGATAATAAATTTATTAAAAATGGATTTGATGCTATAGATTTTGATTTTGTTAAAGGCGAGGTATCAAATAATTATTTTGAAAATAATGGTAATGATGCTATTGATATATCAGGTTCAAAAATTATAATAAAAAATAATTTAGTAAATGGTTCTGGTGACAAGTGTATAAGTGTTGGTGAAAATAGTTATCCTGTAATTTTTAATAATAATTTAAGAAATTGTTTGATTGGAATAGCTATAAAGGATTTATCAAATTCTAATATTATAAATAATATTTTAATAAATAATACAACGGGAGTGGACTTATACATGAAAAAAGATTTTTTTGGAGGAGCTAATGCAAATATTTATAATACAATTATTTGGGGTGGGGATAAAAGAATTGAGCTTGATGAATTTTCTAAGGTAAATATATTTAATTCTGATATAGAGGGTGGCTATTATGGAAAAGATAATTTTGATATATTACCAATATTTAATGAAAAATATATTATTACAAATAAAGAATTATTAGGGAGTGGAAATACAGTTATTTTAAAAGATCTAGACATAGATACTGCACATGTTAATATAGGATTATATGAATAAAAAAGAAGAAAAATATTTTTTTCAGAGATTTGAATGGAAATATATTATAGATAGATTTACTGCAAATAAAATTTATAAAGAATTGTTATTATATAAAATGGATATAGATCCTTTTGCGATAGATATGCCAAATAATTTTTATGTTGTTAATAGTATATATTTTGATAGTCCTACTCTAAAGTGTTATTATGATAAAATGGCTGGAATTAAGAATAGGTTTAAGTTAAGGGTTAGATTTTATAATGATATAAAGGAGGATTCTTTTTTATTTTTAGAAATAAAAAAGAAGGTAGATGCTATTGTTATTAAGGAGCGTTTGAAGATAAATTATAATATAGATAAAAAAATATCTTTTGATAGTTTTAATTTAAATAAGAGTAGTATTTTAAGTGATGAACAAAATACCTTTGATAGATTTTCTTTTTTAAAAAAAAGATATTCTATGAAACCTTTGGTAGGTGTAAAATATAAGAGAAAGCCATTAGTGGGTAGATTTGATAATAAGATAAGGATTACTTTTGATTATGATTTGAAAAGTTATGATCCTAGAATGCCAAATGTTTTGTCTGGAATTGACAATAATGTGATTATGGAAGTAAAATATAATAATACTATGCCATCATGGTTAAAGATTATTATTAATAAATATAACTTAAATAGAGATGCTTATTCTAAATATACTCATTGTTTAGAGAATCTTCCATTTTATAAAATTAAATTAAAACAATATGTTTGATTTCTTAACACTTAATCCTGAACAGTTGCAGTTTTCTCCATTTACTATTTTTTTAAATATTATTTTAAGTTTTTTTCTTTCTATTATTATAGCTTGGGTTTATAAAAAAACTCATGAAGGAATATCTTATTCAAAAAATTTTGTAGTAACAATCATTATGATGGGTGTTTTAATATCTATTGTAATGCTTTTGGTAGGTAATAATTTAGCTAGAGCATTTACATTGCTAGGTGCATTTACAATTATTAGATTTAGAACAGCAGTAAAAGATACAAGGGATTTGGGATTTATTTTTTGGGCATTAGTTATAGGTATGGCTGTTGGTACTGCTAATTATTTCAGTGCTTTTTTTGCTACTATTTTAATTGCTATGATAATGTTTATTTTGAGTAAATTTAACTTTGGTTCAATAAAAAACTATGATCATTTATTAACTTTTATATTAGAAACTAAAGAAGGTAGTAGCGATGCATATAGTTCAACTTTTAATAAATTTTTACGTTTTAATAATCTTGTAAATGTAGCTACTCGTGATGATGGCACTCTTGATTTTACTTTTACAATAAGATTAAAAAATATGAAAGATGAAGTAGTATTTATAAATGAATTAAAATCCATTAAGGGTATTTATAATTTAAATTTAGTATCTTCTGCAGGGGATGCTGAATATTAATTAATATGAAAATATTAATAACTGAACCAGATGCTTATAGTAAAGAGGCTTTAAATATATATAGTAGTTTGGGAACCGTCTTAAATAATAAAAAATTGAATAGACAAGAATTATTAGATCAAATAGAAGATGTTGATATTTTGGTTATAAGATTGGGCCATAAAATAGATAAAGAGATTCTAGTCAAGGCTAAAACATTAAGGGCTATAGCATGTCCAACTACAGGATTGGATCATATTGATATAGATTTTGCTAAGGAAAATAATATAAAAATTATTAGTTTAAATGGAGAAATAGAATTTTTAAACACAATAACTGCTACTGCAGAGCTTGCTTGGGGTTTAATGTTGGCATTAATTAGACAAATACCCTGGGCGTATAATTCTGTTAAAGTTGGTAATTGGGATAGAGATAGTTTTAAAGGAGTAGAATTAAGAGGTAAGACATTGGGTGTTATTGGTTGTGGTCGTTTAGGCAAGATGATGTCTCAATATGGTAATGCATTTTTTATGAATGTGGTAGCATATGATCCACATATTAATCGTTATGAAATAGAAAAGTCTGGTGCAGAGCCAATGTTATCATTAGAAGAATTATTAAAAGTATCTGATTTTATTACTTTACATATACCATTGGACGATTTTAATAAAAAAATAATCTCTGAAAAAGAATTTAATATAATGAAGGATACAGCTTATTTAGTTAATACATCAAGAGGTGCTATTATTGATGAATTGGCAATGCTAGATGCCCTTAAAACAAAAAAAATAGCAGGGGTAGCTATAGATGTTTTAAATAATGAAGAAGTGAGTGGTAATTTCTTAAAAGACAATCCTTTATTAGAATACTCTAAAATAAATAATAATTTATTGATAACACCTCATATAGGCGGTGCAACACATGACTCTATGTGGAAGACGGAAATTTTTATAGCAAATAAGGTAAAACAAAATTTTTAAAAATCAGCTCAAGTGAGCTGATTTTTATTTTATTAAATTTTTTATTAAATGATAATTCTTATCTTTGTTAAACATTTTTTGAATACTAACTTTTGTATTAAATAATATATCTGCAATTCTTTTTCCACTCATACCATCTCCAAAAAATAAATCCTGCTCATATTTACCATGATCCAATTGTTTTTTAATTGCATTTTTAATCTCTTCATAGTTATAGCCAACGTCAATTGTATTTATACATCTTTCACGTCCATTTTGTCTTGTACCTATATTAATTGCTGGTGTTCCAAAGAAACCACCTTCCATAATAGCAGAAGATGTATTACCAACTACGCATTGAGCATTTTTTAATAATGTTAAATAATCTTCTGTATTAAAACTTCTAAAGAAGTGTATTTTATTATTTGGATTTTTCTCTCTAAAATCTCTTATTGCTTTTGCAGACCCTTCTGTTCCAGCATCAGGATTTGGCCATATCATTATTATTTGGATGTTTGTATCGTGTAGTGCTTGCAGAGTCTGCTTCATTTGTTCTATGGACTTATTATGCTCTGTTGTTACTGGGTGTTGATAGGCTAATATATATGGATTATCAAGATTAAGTTCTTTACCAATGCCACGTGTATTTATTTTTTCTTTTAAAGTATTAAATATATTTGGATTATCATTTATTGTTTTGGCAATATCTAAAGAAGGATTACCAACTACAAAAACATTTTGAGGGTCTTCGCCCATACTAACTATTCTATCAGCAGCAGGCTTATGGGCAGTTAAATGTATATGAGAAAGTTTTGTTACTGCATGTCTAATGGATTCATCAATTGTTCCTGTTATTTCTCCACCTAATGTATGAGCTAATGGAATATTCATATAAGCAGCTGCCATTGCAGCTGGTAATATTTCAAAGCGATCCCCATTTACTAAAAATAAATCAGGATTAAGTTGTTCTAAAATGGAAGGTAGAGACATCAACGCAACCCCAGTAGATTGGGCCATTGCCATCGGTGTGCCCCCTTCAATAATCATATTTAAGCGTGCAGATATCTTAAATCCATCTTCTTCTATAAAACGGACATCATCGCCAAAGCGATATAAAAGCATTGCTGACCCAACTATTAACTGTAATTCTAGGTCTGGATGCTCTTGAATAGCTTGTAAAACCGGCTTTAACCTACCGTAATTTGCACGGTTTATTATTAAAACTGCTACTTTTTTCTTATTTTTTGATGTATTCATACTATTATATACTTATATACCATAATTATGATACTTGTCAAATGGGCTATTCTAGTGTATTTTATAAACATATATATGTATAAAAATAAAAGATTTTTAGGAGTTATAACCGCTAGAGGTGGTTCTAAGGGCATACTTCATAAAAATATAAAAGAATTAGGTGGTAAACCTCTTATTGTCTGGACGATAGAAGCTAGTAAAGATAGCCGATATTTGGATTATTTTTTATTATCCACTGATGATATGGAAATAGCAAATATTGCAAAGGAACATGGATGTGATGTGCCTTTTATGCGTCCAAAGGAGCTAGCTACAGATAGTGCAAAAAGTATACCCGTTGTTCAACATGCAATTAATTGGCTAAAAGAAAACAAAAAACAAGAATTTGATTATGTTATGATTTTACAGCCAACTAGCCCATTACGTACACAGGAGGATATAGATAGTTCGATAAAAAAAATAGTTGATAAGGGTGCTGATTCTGTGATGAGTATGAAGAAGATGGATGATGTGTCAATTGCAAAATTAAAAGTTTTAGATGGTGACAAGATACTGCCTTTAGCAGAAGTGGAGAATGGTTATAGTAAATCAAGAGATGAGTTAAGAGATGTATATAAAAGAAATTGTGCGATTTATTTAACTAAAACCGATATTTTAATGCAAGGAGATTTATTTGGTAATGATAGCCGTGCATATATAATGCCTGAAGAAAGGTCTATTGATATTAATACTTCTTTTGATTTTGATTTAGCAGAATTTTTTATAAATAAAAAATAAAAATATGAAACCTATAGTTTCATGTGAAATTTGTAATAATAATAATTTTAAAATTTTATATAAAAAAGGAATAATTGAAAAAGGTGGTGCAGTTATTAATTTTGATAATCAGGTTTGTAAAAACTGTGGTTTGGTTTTTTTAAATCCACAGCCAGAAGCCGGTGATTACAAGTCCATATATCAAAAATATGAATTAAGCAGGCATGAATGTAAAACAGAAAAAGATGTTAATAATTTAATAGATCAGACTAATAATAAAAATAAATCAGAAAATATATTTAATTTTATTAAAGAATATTTAAATAATGAGAAAAAAGTATTAGATATTGGTTGTGGTTTTGGACATATTTCTGAAGGTTTAAAAAAAAGAGGTTGTGATGTGAGTGCAGTAGAGCCGTCAGAATTACTTTCTAGGGTAGTAAGTCAAAGGTCTGGTATAAATGTATTTAATGGAGAGTTTGATGATTTTTATACTCAAAATAATAATAAGTTTAATGTAGTTATAATGCAACATGTTTTTGAGCATTTTATTGACCCTAATAACAAATTAGAGCAGTTTAAAAACATATTATTACCAGAAGGAGTTATTTATATGGAGATACCAAATGTTGCTTCTTTTAAAAAACCAGTTAATAATTTTTTTGACTACATGCATCCATTTAATTATTCTCCTTATACAATAAAGAAAATAGTAGAAAAAAATGGTTATAAAATAATAAAAGTAAATAAAGATAAAAAATATAGAATCCAATTTATAATTTCTCTTAAAACAGATAATCATAAGGACGTTGGTGATGATGGTTTTTGGAATAAGGGTAGTTATGGTTTTATTAAGTTTTTTATATTATGGAGAGGTTTAATAGATAAAATCAAAAATAAATAATCATGTCTTCTGTAAAAAATAAAATTATAAATGGAACATTGATTTTAAGTATTGCTAATTTTGTAATGCGTTTCTTTTCATTTTTAACTATCTTTATTGTTGTTAGAGCGTTATCTGTTTTTGAATATGGATTATTTACTCTTTTTATGTCATTAACTGGACCAGTTAATAGTTTTTCAAGTATGGGTATGGATGAGCTTGTATTATCTGATGTCTCCCGTAGTTTAGGTTCCGGAGGATATAAAAGAGCAAAAAGTATTTTGTTGCATTTTTTTAGAATTAGATTTTTAATTTTATTTTGTATATTATTACTTGCCTTAATATTTAGACATCAGGTAGAAATAAAATATGGTACCGAAGTCATACAATATTTTTGGTTATTTGTATTTTTAGTCTTAGTTCAGTATCTTAGAAATATTTATGCAATAATTTTTCAAATTCATGAAAAATTTAAAAATATTTCTTTATTAAATGTATTAGAAGTATTTATTAAATTTTTATTTGTTGTATTTTTTTATTATTTCTGGACATTAAGCGTTACAACTTTAATTATTGCTTATGTAGCTGGTACAGCTTTCTCTGTTCTTATATTTACGCCTAGTATTTTTAAAACCATTAAATATTTATTAAAGGTGGGTCATGAAAAGGTTGATATTGTTTATCAAATCTTTAAACATCATGGAAAGTGGCAGACTGGATTAAATTTAATATCAGGATCTACTAACACTATAAAATATTGGTTGATAAAAGTAATTTTATCAACTGAAGCTGTTGGCATATTGTCTTTAGCACAAAGCTTATACTCTGTAGTTGCATCTGTTTTACCTTTGAAAACAGTAATATTCCCAATAATAGCTAAAAAATTAAATGATAGGTATTTATTACAGCATATATTACAAAAAGTAACTAAATATTCTTTAATAATTTATGGATTTGTTATTATTGGTTCATTATCTGTAGTAGTACCTTTGATACCTTATGTTTTTCCTAAATATATAGCTGCAATTCCAATTTTCCAATTATTGAGCTTTAAACTTTTATTTAATGCTTTTTCAATTACACAATCCCCAGTATTATTTGCTTATAAAGATCAAAAGTTTTTATTTATGGCTGGTATTGTAACTTTATTTTCTATTTTAATACTATCTCCATTTTTAATGCTGTATTTTGGATTATTAGGTACCATTATAGAATCTCTAATAACTATTTTCTTAATTGTATTTTTGAGAGAATTGTATTTAAGAAAAAAATATGGCTTACAAAGTATTGGATTAAAAAGTTTTTTTAGGATAGACGATTATGATAAATATATAATACATTATTTTTTTAAAAAAATAACTAATAAGTTATGGCTACGATCTTAATAACGATGTCGCGTGGAGGAACGGCAAGAAATTTATTACAAACAGATTTTTATAATATATTAAAAAATTCTGGTCATAGAATAGTTATTTTAACTCCCGCATATAAGGATGAAAGGTTTTTATCAGAATTTACTCACCCTAATGTATTTTTTGAGAATTTAATAGAATTGGATAAATGGGATTTTATTAGTAGAATTATAGTGGGGTTTAATAAGGGGTTGGTTTATAATAATAGTATTGCAATGAGAGATCGTTATGGTATTTATAGCCCTAAGGAAGGTAGCTATTTTAAATATATTTTTAAAAAAATAATATTTATACCTTTAAGTAAATTAAAATT
>Ga0210057_1010930_pt1 | contig 10159 bp, 9 predicted proteins | sample CryGeyCG2114_010_2_FD_183968 | JGI IMG/M metagenome (GOLD analysis project Ga0210057, IMG submission 183968) | Groundwater microbial communities from aquifer - Crystal Geyser CG10_big_fil_rev_8/21/14_0.10 (SPAdes) (version 2) | ecosystem: Environmental > Aquatic > Deep subsurface > Groundwater ...
ATAACTAGTTTATATCGGTAGTTTTGTCAGATATGGGTGTAATTTGGTTTGATATCACAACCCATGATATAATTACCCATATGAACAACTACATAGACATTATAAAACAAGAATTGTTATTACGCAATTACAGCCGAAAGACAATTTCTGCATATTGTTTGGCGATCAAAGACTTTTTACTCTTTTTTAATCAAGAAATCAGTACTTTGGGTGCCAATAATATGAAACAATATTTACTTCATCTGCATGACAAGGGTTATTCACCTCAAACCATTTCGTTGAAAGCCAATGCTATCAACTTTCTATATACTCAGATAATAAAAAAAGATGGCTATATCAAAATACGCCATCCCAAAAGATCAAAAAAATTGCCGCTTGTATTGTCAAGGAATGAAATCACTTTACTCCTGCAACAAACTCCAAATCCAAAACACAAATTAATGATTGAAATTGCCTATTCTTCCGGTTTGAGAGTCAGTGAGGTGGTAAATTTGAAAGTAGCTGACCTTGACCTTGATGAATTAACGGTTCTGGTTCGACAAGCAAAGGGCAATAAAGACCGACTGACGGTTTTATCAGAAAAATTGGTGCCTCGTCTCAGAAATTTTCTGTTTGATAGAGACGGTCAATATTATGTTTTTGAAAGTAATCGAGGTGGGAAATTATCCATTGAAAGTCTACAAAAGACTTTCCAGCGGTGTCTACAAAAATCTCAAATAGCCAAACCAGCGACCTTTCACAGTCTTCGTCATAGTTTTGCCACTCACCTACTGGAAAATGGAGTTGATATTCGTTATGTCCAGAAATTATTGGGACACCAAAACATTAGAACAACCCAACTATATACACAAGTGACGAATCCTGCTCTCAAAAATATAAAAAGCCCGTTATAAAAAATCCTGCCTACTGGCAGGTTTTTAAATGGCGGAGAGTGCGATATTCCTCGCCGGAGGACCAGTCCACCAAGCAATCTACTCCCCTGTTAAAAATTGTTATTATGATTCTTTGTCAGCAAAGACAATTAGTCGATCGGAGTAAATCTCTTCCTCCATATTCCAGCTACCTGCGCAGGTAATAAGATTGAGATGCGATTGATCATCGGCCGAGACAAAAACATCTGATGCATCCTGATCTTTATCGTATATTCTAATGTCGCGGACAATGAATGTGGAAGTTACCCCACTTTCATCTTCAACGAATATCTTGTCACCCTGACTTAATTGATCTAAATCATTGAATACTGCCGGTATGTTTTTTATCCAGTCATAGTGTCCGGCAATCACAGCGCTGCCAATCTCTCCTGGTCGCGATCCAAGACTATACCACGCCACCTCGGCAGGATCTTTTGGCACATCCATGGCTCCGTCAGAAGTCAGACCGACTGGAACAACAACCGAATCAACGCCAATCGCCGAAATTTTAAGACGAGCCGGTAACCCCAGGCTTGTTTGTTCTTGATTCGAGGCAGCAGCAACATCTTCAACAACTAAAACAGGGCTATCTTGGGCTGATTTTTCTGGGGAAAAGTTCAAAAACAGAGCTATAAAGAATACCAACCCTAATGGCACAACTAATAATAACTCTTGTTTTGACATGATTTTTGTTCGCATATATTGTGTAAAAAGTTCTTAACTACAAATATCAGACAAACCCTTGTCTGATATTTAATTGTGTATTTTTCAAATATTGAGGTTAAACGCTTTGTTTTCTTCTAACAATATAGAAGATAATCAAAACACTCAGGATCACGACTGGTAACATAATATTCCAGGGGATTGTTTCACCTAGGAAAAGACCCGTATTCGGCAGTTTGGGGACAACAACATCAGGCGTAGTAGAGATGGCGCCGGGAGTTGGAACTATGGCATCAGGAGCAAGAACAACGGCACTGACAACAACAGTGGCGGTTGCGAAGTCTCTGGCTGTTAGACCATTAGCGTCTCCGCTCGCAGTAACAGTGTTCACCGTAGTTTTTGTAAGATTTGTTTGACAGGTGTAGATCCAGGTCTCAGCGGGATCAAGTTTTAAATCACTATTGGTGTCGCCAGAAATATATTCTACTGGTCCGCACCGATCGTCGGTGAGTTGAACATTGCTTAACGCAACCGTTCCCGGATTGGTGACTTTATTTGTATAAGTAGTCATTCCCCCGCCGGCAGAGAGCACCAATGGACTGGGAATTTTTGTCACATGGATCAATGGTGGCACGACTGGAAGACCGACAACCACTGTAGCAGTCGCGATATCAGTCGCGCTTATGCCATTGGCCCATCCGATTGCAGTAATAATATTTGAATGAGTTTCTGTCAGAGTCGTGGAACAAGTGTAGACCCATGTCTCATCTATATCGAGCTTGGCATCATTATTGGTATCGCCGGAAATTAAGGATATAGGACTGCAGGAATCACCAACCATGGTTACGTCACTCACCGGAACTATTCCAATATTTTTTAGCGTGTAAGTATATGTTACCGCGCCAGGACCGTCCGGCAAAGCCAATGGGCTTGGTACTTTTACCAAATCAATAAGCGGTGGTACTGGTATGTAAAATCCAGAACCGCCACCACCCGTTGAGGGTTCTGTGTCATCATTGACGATAGTACAAGTCTTTACATCTCCTAGCGCCAGAGTAATCGTGCCGTCCGCGGCACAATCGCCACCGATAACAGAGGTGTATCCAGGATCAGAAGTCTCAGAAATTGTGTGCAATCCCACGGTGGTCGTATTTACCACCCCAGAGGTCACACTTCCACCGTCAATAAAGAGAGGAAAATCCGAAATGATCTTAGTACGGCCATTATCGTTGATAACTATCTTGTTCACAATCAGCTGGGGGGCGATGTCGTTATTGGTAATGGTACAAGTTTTGGTTTCACCGGCTGCAATTGTTCCTGAGCAATTACCAGAACCGGTTTGGATATATCCAACCGGAACAACTGGTTCTGTTACTTCATAAGCACCAGCATCCAGTGTTACATCTACGCCAGCAGCAGAACCGGCAAAAGAGCTTGTGGAAACGTTTGTGCCGGTAACATTGAGTGTAAAATCAGAAGCAACTGCCGTACCACCATCGTCGTTAATTACCGTTTTAACGACATGAAGAGTGGCAGGAAGAACAATTGGTGCGATGTCGTTATTGATTATGGTGCAGATTGCAACGTCACCAGTAGCAAGGGTTACCGAATTACTAACAGCCGCTGCGCCACCATTTATCGCACATGAATAAGTACCTTGGGTATAGCCAGCAGGTCCACCACTTTCTGATAGTGTATACGCTCCAGGGTCTACTGTTACGTTTGTAACATCTATACTCCCATCAGTCCCAGAAATTGGAGTTGGACCAGTAGCAGAAAGGGTCCAATCAGTCGAAACTGCGGTTCCCGTATCATCGTTGACTACAACTTTAGAAAGAGTAAGAGAAGTTGGGACTGTAATCTCAGTATTATTTAATGTAACCGCACCAGTACCATTATTCACAGCATCAGCTAACAACCTTCCTAAAATAGTTGAACCACCTGAATCAGTGATTGAAGCTTCGGCCATAATAGTACCGACGAATGTAGTATTGTCAAGAGTAGCCGAGGTACCGACTGCCCAAAAAACATTGCTAGCTTGTGCACCTCCTGTAAGAACAACTGAACTGGCTCCTCCGGTAATAAGAGTTGTTCCTGCTTTGAAGATAAACACTGCATTCGGATCACCAAGTCCATCAAGCGTCAAAACTCCCGCTCCCGATATGGTAAAAGTATCTGAAGCAGCATGATATACCCCAGGTGTTAGAGATTGTGAAGCAAGATCCGTAGGTATGTCAGCGCCAGACTGAGGTTGGGTAGAAATATCTGCATAAGCACTAGCTAAATCAACTTTGGCTGCAATTACAGCAGCATCAGCAGCCGTATAATTCGTTCCAGTTACCTCTGCTCCCGTTAAACCGTTTGATACGGTTGGATTTGAACCAGCGTCCCCCAAAATAACTTGCGGAGGATTGGTGCTGGTAATGCCTGATCCAGCTAGAACCGCGAAACTACTCGCCCCCCCCAAGGCTTGGTGACGTTGCTGCGAATACTGGGGTTGGCCCATTTAAGGTAGAAATTCCAACCACCAAAGAAACAATAAGCGCAATTATTATTAAACGTTTACCGGATTTTCTATCCATAGTTAATTTTTTCATACGACTTTATTAAACCATGCTTGGAAATCTTTCACCAAAGCACAGTGCGTATTATATATTATTTAAACTGTTTGCTTCTTTCGAGTAAAATATAAGATAATCAAGGTCGTAAACATGCCGACCAGAGATACGAGACTCCAAGGAATAATTCTTCCGTCAGAACCAATCCCTGTATTCGGTAAACTGGGAGCTGTTGAAGTTGGTGTTGGTGTTGGTGTTGGTGAAATAAGTGTGGGTGCAATATCATTATTGGTGATAGTACAAGTCCTAGTTTCACCGGCCGCGATTGTGCCAGAACAATCAACAGAAGCGGTTTGTGAATATCCACCAGGGACAGATGGTTCTGTGACTAAATAAGAACCGGCGTCTAGTGTCACATCCACACCAGTAGCAGAGCCGGCAAAAGAGCTTGAAGAAACATTTGTACCGGTAACATTTAGCGTAAAGTCAGAGGCAACTGAAGTACCACCATCGTCGTTGATTACTGTTTTAATGACATGAAGCGTGGCAGAAGCGGGAGGAACGGGAGCAGGAGTAGCGCATGTTGGCCCGGAAATAGTATTGTTGAGTAACGTTACGTCTCCTCCTAATGCCAAAGCCCTACCATCTAAAACAACACCATTGCCGAAATGGACACCGGTTCCGGCGATAATTGTTCCGGCAAACGAACTACCATTAATAGTCGCTAGAGTGTTCACTTGCCAATACAGGTCACAAGCTCTCGCTCCATTTGTTAAATTTATAGAGCCAGACGAAACCAAATCGCTGGATGCTCTTAAAATATATACACCAGCTCCATCCAGAGTAAGTACACCACCGTTCAATCGTCCAGCCCCGATATCATAAACACCCGGTGTCAAAACCAAGCCATCAAGTACGGGACCGATACTGCCGGTTGAACTCTGACTGGAGATGTCGCCATTCGTAGTCAGAATATTGGCCTGAACGCTCGGACTTAAACTTGCCGTGCTTGGTGCAACTGCATCTGTAGAATATATTGCGCCACCCACCATAGCATCTGTTAATGCGGTAATGCCGGCACCGGTGCTATTTAAACCAACATCACCAGATATAGTTCCTGTACCCGTAATCGCTGTTTGGGCGACGATAGAGAATGTTGATGCAGCACCCAATCCTGGGTCAGTCGCCGCAAATGTGGCAGTCAGCCCAGCAAGACCAAGTATAAGTGCAATACTTAATACAACTATTAAATTTTTACTAATCTTTTTCATAGATTTTTTATTTTCGTTAAATTCACAAATTAAGCATGATCGACAGCCAAACTTAACTTAAAAATATTTATTTTAAAACTTAATTATTCTTTGACCATCGATAACCACTAGCCTCCTAAACAGCTTTACAATGTCAACCATCAACCTGCCCCTAAACTTTCAGGAGGTTTCGCAATCAGCTTTAATGTATCATGTAGTGGATTAATATTCTCGTATAAGTCAACATTAATAATGATATTGTTGGAATATTGGATGTTGGAGCTCAAACTCAAAGATAATATGAGACGATTGATAGTTTATCATGCCTCCGTATCTTAAGAAGTTTTTTATTCTTTAATATTATACCACAAACCGTAAATATCTAAAAAAAATATTTGATCCCTGTGTATAAACTGAACGATGAAGAAAATGCTTTCAAATTTCTGATTAAATAACCGGTTAATTTAATATGATTTTAACAAATTGTCATGATAGGACACACGTAAACAAGTTTACCGTCATAAATTAAATAATTGGCGTTTTTTTTATAAAAAAATCTGCCCTAAAGCAGTTTTAATCTTGCGTTCCTCGACTTCGCTCGTAGCACTCGATTAAGATTGGTCATGGACCACGATTGAGGACTGAGTTTATCGAAGGCCGAATCGAGTGGCGGAGGGGATGGGACTTGAACCCACAAGCCCTTACGGGCGCCGCTTTTCGAGAGCGGTTCCTTACCAATTCGGAGCACCCCTCCATGTCAGGTAATAAGTTATAGGGATTTTGATTTTTAATTACTTTTCAAACCAAATTCGAAAACGTAAAAATTAAATGCTGCTATTTTGCTTGACCGGGAGAAAATACATTGATCAAATCTAAATCATTTTCTTCAGCCAGTTTGAATGGCGGAGCGTGAGGGATTCCTCGCCGGAGGACGAGTCCGCCCTACGGCGGAGAACTAGCAGACTTTATCGTGGCGGTGTTTTTTGAACGAAGTTCGAACATTTTTTGACGAAAATCCGAATTCCGAATTTTAAAATCCAATCGCTCGGGCGGGCAAAAAGGAAGGGGGTTGGGGGGAAGGAATTTTTGCCCGCCCTCGCTTTCCGATTCCAATTTTTTTCCGCCGCCGCCGAATTTCGTGCCAGTGAAACTGGCGCGCCGCCTATTCTTTGTCTCCGTAATGATTGATTGCGTAAGAAAGAACGGCTCCAATTATATCGTGATTTCCTTGTTGCGCAAACTTTATCAATCTTGGTTTTGAACGATTGTTTTCCGAAAATTGTAATCCATTTGTAAAAAGCTGAATATCTAAAATTTTATCCAGTTTGACGGCAAAAGATTTATTATCACCTCGGAAAACAGCTCGCTTGCTGGTGATGATTAGTTCGCCACTGCTTACAGCAACAACTCCTGTTTCGCTAGTTATATGCCCACGGTGTCCGCCTACTCTGTAGCTGACACCTTTCATAACTCGGAAACTCATTCCTTGTGAACCGCCTTCATATTTTCTGCGTAAAACTTTTTCTTCGGCTAATGTAGCTGGTTCAATCCAATATGCTTTTTCGCCCTTTTGCATTATCAAATTCGTTACTTGAACCGTGGGCATATTGCCTTGCTGGATTTCGTTCAAAAGACGCAAACGAGCAAGTTCTTTTTTGTTGTGCTGAATTTCGTCATCCGCCAAACCAAGAAATTTTTGAATTTTTTCAAGTTCCTGCTCCTCATCTTTCGTAACTTGCTGATCTTCTTTGGTAGCTGAAAAAGCCGACGCAAAAATCTCAGCTCTCATTCCTTTTACATCTTCATCAGTTAAGCCAAGCTCACTTTTCTTTTTATCAAGTTCGTCAATTTCTTCTTTGGTAATTTTTCCGTCATTGACAGCTCGAAGCAAGGCCTGCTTAAAATCTTTTTTATTAAGAGATTTTTGCTTAGCATCTTTATACTTATTTACGATTGTTTGGAAAATACTCATATTTTATTCTATTATTATTGACCATTCACCATCAGCCGAGATGTCTAGTAAATATAACCCTGACTTACTGATACCAACGGCTTTTGAACCGTCAAAATCACCTATTTCATTAACCAACAATTCCTCTCTATTTCCTTTTTTATCCATTAGTAAAACTGAAAAATTTGATTTCCCTGTGTGTTTTAACTTAAAAGTTGTTAATCCTTTGTTTAATTGAACGAAAGGAGAAACCTGTTGTCCAACACCTGTGAATGTTCTTGGTTTTGTATCAGCCGTCGTTGGTCGTGGTTGCTCAATCTTTACAGTCCATTTTCCGTTCGCTGAAATATCCAACACATATTCTCCTTTTTTTGCAATTCCAACAGCTTTTGCGCCATCAAATTTTCCTATTTCATTTACAAGCAATTCTACTCTTTGTCCGTCGCTATCCATTAAAGTAATAGAAAAATTTGAAGTTCCACTATGCGTCATCTTGAAAATAGATAAACCATTTTCAAGAGTAAACTTTTGCGAAGCCTGTTGACTCGTTCCCGATAATTCAATTGGCATTGGCTCTGGTATTATTTCTTCTTTTGGTTCTGAATTACCAACCTTTTCCGTTGACCCATTGCCGCTTGAAGCTGGCGAAGATGTATTATTACTTCCATTAGAAAAAATTCCAACAATTATAAAAAAACCAATAATTCCGACCACCCACCAAAGCCACTTTCGTTTTTTAGGTTGATTTTGTTGTGTTTGATTATCCATATTTTTTTCCTTAATTTATTATTTGATTAAATTATATTATTTTTGTTGTAATTTTTCCATTTTTTTCTGACATTTGGCAATACGATTATCCCAATCGTCATTCCAGCCTTGATCCTTAGCTTGCTTAGCATATTTTATAGCCTCGTCAAATTTTCCCTGTTTCTCTAAAATTATGCAAAATTGAGAATATCCCTCATGAGCTGGCAGTGGGCTATCAGGATATTCTTTCTTGAATGCCGCCGCTGCCTTTTCTGCAATTTCTATTTGTTTTAAGGCAGAGTCAATTGAAATTTGTAATGACTTTGAATCGCTATCTCTATTCTTATAAAATAACTTCATTTTCGTTGGATAAAAAAAGTGCAAGTTAAGCATATCTTTTTCCGTTCCAATAAAATCTTCCGCTTTTGAAATTATTTTATGTGCGAGACTTCTATCTCTCGGATTATCAAACCAACCAGTCAAAGAAGTAAGGAATGACAATGGGCTACTATTGCTTAACATTTCAAAATTTCCTTTTATCAGAGTATCTCTTGATGCGCCCATCGGCTGAAAAATAGCAACCATATGATTTCTTTCTTCTTCTGTAAAAGTATTCAACCACCAATCTTTCAGATTGAAATATCCAATATATCCTTCGGGGTCATTATTCGATTTAAATATTTTTCCAAAAATCATAATCTACTTTATTAATTCATCAACACTAACATCTAATGCTTTTGATATCTTTTTAAGTGTATCTAGTGTTGGATTTTGGTTTTTGCCAGCTTCTATTTTAATAATTGTATTATTAGCAACATCGGCCAATCTCGCTAATTTCTCTTGAGATAAACCCCTTGCTTCTCTAAATTTTCTAAGTGTTTTTGTAATGTTTGACATACTAATATCGTAGTAGTAGAATTAAAGTATCAGTAATATTAACTTTCAACTACTTTAATGCTACACCAAAAAATAAAAATAGTAAAGAGCGAGGGAGTAAATCTGTTGTGTGCGCACGGGAGGGTGGGGCAAACACAACATCTTTTCTTTTGGCGGCGCATTTCGCAAAGCGAAATACGAAATTCGGCGGCGGCGGAAAAAAATTGGAATCGGAAAGCGAGGGCGGGCAAAAATTCCTTCCCCCCAACCCCCTTCCTTTTTGCCCGCCCGAGCGATTGGATTTTAAAATTCGGAATTCGGATTTTCGTCAAAAAATGTTCGAACTTCGTTCAAAAAACACCGCCAATTTTCACTTTTTGTGAAATCGTAAGAAACAGCCTCGGCGCAAAGCGCCTCGGCATGGTATTTTTCCGCAATTTTGAAGGCATTTTTGAAATCCAAAACCAAAGTGCGGTCGGCAATGCGGAAGTTCGCCGTGCGAAGCACGGGCAAAATGAAATTTTGCAAACCAATCTTTTTTCTTTCGCTTTCAGCGAAAGGTTGAGCGTATTTTTCTTTGATTGCCCAAAAACTAATCTCAAAACAATATGGATAACCTAGACTTACAAACCAAAAAGATTTTTCTCTATGCTCGTAAATCCACGGACGAACCCGAAAGGCAGGTTTTGAGTATTGAGGCGCAAATGTTTGAGTTGCGAGAGTTTGCCAAAAAAGAGGGGTTGAATATCGTCCGTGAATTTGTGGAAAGCAAAACCGCCAAAGAGCCGGGCAGAGAGATTTTTAACGAAATGATCGCAAGCATAGAGAAAAATGAAGCAGAGGGAATTTTAGCGTGGCACCCCGACCGTTTGGCTCGTAATTCCATAGACGGCGGACGAATAATTTATCTCGTAGATACTGGCAAAATAACCACGCTAAAATTTCCAACTTTTTGGTTTGATCCAACACCGCAGGGGAAATTTATGTTGTCCATAGCTTTTGGGCAATCAAAATACTATGTGGATAATCTTTCGGAAAACATAAAGAGGGGTATTCGCCAGAAATTGAGAAATGGCATTTGGCCCGCTTGGGCGCCACTTGGCTATGTGAACGACAAAAACGCCCGCTGTATCGCCGTGGACAAAGAAAAGGCAAAGTATATCAAGCGGGCTTTTGAAATGTACTCAACTGGCGAATATCCCC
>Ga0210057_1010931_pt1 | contig 10159 bp, 9 predicted proteins | sample CryGeyCG2114_010_2_FD_183968 | JGI IMG/M metagenome (GOLD analysis project Ga0210057, IMG submission 183968) | Groundwater microbial communities from aquifer - Crystal Geyser CG10_big_fil_rev_8/21/14_0.10 (SPAdes) (version 2) | ecosystem: Environmental > Aquatic > Deep subsurface > Groundwater ...
CCCGCCACAAAACCATCAAATTAGCCAAGAGGCCAAGGGAAAAGGCGAGTGGCAAAATCAAAATTTCGGTCGACGGCAAGTCGGCGACACGGAGAAGTATTTTCAACCAATCACCAAAAAGTGGCCAAACTTTAATGAGCCAAAGAAAGATGAGTGCAAACAAAATAATTAACCCCGAGAACAAACAATTGATAATTAGGGGCTTGCGCGTTTTACCGCAAGCATAATAACCGCGTACCAGAAGAAGAATCAAACTCTGAGCGACCACGGAGACCAAGAAGATCGCAAGCGCCGCGGCGGTGAGTCGTGTATCCGTCCAGTCGAAGTGCCCCGCGCCGAGTACCACCCGCACAATCTGCGCCCGCAAAACAATAAACAAGGCAATGGTAGGTAAAGACCAGAAAATAATATGGCGCGCCACGATCGCTGTTTGCCATAAAAATTTGGGTCGATCGCCGGTTGAGAATAGGTGTACCAGAGTTGGAAACGCCGCTACGGAATAGCTTACTCCGATAATGGAGAGGAGCACCCCTTGCAGATTGTAGGAAAAATTAAAAATAGCGATTGAGCCAACTGCGAAATAAGAGGCAAACGCGAGCAATACGGAAATTGTTAATTGATTGACCGATAAAGCAATGGTGCGCGGCCAAGCCAAGAGAAAAATTTTCCGCCATTCGTGAGTAGGCGTGACGCTTGTATCAATCATTGGTCGGAACGTGAGCGCACTGCGGAAGAAGGCTGGGACTTGAATCACTAAATGCAGAAAGGCGCCTAAAATTACGCCCCAAACCAAACCCACAAGACCCAATCGCGGATAGAAAAACAAAATCCCGACAATAATGCCGAGATTATAAAAAATCGGACTTAAGGCATAAAGAAAAAATTTGCGTGATGAGTGAGTAACATTGGCGATCAAGTTTGAAAGGCCAAGAAGCAAAGGTGAGAGCAGGAGGATCCGTGAAAGTGTGAGGAGTTCAAATTGAGCCGTGGCCGAAAAACCAGGAGCCACTAAATTTAATAATTGTGGCATGAAAATGTAAGCCGCGAGTAGCGCAAGAATCATAAAAAAGAGAAAACGGCGCAGAAGATCAGCAAGGAGTTGACTTGCCGCCGCGTAATCGCGGCGGTTGAAATGATGATAAAGGAACGGGAGCACGACCGTCACGGAAACGAGCGAACCGAAGGAAACAAATAAAAGATCCGGGACGCGAAATGCGGCATAATACACATCGAGTTCGGCACCCGCGCCGAAAGAAGCGGCCAAAAGACGATCGCGAATCAGGGCGAGGATTTGCGAGCCGAAAGCGGAAAGGCCAAGAAGGAAAGCTGCTTCATGCAAGCCGTTGAATTCGCGGTTGATAAAATTTAAAAATCGTTTGACCATTTAATTTTGATTGGGAGCCATATTATAGCAACTTCCCTCGCCTCTTTCGAAGCGAGGGAAGTTGCTAGTTGGTATCTATAAGCCGAATTCTGTACCCCGATAGACATCGGGGCGGTAATTATTTATCTGTCACGTCTGTTGCCAGACGGATCAAGCGGCACTTCCACCTTCCGCCAACTGGCGGACGGTGGACTCGGCCTTGCACCCCGGTAAGGATTTAGCCGTTTCACTTCCAATGTTGCCATTGGACTTCCCGACGATCGAAATGATGTCGGGATCCTCAACCTTTCGATCTCGGACGTCTCTGCTCGCACCTAGCGCCTTGCGGCGTGCGGGCGTTACCTCCGACGCCAAATTTACATTTTGGTCGGAGCTCCGATCTCGTTAGAGCATCGGAGCCGTTACCATTTTATCTGTTTCATCCCGATAGACATCGGGACAAGACGCGATGGTGTTCGGACTTTCCTCTCCGATGCAAGATCGGAGCAATTACCCGATACCAACTGTAATATTATACGGCCACAACTGATTGCTTGTCAACTATGTTCAGTGACTTGAACACACATTTCATAGATGCAAGTGGTTTTAATCCGCTTCAATAATCCATATTTCTTCATTTGCCAATCCATTATTTACTAGCGCGGAAAACTAGCCTCCGGCAAGGTTAAACCTTGACAATGGCAATGGGGTCGTCAAAATTTATCCATTCGCTTATAAAATCATCAAAGTCTTTGCTGGTTTGGAAATAATCGGGGAAATTAGCAAGCGAAAGGATTTTGTTATGTGGTCGCGTGGCACCGACATAATGGTGGTAGCTTCTCATTGTCAAGGTTTGATTGTCAAGGTTTAACCTTGACAATGAGGCGCGCAAGAAAACCGAGGTTTTTACGCTCGGTTTCCATGTCAAGGTTTAACCTTGCCGACTAACCTTGCCGACTTGATGATGTCAAAACAAGACAGCTATCAAGCCGTAATTGTCTGACCACCAACACTCACTGGAATATCAATCTCACAGGTGCCGGAAACGCAGGCCAGTTCGCGGGCGCTCGTGGTGGTATCTTCTTGCTCATAAAGCACGAGTTTGGCGAAATCAATCGCGGGGAATGTTCGCACTAATTCGTTATAACGTTCTTCCGAAATCGCCTCGTATGGTGCCAGTTGATACACATGGTCGGTGCGCGGTAAGAATGATAGGCCACCGACAATTTCCCAATTTTCATAAACCCAATTTGCCACCTTGAGCCACTCCCCTTCACCGACAGAAATCGTGGTGGAAGGATTATGTTCGGTGTAATTTTCTTTCACAATTTTCCAATATTCAAGTTGATCCATCGCCGTCAAATCATCACGACACGGGGAACCTTTCGGCGCCCGCACCGGAAATTCTAAAACGAAAGTTGTGGCCGCCTGTGGATCTTGCCCCACTTCAGAATGATACGGCACGCCCATATCTTTCAACATTCGGAATAGCGGATTGTGACTCTCGACGCGGACGCGGCGAATATAAAACGGCGCGTGGCGCGGATGTATACCGGAGGAAGAATCAAAAAGTTGAGAACCATTGCCGGACGGTTTAACGCAAGTGATGCAAGTTGAGGGGTTAATGCCAAAGCGCGTGGCGTATTTGCGATTCGTTTCAATCGCCACTTCTTTCATTTTCCGCAAGGTGTTCGGTCGGCGCACAATTTTAGAATCAAATTGACCAGTGATGGACACACCGAGTAAAGCCTCCTCTTCACAATTCTTTTTCCAGTCTTTAGACAAATACGGGAAATGCGTGAGCGATGCTTGGAAAGTGCCGAGAATCGTCGCGATGCGCACTTTCTCGAGTAAAGTATCTTCTGTGTCTTCGGCTTTAGCCACGACTTCCGACAAATTACAAAACTGTTTGGATTTCAAAATAATTTCGCCACAAGGATTCGTGCCGGCGCGCTCCGCGTCCGGCGCAAACCCCTTCCAGCGCCGCGCCGGTAATTGAGAACGTAAACTGCCGCGATTGAAAATCCCGCGTTCACCAGAACCGGATTTAACTAAATTCAACCACTCACTAATAAAATTCGCGAGTGTCGGTTTTTCGTTATAAACTGCCGAATTATTGGCCATACTGCGCTCAGGATGGTTCAGATAAAATTGGCCATTTTTGGCTTCCTGCATTTGTTGATCATCAAGATCAGAGAGGGAAATTAAGGCGCTCCGACGTACACCCCCCGCCACCACGACCTCGCCGATTTTGCAAATAATGTCGTGGACATCGAGGGTGGAGAGCCGTCGGCCCTGACGGGCGAGCATTTTCTCGCGGGCGAAGTCGAGCAAACGGCGGAGCGGCTCGGGCCCCGAGGCGCGACCGCCCATCGTCTTCAGGCGCGCACCCTGCGGTCGGATTTGTGAATAGTCAAATTCCACCGCCAAACCTGAAGACCAAGTTTCTAAACCATGCGTGAGCGCATCAGCCCAACCTTCACGGCTGTCGGGAATCACGAACGGTGATAATTTTTCCCCCGTTTGCCTTTTAACGATCGGCAGAAGTTCCACCGTTTGATGTTCCACCGAGAAGCCCATCCCCGTGCCACACATGAGCACATACATAATCTCGGCGAAATCTTGCCACTTGGCCGGCGCGATGTAAGCGCAGTTGTAAGCGCAGACATTGCTCTTCGTCGCCGCCGAGCCGGCGGACCACAAGAGTCGCATTGAACCGAGCGCCTTCATATTTAAAATATATTCTTGAATTTCGGTGTATTCAGCTTCAGACAACTTATCGCCTAGGTTGGAGCGCATAAAACTAACGTAACGGCCAACCGTTTCGAGCCAAGTTTCGCGACGATTTTTCTCCGTCAACCATTTAGAGTAAGTGCTGTAATAAACAAACTCCGATAGCTGATTCTTGAAATACTTCTTACTTTGAGCCGTTAAATCACGCACCTCTTCCGGCACTTCCCCTTTCTCTCGCCGTAACTCCAACCGCCGTTGCCGATACAAAATATAAGCCTTTGAAGTTTGGACAAAATTATGCAAAATCAATTGTCGCTCCACTAAATCTTGCACTTCTTCTACAATCGGCAAAAATTCTTGACGCGAATTCTTGGCCATCTGGGCCATCTGCTTGAGATCACTCGTAACCGCTTTCGCCACTCGCGCGGCCTCCTTTTCATTACCCTCGCCGGAGGCGCGCATCGCTTTGAGCACGGCACTCACGATCCGCGATTCTTCAAACGGCACAATCTCGCCATTTCGTTTCCGGATCTGTGTGAGTTTAGAAACCATGACACCCATTCTAACTGCTCTTAAAATAAAAATCAAAAAGCCAAATCAGTGGATAAGATTTTCCGTAGATAAATTAGCGCGCCGTAAAGGCCACTTGCCTCGCCGAGCTCGGCTAATTTGATTATGGGTAAGTGAGGGAAAATGGTTAGACGGGTGGTGAGCAGTTTTTCTAGTTTTTCGATTTCAAAACCCGGAGTCTTGAACATACTACCGCCCAAAATCAGACATTCAGGCGACCAGTGGACTAAAGTGTTGACGAGGCCAATCGTTAAATATTCACTCAATTCTTGCCAAATTTTTTCATCAGTGATGTTATGCGGTGGTTGGCCGAATTTAGCTTCCACTGCGGTGCCAGAAACTAAATCTTCGAGAGTTCGCGATTCGTCGCCAAACATAATCAGTTGTTGCCCGGGCTCAAAACCGAAGGCATTCGTGGCAATTGTGCCGTGATCAATTTTCGCCCCACCCACGCCGGTACTGACGGTTAAATAAGCGACAATTTGATGATCGCGACCGGCGCCGTAAATCGCTTCGCCCAAGCCACCGAGAGCGGCGTCATTTTCCAAATAAACTGGGCCACCGAAAGTTTCTTCAAGTTCCGGTTTAAGTGGTGCCCCCGGCCAAACTTTCCGACTCACGCCCAAACACAGCCCCTCGCGCTTCTCGCCTTGATTGAAAGTCTCAAACAATTCTTTGATTAAGTTCAATCCTTGGTGAAAATCCGTCGGCGTGGGGCGAATAATCGGTTCACCGATTGTTTGGCCGTCGAGAGAAACGGCTATTCTCGTTTTCGTCCGTCCAATGTCGCCTAAAAAAAGCATTTAGAGGGTAGTTTTAATTTGTTTTTTAAATTCTTCAATCGTTGGCACCTCGACCGGATCTTGGCCTTTCGCCAGCGCCAGATAATATGCCGTCCAATCGGCCAAAATGACGGCATTAAAAATTTTAGTGAGCGATGAACCGCCCGCGAGCGGCACTTCTTCCACTATTAAACCGCGTTTCTCAAACATCTCCTTTTGCCACTTGAAACGATTCTGGATACGCGGATCGTCGGCTGGATCGCGGAGAAAAATGTAAAAAAAGTTAGCGCTTGACCCGCCAGACATTGGAGTGGCCGCCAATTCATTGTGATTCATTTCCGGTAAAACATTACAGAAGGCGGGGGTCTTGCTGTCTTCGTTAAAACGAATTTTCCAGTTATAACCCAAATAATAATTTGGGGTTGAGGTGTAGATAATTGGTAGCCGCTCACCAATTAAACCAGCCAGCCTTTGGCCGGTTGATTCCCAGGCGACGGGTTGCAACACCAACGCCATTTGGCGTAAGGCTTCGAGATCCGAATCAGCCTTAAATATTGTAGATAAAGCCACGAAAAAATAGCCCACGGCCTGCCGCGGTGGCAGGCCGGCTGGCAAAACGAGATGCGGCAAATTGAGTCGCTTCGCCTCGGCTAAAAGTGCCCCGCCTGAAGCGAGAATCACCACCTTGAGCTCGCGCGTGAGTGCTGTTTGGAGGGTATCGAGCACCTCTTCGGTATTGCCCGAGTAGGAACTCAAAATGAGCAGGCTATCGTGCAAGAAATACGCTGGCACCCGCGGTAAACCATAGTCACGGTGAATGAGCAAATCAAGCTCCGGCCGATAAACCTTCATCAATCCGGCGGCGAGCGCCGAGCCACCCATTCCGCAAACAATAAACTTATCCACCACTGGCAAGGCGTCGCCTTGACAGGCTAAGGCTGTGACCAATTGTTTAGGTAAGTCTAAAATAATTTCGCGCAAGCGTTTGGCATCAGTGTCCACATCTCAATTATAACAAGCTTGACCCAAGAAGGGAAAGAGTTAAAATAAAGACTGGTTCGTTTTTGTTCATTTTTTTCGCACCCTTTTAAGGAGGCCAAGCAGTGGCAACGAGAGTCAGAGAAGGAACTAAACTCGAGAAGGGTCAGTTTGTGCGCTTGAGAAAAAACACACCGATGAAAGTGTTGGATGATCTTGGTTTAAGAGGGCATGGTGGAATGAGCTTTCTCGTCAATCGAGACGAGAGGAATCTTGGGCGGACATACATTGAAGCTCCGTCAGGAGTCAGAGGAGTCGACCGATGCCTGCTCCTTATCTCGGGCTGATTTGAAACACAAAGCCACCCCGACACGCGAGTGCGAGGTGGCTTTTCTGTCTTAAGTTAAGACTTGCTTTCTTATCGAGAGAATTCTCGACGAGGCGGCCGCTCGGCGAGCGGCCGGGCTTCGTTCACCGACAACCGTCGGCCATCGAGTTCCTTGCCGTTCCAAGCTTCCACCGCTTTCGCGGCGTCGTCATCAGACTCCATTTCTACGAAACCGAAACCACGTGAACGACCCGTCATCCGATCTGTGATGACTTTGGCCGAACTCACGGCGCCGACTTGAGCGAAAGCCTCTTTTAGGCCATCGTCCGTGGTGCTGTATGACAAACCGCCAACATATAACTTCTTAGCCATATATACGTATATAATCTAACTACTAAACATTTTGTAAGACGACCCCTCTCGCGACTTCTTAACTCCCAAATTCTCGAGATAAACACTTACATTATCCGAAAGTATAAGCGAACCAAAATTCTTGTCAAGTGTTGTGGCTCGACAAAAAAACTAATTATATTTTTTACCCGTGATGCTTCTTGGCAATGTCTTCGCGCAAATGTTCCAGGTAGCGCGCCGCGGCTTCTTTGCCTCCCAAACCGAAAGCCAAACCGAAGGCAAGCGCCACCGCCATCACCATATACTGGATAATCGCGCCGGCTAAACTACTCATCGGGCCGGTTTGATTCAACACGCCCAGTTGATCAATCACGGCAAAAATCGCGACAATCCAAACCGCCCATTTGGTGAAAGCGCCAAAAACACTGCCGGAAGTTACGCCCGCCGCGCGCGCCGTGCCACTCACAATGCGCGCTAGAATATCGGCAATCGCGGCGGCTAAAATCAGAATCAAGCTCGCAATAATCAATCGAGGTAAGAAATCAAGCACTCGACCGGTCAAAAATTCATTAACTTGACTTAAGCCAAGCACATTGAACGACGCCACCAAGAAAGAGACGATGATAAACCACTTCACCAAGCCACCAATGAAAGCGCCAGAATCAAGACGGAAACCGGCCCGCGCCAAAACTTCCTCCGTGCCAATGCTCTTCAGCGCTTTATCCACTTGCGTGGAGCGAATCACCTTCGCCACCCATTGACCAAGCACGATGCCGACCACCCAACCAAGAACAAAAATAATTATCGCCACCAATAAATTAGGGATAAACTGAATTACTCCATCCCATAAATTTTGGAATGACGACGTTAGAAAATTACTCCAATTTTGCTGTAATGTCATAAATTAAAATTTAAAAACTAATTTTTAACTAATAATACCAACCAATAAACAAAATAAGATTCGACCTTATTTTTAATTGACCTGATTAATTATATCACATTGCTGAACCGTCTTCGCGACGTTGTGGATAACCGCTATCGAAGTTTAATTTGTCAATAATTTTCTCGTGCGGATAGTCGAGCACATCGCGGACAAATTTGTCGTAAGCATTCAAACGGTACAGGAAATCGGCCGTTTCAAACACGGCGTAGACCAACTCCCGACCGACCTCCGCCTCCATCGTTTTAATCGCTCGATCAATCACGGTGCGCTTCAACTTATCACCCACCACCAACAAATCCGCCCGACTCTCCTCAGCTTGGATGAAAATACCGGCCACAATGAGGAGTTTGATTTTCCCGCCCCGCGCGAAGCGGTTTGTCAATTCCCGTTGCCGGCCGAGAATATCGGCTCGAAGCAAGGTTCTTAAATGCGCGAGAAACGGGAATTCAGGATTCAGTTGCCAACCGTTTAATTTCTTACCCACGCCAACACTTCCGGCTGGCTGGTTGGAGACTGGTGTGAGACCTCGTTTCGCTTGGATGAGTTCGAGCTGGCGCAATAAAGCGATCTCGCGCCGCGCGACCACGGATGTAATTTTACTCCGCTTGGCAATTTCTTTAAAGTCAAAAATCAGCTCCGGGTTCGTGATAAATAACCTCATCACTTTAACCTTCTCCGTCCCGCCAAATAATTTACCTAAAATATCCATTGACCCTACTTCAACTCAACCTTGCCACCGGCCTCTTCGATCTGTTTCTTAATTTTTTCCGCCTCTTCTTTTTTCACTCCCTCCTTCAGCATTGCCGGCGCCGATTCAACTAAATCCTTGGCCTCTTTGAGTCCGAGCGCGAGGACTTCCTTCACCACTTTAATCACCGCGATTTTCTGCGCGCCAATTTCTTTCAGTTCAATATTGAATGAGTCCTTTTCTTCGGCCGCCGGACCAGCCGCGCCGGCAGCCGGCGCGGCCATCATCGCCGCCGCCGACACGCCGAACTTCTCTTCCAGCGCCTTGACTAGCCCATTCAATTCAAGCACGGATAACTTCTCAATCTTCTCAATTAAATCTTTGAATTTTTCATCCATAATAATTTTAATTAATTTTTACTTTTGCTAATTTGATCTAATGTGATGACTAATCCCCTCATCGGCGACGCGAACAAGCTCACGAGTTGCCCATACAGCACTTCGCGCGACGGGATCATCGCAATTTGAGTCATTTCCACCGCCGAGCGGAACTTCTGCTCAAAGATGCCACCGAGGATTTTCAGGCCTCCGCCAGTTGGCGGATTAATCTTACTTTGGAACTCATAGATGCCCTTCGCCGGCAAGAACATATCTTCGCCAAAAGCGATCGCCACCTCACCGTCTAACGCGGGCGCTTCGCCCGCGATCTGGCTCGCCGACGCCGCAAGCGCCCGGCGAAGGAGGGTCTTTTTCGCCACCAGATACTTCACACCAGTTTGCTTCAAGTTCCGGCGCAAAGTCGTTGTCGCCGCCACATTCAAACCATGAAAGTTGACGAAAACGAGTGACACTGCCGAAGCAATTCCCGCTTTCAGCGCTTCTACCATTTCTACCTTTTTTTGTTTTGTAATAGGCATAAAGAAAACACTTAACCTAATGCCGCGAGATCGAACCTAGGCGGGACTTAGTCCGCCAGTTGGCGGAGCCCGCTTTCTACGGCTTATGCGGCCATCCTAACTTATCTGGGGAAAAAGTCAATCAAGTAAACGCATAAGAGGCCGAAAGCAATAATAACCACGAAACTCGCCACCATCCGCCAAAAATTTTGGTCAAGATATTTCATTGGGATTTGAGTTGAGTCGCAACAAGAATTAATAATTTATTGAGTTGATTTTGCAAATCACGCCAGACTTCTGGCGTTGATTTAGTGATTTGGAAACTTTTCGTCGCTGCCAGTTGACCATTTGGGTAAAGAAGTTCAACCGCCGGCGCGGTTGTGATTGAAATTTTCGCCGGATCAAGGGGCAAATAAATTTTCTTCTGAGCGGCGATCAAGGTATCGGCCGGTAAAGTAATAGTTTGGCCATTGGCGCGAATTTGCCAATACCCCAAATTCAATTCCCGTTTGGCGTTATTTATAATTT
>Ga0210057_1010932_pt1 | contig 10158 bp, 9 predicted proteins | sample CryGeyCG2114_010_2_FD_183968 | JGI IMG/M metagenome (GOLD analysis project Ga0210057, IMG submission 183968) | Groundwater microbial communities from aquifer - Crystal Geyser CG10_big_fil_rev_8/21/14_0.10 (SPAdes) (version 2) | ecosystem: Environmental > Aquatic > Deep subsurface > Groundwater ...
TCAACACGCTGATTTTTTGTCATTAACTCCTGAGTCGCTGGGAACTTTTGACAAAATTATGATGAATCCTCCTTTTGTTAATCATCAAGACGTTGGCCATATTGATCACGCCTTTAATTTTCTGAAGGAAAAAGGTGTTCTTGTCTCAGTCGTTTGCGAAGGGCCTTTCTTTCGCCAAGATAAAAGGTCAGAGGCCTTTCGAAATTTTCTTTCCCTGCATAATGCTGAGGTTTTGAAGCTGCCTCAAGGTTCATTTAAGGAGAGCGGAACTATGGTCAACGCTCGTCTGATTCGCATCGTTAAATCTTAAAGCTATTCAGTACACTGGCCAAACCTTCAGAATTGGAGGTCTGGCTTTCTTAAATTCCGATAATTTCAACAGTTTTGGTGGGGACATTTTAAATCGGTATCTATCTGTATTTATGGCCTTTTTTGGAATGAAAATATGTGCATCCACCCCCCATTCAAAGCTCCGCTTAGAGGGGGGGGGATTGCATTTCAAGAGTTTATGTGAGATTCTATAATACAATCAATACTACAAACTATACTACAAGGTGTATTGATTAGTTCAAGATTAGACTCAATTTCGTTCATAAATACAGGAGATTTTTTGGAACTGATTGAAAAATTAGTATTCATTTCAAGGTATGCGAATGGGATCTTTTGTAGTGGTCAAGTCACTGAAGAGCAAAAAGATCGAACAGCTCTGTATATGCTTAGAAAAAGAAAGCCTGAATTTTTCAAAGTTTTATGGCAGGCCGAACCTATTGAGAAACTTCCTCTGATTTTTCAACTGTCTCAACATTTTTGCAATTTGCATTCCCCAGGAACTTTCGTCACTCCAATTCTTGGAAAGATTGAAATATGTAAATATCTTGCTTGGTCCGGGATTTCCCTCGATTGGAATTATCCGAACCCATTTCCTGAAAAGGGATGTCTTTATCGTGATAAATATTTAGTTATAGATTCCTTTGATCAAAATATTGAGCAATTGTTTGATAAAGAAAAATTTGTCATCACGCTACCTTTCCGAATGGAGTATCTTAGCTCCTATGGAATTATGCCAATGATTGCTCAATCATTTAATGGAGGATGGACTAAAAGGACATTGATTGAATTTTTTAAAAACTATCAAGAGTCAAGTATTAGCTCTGCAACTTGGATTAAGTCACTTTTTCCAGAAGAAGACGATTGGATAACAGGAATGATCTGGCCGAGTGATGATTCGGAATGCCACACCGATGCCAGGGACTATGCTGGCTTTGATGGGCCTATCTCTGGAATAACAAAGTGGAAGCATGATAAAAAAATGGCCATGCTCCTTAAGGAAAACGGGAAAGGGCCGAAAGATTATAACAACTACAAATTTGGTGTTTATCCAAAATCGGAGGACGCAACATGAGTAAATTAAAGATATTAATTTTTGGGGTCATCAGCATCTCTGCCCTCTCAATATATGCCAGTTGGGGGCCAGAAAAGGAAAATGAGGAAGACTTTAAAAAGATCATTTTGCAAGAGCTTTCCTACAAAGGATGGAATGGAGAAACGCGTAGGAATATGGACATAATCGTCGATATCAAGGGGCAAGAAGTAAAAAAATATGTTCCTGATTACCATGGTGATCGAAATATCTATATGGTTGAATATGAGATTACTTTTAAGCCCAAAAATAAGTGCAATTTCTACAAATTTATCCCTGAAATACTTAATGCCGATACCCACTTGATGCTTAGGCTGGAATGTAAGGAAAAGTACCAACTAAATCAAGACTATCACAATGAGCTTGATAATCATCTTTGGAAAGTCACGAAAAAATTTAAAGAAAGCCGTGACGTCGAAATGAATCCTGATGACGAATTAAAAACAGGGGCGTTAAAATTGTATGTCACTATAAATAAAGGCAAGGATCGTTTCTATAAATTGGCACCGAGGTTGGCTTGGTCAAAATATGATGAGCATATGGAAATTTGGAAAATGTCAGATTACAAGAAGAAACACCACGGCTCACAGTAGTAATATGGCATGAGATTTCAGGGGAGTATAAATTGAATAAGCAGGCAGAATTAGTTGAATATTATTTCAAATATCGAGAACTCGTTGAATTGCATCGGAGACTTAAATTTGGAGATGCTCCTAGAACCTCAGAGGGTTTTACTGAGAGTATTTGTAGAGAACTCTTTGGCTTCGTAGAAGTAAAGGGGATTAAAAGGGAGTATGATCTCAGATGTCCCAAGAATGACTGGAAAATCGAGGTCAAGGCTACGGTAGATCATGGTGGTGCTACGACAATTAATCCCAAATCAAAATTTGATTTTCTCTATTGGCTTACCTTCAGATTGGACTATAATTGTTTATGGGTTAAAATTTACAGTTATGAAGTAGTTCAGAGTATGGTCCCCATTGAAAAGAAAAAGGCAAAACGATTAAATATTTCTTTGGGACAATTGGAGAAGAATGAGGGACAAATCCAGCTCTTCAAATTTGACAAGGATACTAAAACTATAAAAAATCAGACTCTCAAAGAGCATCTTGAGGAAATCAAGTGCATAAAATGAAATGAAGGAAGTTACATTGGGAGACGAGTAAACCCGAACCACCGTTGTGGCGTCGTAAGCCAGAAGATGATGTCAAAACCAAGATCCTCTCTATCTCTTGGGACAAGCTAATCGGGGAATCTGGTGGTTATTTTAGAGCTTTTTATAAAAATAGTCCACTGAAAAAAAAGCTCATTACCCAGATCAGAAGCAACTTTGATGCAAGAGAACGACTAGGAAATATCCACCATCTCCGTAAGGAGTCTTAAACTCCATAATTGGCTTAAAACCATTTTTTTCGGCCAGTCCCAAGGCCCTCTTATTGGCCTTTTTGATGACAGTAAAAAAGCTATACCCGTCATCATTGAAACTATAATCAGTCTTTTTCTCTAAAAGCGCACTCAAGACTTTTTTCAAAATATATGTCCATTGTTTTTTTAAGTGATTGCTATTTAGCTCATCCGATCTAGAGGTGGTATTTGTCACATATCCAAACTCAATTAATCTATGGTTATCAAAATTCGATATAAATTTTGATATCTTATTTTGTTGAACCAAGAACTTTTGATTTTCTATTGCTTTTCCTATCTTTTCTACAATATTGTGATGCGGAATTTTATAGCCTGCACCTTGAATGTCATTGCTCGTATGTGACACCCAACATATATACAAGTTCCCATCATTTTTTAATTTGTGAGTGAGGCCCTCACGACCAATCTTGAGGTCATTTTCCCGAATAATAATACTTGCAATTTTTGACTGGTACTTTGAATCTTGTTCTTCAAAAAACAAACATCTCCCGTATTTCGGATCTAGTTTTAACTTTCTATCTTGCTTCTCTTTTTTCTTCATTTGGATCGCAGTTTTGCCAATTTCGGTAACTTGAGAGAAATCCTCTCCCCATTTAGTTGTCATTGTTTTATATCTTTCATCCCAAATATCGTAATTCTTTTTCATTTTTTTTTCCAAACCTTTCACTTTTGTCCATATTCGTCGTAATTCGTTTCTCCTTTTATGCAATACTTTTATTAAATTAATGTCTGCACCCAACAGTTTTTCAGCCAAGAATACAATATCGCCGTCCTCTGAGCTACACGGCCCACAGAATTTTCTTTGTATATCTTTTGGAATATCAGATAAGGAAATATGTTCCGAGGCGTAGCAAATATGCATCCACAGGGAAATCCATGGAAATAGATTTTCTAATTCAAAATCACTCGCATTATAGCGAATCTCGAAATAAGGGTTTTTTTCATTTTGTACAAAAGATGAAAAGTTAATGCCCCAATATTTGAACTTTGGCGCTTCTCCTTTGCGAGAAGATTTCTCTATCTCATCTTCAATAAATCGCTTAAACTCAGAAACAGACTTCAGTTTATCAATCCAATGCGCATTAATCTCTTTTCTTAGTTGACGACAATAGTATGAAGGCTCTGTTAAATCGTATTCATGTATAAGGCCACTAAAATGAAAAGTACGAGATGGTGGAAGGATAGAAGAGATAGCAGGTTCAAGAAAGCGAACAAGATGAAGAAATTTCTTTAGATGAGTAATGTCTTTGAAGTCATAGCCCAAATTTAAATGTGCTCCTGTTCTTGCATTTGTTCTAAAATAATTAGCACTAGGGTCAATACTCAAATCATTGTCAATTATTACCCTTAAAGATGATACTGCTTCTGATAATTCCTCTAGACCTTCCTTATTGATTAAAATTCTTGAAGTAGCTTCCCAACCACAGCTGAAGTCATAATCGACGTTCCAAACATTATTGTCCTTATCAGAATAAGGGTCATCTCTTTCTACTTTTGCTACAATATTGGAACCGAGGACTCCTTTTAAATTATCCAAGATTCGCTTGGCCTCCCTACGCCACTCTTCCCATGAAATGGTATCAATATCAAATATATTTGCATTACCTTTTGTTAATTCAAGTTCTAGTCCAAAGGTTTGTTCCTCTCTAAAAGGAAGCCTAAGTTCGTCTGGCGTTTCCTCATCCAAACTATATTCAAAATTGAAAAACCTTTTTCCTTGATCGTATGTGTATTTTCTCTTAGCATCCTTTTTCAGTTTTCGAAGATTTTCAAAAGGATAATAATTTGAATGAGACTGTACTCGACCTATATCTCCAAAGTCCTCATAATATGCCCCTCCATGTCTAATCAAATTATCTGTAAATTCTACAAGCCAAAACTTGCTTTTGCTTCCACCATTTGTTCTTGTCCCTCTACCGACCATTTGGCGATGAAGCTTTTTACTTTTAGTTGGTCTTGCAATAACTACGGAGTTAAGGTCGGGGATGTCCACGCCGTGGATGGTCTTTCTAACTGTTAATAAAACACCGGAATTTTTTTTAGCTTTAAACTCTTTAAGTGCATTTTTGTTTTCACACTCATTATAGTAAACATCCTTGGACGGAATATTCAAAAATTCATAAAGCCTGTCGCAATGCTCTCGATTAATGCAAAATATCATCATCTTTTTCAAACGATTTCGATGTCTATATAAGTAATCCGCTATAAACTGGTTTCTCTCATCATCTACAACAAGTGCGTAATACCCCTTATCATGCTTACCATCCTCATCAACGTTTGGATCATTTGTTGTTGGCTCAAATTTTGTTCCCGTAAAAGGTTCTTCTTTTTTTGGTTCTGCTAAGTATTTAGGTATTAATGACTTTAATGTCTTTTTAAATATACACTTCGACTCAGTATTTGAATTTGGTGTAGCTGATAAGCCCAATATTGAGACCTGGTTCCCGACCCACTCATCGACTAACCAGTTCCTCATACCCCTTGTTTCCCCCTGATGGAATTCATCAACGATTAGTAGAGTTGGTTTTTTAAGTCGCCTTAATTTTGAACGTTTACTCCATAAAGTATGTATATTTGCAAAAATAATCTTTGTGTTTCCGCTTTCATTAAACTCACTAGACAATTCTCTATGTTTTGAAAGGTTGCAGCCATAGTGAGCAATCTCATTTTTCAGTGAAGGAATGACTTTCTGGCATTCTTTTGCCGCTTGATAGAGGAGTTCCCAGCTTTCGGCAACCCACAAGATTTGCAGATCATAATGCTTTCTGTCCAATTCTTTTATTGCTCTTGCTGAAACATAATTTTTACCTGATCCTGTAGGTAAGGCTACATGAAAGGATTTCCCTTTCCTTTTATCATATTCTTCAACAATTCTACGGATGGCTTCCTCTTGATAGGGTCGTTTTTCAAACTTACTCATGAATCTCCCAATTAAATCAACTCTAAAAAATAGTCTTTCTTTCTTTCATACCTCTTAATAACTTTATTTAATTTTTCATCCGCCTTGAAATAGTCCATTAAATTATTAATTTCCGAAATTTTCTCTAAATTACCAAATATTTTTTTGTGATCCCATTCATTTACTTTCTTCGAACCTTCCATTATTTTAAAAAATGACGCTTTCTTTTCGGCACTAGTAATTTTGGTTTTCATAAGTTCATTGAGGAGGATTTTACACCTAAAACTTCCAAATTCCTTTGAGAATACTCGATAAAACAAATCACTATCGCATCCCAATAGGTCTTCAATATCATCTTTTAAGTCCTGCCAGATGAATGTATCCGGGTCATTGCCTTTGCCGGGTCTGTAACGATTTGGAATTTTTGAAATGAAATTAGATCTCTCTTCTAACCCCTTGATAGAAACTTGCTTATTGTTTTTTAAAGACTGTTGAAAATAGATATTTGTATGTTCGAAAAACCGCTAGGGAAGATGGATTAATATCTCCAATGCTAAATATCCCTCACCAGAGAGGTAATACAAAAGCTCTTTTCCAGTAGACTTTGGGATATCATTTTCAATTTCAGCTCTTTTACAAAAGTCAGAAGATTGAATATTGTAAACATAATTGTAGCTATCTTCATTTGAGCCGTTTTTAACTAATTCTGAAAGAAAACGACTCTGGGCGTACTTACTCCCGGCCTTTTCAATTGCACCACTAGAAAAGAAACCATTTTTCTTTGTCATCAAATGGATAATTTCTTTTGCGTGAAAAGGCCTTTTTTGAAACATTCCAAAATAAACTGCTAATAAAAAGTCGTATATTGCGGGAGACAAAATATATGGCCTACCCGATTCATCCAAAGAAACGACATTGAGGCTCCTTTCAAGTGAAAAAATATGATCAATCTTTTTAATCATTTCCATCCAGTCCGGTACATAAGTTATCAATTGACCCAAATACTTGGTTATGCTACATTGAAGTTGCAGTGGATGCAACTTCAATTTCAAAGTGTGAGGTCAAATGAATAATTACTATGTAAATTTAAACAGTTACAAGCTATACATTTATTCACCTTACGATGACGAAGTATACGTTCAGAGGATAGGTGATAATAAAAAGTATTGCATGACATCGGCTTTTTTCAGTGAAAACTACAGGAAATTAGATACCTTTGAAGCCAGTAGACTAAAGAAATATTTACAAAATAATGATACGACAGAGGTCATTACGCTTAGAGACCTTTTTAAAGATATTGAAGATTGGGAATTAGCTAAGCATACCGAAGTTGAAGAGGAAATTCCACCCTCCACCGCTGATGGACTCGTTTCCAAAAAACTAACTAGAAAAAAGCCATCATTGGGGGATCTCCTTTTGCCAAAGGAAGGCAAAACATTAGATGAGCTTATTCTTCACACCAAAACAAAACGAGTATTAAAAGAAGCCATCCATTACTGCAAGAACTTCGAAGTAATCCACCATGACTGGGGACTTGATCAATTATCCAATTCCAAATGTATACTAAATTTTTATGGCCAACCAGGAACGGGAAAAACACTAGCTTCAAAAGTTATGGGTAAAGAATTGAACCTTCCCATACTACATATTGATTACTCCAAACTAATATCCAAGTATGTTGGCGAGACCGGAAAAAATATAGCAAAAGCTTTCAGGGAAGCAGAAAAACTTGGCGCAATCTTACTACTAGATGAGGCGGATGCAGTCATTTCAAAACGACTGTCAGTTACTGGTTCAAACTCGTTTTATATCAATCAAGAAATTAATACTTTTATGCAAGAGATTGATCGCTTCAATGGAATTCTGATTCTTACTTCAAACTTTTTTGAAAATTTTGATCCCGCAATGCTTCGACGAATTTCCTATCATATTGAGTTTAAACTTCCAGATCTGGAAATGCGAAAAAACTTAATTAAAATGCATGTGCCGAAGAAGATTGTCGAAGATAAAAGATTCGCCCCAAATATCGATTTGGAAAAAGTTGCAACCGTTACAGATGGATTTAGCGGAGGTGACATATTGAATCTTGTTATAAATTCGATAAAATCTGCTGCCACTAGAGCTGTTGAGAAACCTAACGATGTAATAACTGAAAATGACCTCACATTTCATGCGGATCAGATTCGTATAGCAAAAAAATCACAAGGGATGATATCAAATCAAAGAAGGATTACTCTTATTTGAGATCCTCAAATAAACCATATATTTCATCGAAACTAATTGCAGGAGAAAAGAGAATGAAAAATCTTGAAAAACTAGATGAGCAATTGCTAAAAGATCTAATTAAAAACAAAAGCCCAAATGAACAGATGAAAATTAAAATCATGTTGAGTTTTCTCGATAGATTTTCTCAAAAAGAAATGGCCGACATTTTCAACAAGGATCTACCCGATGTAAAAAAGATTAAAGAAGTTAATAATCTCTTTCGAGCAAAGACGACTTGTTTTTCATGGGCACCACAAACTCATACGATTGGATTAATTAAAACCAAGTCCGATTGCTTCGAATTCAAGACAGTTGAGACATGGAATGAATGCCATAGTCTCGGAAGCCCCAACAATTTCAATAATTGCTGCAAAAACCCAGATACTTGGACAAGGTATCATAAATGCGAAGCTATGCTTATCTTGATAAAAAAGTCTGGAGTAAATCATGCACTTGTAACCATTAATTATCAGGAAGATCGAATTGAAATAGAAGATGTCCTCGGGTATGAAAATAAAGTCGTAAAAGAATCAGCTGAAATCCAGTCTGAAATGGCCAAAATTATTTTAAAAAGAGTTCCCAACTTTATTGAGGTTTATTGTGAACATGGGTCGTTTAAAAAACTCCCGAACAGAGAAGTCATGCTAGAACAGAATAACTCAAGAATCGATCTTGATATACAGGAAGTGATGAGGCGAGGTAGAAACCGAAGAAGAATTCACGTTCACAGAGTGTAATTTGTAATTCACTGAAAGATGGCTGAATCCAGCAGATAAATGTTCCGCCCCCAAATGATATCAAGTTACTGATATCAGGATTAATAATAAAATTTCAACTTACTGGTCAACTTCTCTGAAATCGAGGGTTAATCGATGTCTCCTCCAAAATGTTCTAGAGCTATCTTCTCATATTCAGCTAATTCCTTTTTAGGATTTTTCATATTGAAAACGACGTTGGAATGAAACTCGTCTTTAGAAACGGTCTCATTTGGATTTTTCAAAAGGAATCCTTGATACCTCAGCTCATTCAAATGTTCAGGCTCAAAACATTTTTGCCGTAGTTCCTCCTGCTTTTTAAGTGGCAGCGACCCATTGTCCATATTTTTAACAATTTCAGATCGCTTGATGAGTTTTGTTTTTACTCGTTGGCCGAGAATCTTTGCAATTGACCTAAGAGGGCCATTGACAACATTTTCTTCTCGTTCAATCTTTTGCAACCTCTCAAGGTCTTCGGGGTTGTTGAGGTCTAGATCATAAGAAATTCTAACAATTTTCTTTTCCATAATAATGCTCCTGTTTGTTTATTGACGAAAATGCCTAAATGCCATTGGCACGTAGGCATTTTTTATAAGATTGATAACTTGCTGTCGGTCTATCCCGTAGTCGAGGTCTTTATTGCTTTGACTTTCATGGAGATAATAATCTTTGAGATCTTTTACCGTTACGAGGGCATCAATCCCAGAAAGAGGATTGCAGGGCCCCGACCAAGAAAATGAAATAAGTCCTACTTTTTTTTCATCCAAATCGACTGAAAGATGGGGTTTGTTTATATATTGTGAATATTGGTTCATCTCAATCATGTAGGAGTTGATTAGGCACATGTCGAGGTAAGTTGACCATAAGGAGGCCTGTGAAATGCTATCTTGCGCCTCAATTTCTCTCATAAAGGACTTGGATAGGATGAATATCTTGATCATCCCCTTAGGCGTATTGAATGAATGAAATGCCGTTGGGTTGCGATGTAACCACTTCTTTAGGGCATCTCTTTCCTTACGGTTCTCAATCATTGTAAGCGTAAAGACTCCGTGGCCAAAGTCGGCAATCTGCTTTAAAAATTGGCCGTATTTTCGGCTTAATAAGCTTTTTATCTTAAATGGATTCATTTAAGAGTCCTAAAGCTTACATTTTGGTACTGGGTGAATTTTTTAATGTATCTTTGATTGTAATTTGGACTCGAATAGACGAACGCACGGTCAAATTGAGCACATTCAATCTTTTTTGCCAATCTTCCAACAGAATAATCGCCCCATTCCACTCCAATCGTCTCTTCTTTACTATTTGATGCAATACCTTGTTCATCATATTCCAGTCTTTCAACAATTATTTTGGCATCAAAAAAGGCAGGGCCACCTTTTCTATTTTCATTTGAG
>Ga0210057_1010934_pt1 | contig 10157 bp, 11 predicted proteins | sample CryGeyCG2114_010_2_FD_183968 | JGI IMG/M metagenome (GOLD analysis project Ga0210057, IMG submission 183968) | Groundwater microbial communities from aquifer - Crystal Geyser CG10_big_fil_rev_8/21/14_0.10 (SPAdes) (version 2) | ecosystem: Environmental > Aquatic > Deep subsurface > Groundwater ...
TCAACCATATGGATTAATTTCACCATATAAATGTAGCCGACGGTAATTTTTTCCGGGAAAGGAAGACCGATTCTGCCGTCAAGTAGAGTAACCTTGCCATCTTCCGAAAGTTGAGCCCTCTTTAATTCTTCTTTTATGTCTTTCTCGGTCGCTCCAGCTAAAGCTGGCGAAACAGCCTGATAGCCAAGATTTTTGGCCGCCCAGCCCAAATGGGTTTCTAAAATCTGGCCCAGATTCATTCGGGAAGCTACGCTCAAGGGATTCAAAACGATATCTACCGGAGTTCCATCTTCCATAAATGGCATTTCCTCGGCTGGTAAAACTTTGGAAATCACTCCTTTGTTTCCGTGACGACCAGATAATTTATCTCCGGCCTGAATCGGTCTGATTTCAGCCACTTCAACCTCAATTTTTTTTATCACTCCCGGTTCCAATTTATGACCCAGCTCTCTCGAAAAAACCTTCACTCCAACCACTCTTCCCCGCTTACCATGTTCCATTGACAAAGAAGTGTCTTTAACATCCCTGGCCTTTTCACCAAAAATTGCCCTTAATAATCTCTCTTCAGCAGTTAAGTCTACTTCTCCTTTTGGGGAAATTTTTCCAACCAAAATATCATTTGGCCCGACCTCAGCCCCTATCCTAATCACTCCTTCCTCATCCAAATCTTTTAATTTTTCTTCTGAGACATTTGGAATATCGGGGGTGGTCACCTCAGGTCCCAATTTTGTTTCTCTCACGTCGCAACTAAAACTCTCGATATGAATAGAGGTATAAGTGTCGTCTTTAACCAATCTTTCGGAAATAATAATCGCATCTTCAAAATTTCCTCCCCGCCAGGGCAGAAAAGCAACTAAAATATTTTGACCCAAAGCTAAATACCCCTGGGAAATTGCTCCTCCGTCAGCTAAAATGTCTCCCTCTCTAACTTTTTGTCCCGTTTTCACTAGCGGTTTTTGGTGAAAACAAGTATATTGATTAGTCCTATCAAAAGTCTTCAAATCATAAACTTTTGGCTTTTGGTTTTTGGCTTTTGGCTTTATCTTAATATGGTTAGCGTCCACTTCTATAACTTTGCCATCTTCTTCCGCTATTATTTCTTGGCCAGAATCTCTGGCCACTCTTTCCTCAACCCCGGTCATCACTAAAGGAACCCCTGGAGCAACGAGAGGAACTGCTTGTCGCTGCATATTTGAGCCCATAAGCGCACGGTTCGCATCATCATTTTGTAAAAAGGGGATTAAAGAAGTAGCAATTGAAATCGATTGTTCTGAAGAAACATCAATAAAATCAATCTTATCTTTATCCGATAGACCTGGCTCACCTTTAATTCTGGCTTCCACTTTTTGAGGAATAATATTCCCCCTTTCATCAATCGGTACGGCCCCAGAAGCAATATTATACCTTTCCTCTTCATAAGCATTTAGATAGTGAGTATCGGATGTCACTTTTCCTTTTTCAACTTTAAAATAGGGAGTTTCCAAAAAACCATAGGGATTGATTCTGGCAAAAGAAGCCAGGTGGCCGACTAATCCAATATTGGGCCCTTCCGGAGTTTGAATTGGGCAAATCCGGCCGTAGTGAGAAGGTTGAACATCCCGGACTTCAAATCCGGCCCTTTCTCTGGCCAGACCACCTGGTCCGGTAGCCGATAACCTTCTTTTATGTTCTAATTCAGCTAAAGGATTTTCATTATCCATAAATTGGGACATCTGAGAGGAGGTGAAGAATTCTTTAACCACGGCCATAAATGGCCGGGGATTAATAATCTGAACCGGGGTCAGGGTGTAAATATCTAAAGTTGACATCCTATCTTTAATTATTCTTTCCATTCTCATTAATCCCACCCTTAATCTGTTTTGTAAAAGCTCGGTTAGGGTTCTTACTCTTCTATTGCCCAAATGGTCAATCTGGTCCGGTTTTCCTTCTGGGTCATTATTCAGCCGGATTATTTCCCTAATCACCGCAATAACATCTTCTAATTTCAAAACCCTATCTTTTACAGTAATCTCAGCTTTCTTAGTTAACTCTGGTAATCGCTGACCCATCCGCCAGCGTCCTACCCGAGAAAGGTCATATCTTCCAAAGTTAAAGAACATGTTTTCAATCAGCTCGCGGGCTGTATCCGGCGTCGCCATATCCCCCGGCCTCAATCTTTGGTAAATCTCAACCAAGGATTCAGCCTGATTGTGAGTTGTGTCCCTCTTTAAAGTCTCTTCAATATAATCTATTTCATCTACATCTTTAGGGCGGGTGGGTTTGGGCTGAAGGGTGGTGGGTGGGTTGTAGTCTTGAAAAAGCTCTTTTATGGCCAGGTCTTTTTCAATCCCAAAAGCTCGCAAGAGGCAAGTGGCTGCCAATTTTCTTCTTCGGTCAATCTTTACTCCAATAAATCCAGAAGGTTCGGTTTCAAACTCTAACCAGGCTCCTCGATTAGGGATAATTTTGGCTCCAAAATAATTTTTACCTCCTGCTGTTTGGGCAGTAAAAAAAGCTCCCGGGGAGCGAATTAATTGAGCAATAGCCACTCTCTCTACTCCGTTAACAATAAAAGTTCCCCTCTCGGTCATCAAAGGGAAATCGGTTAAAAAAACTTCTTGCTCCTTAACCTCTTTGGTTTTTAGATTGACCAACTTTGTTTTAACTCTTAAAGCTACCTCGTAAGAATCATTATTTTGTTTGGCTTCCAGGTCGGTTTTATATTTTGGCTGGTCTAATTTGTAATCCAAAAACCAGAGCTCAAGCTCTTTCCCGGTATAGTCTCGGATTGGAGAAACTTCTTGAAAAAGCTCTTTTAAATCTCTTTCCCAAAACCTTTGCCAACTTTCCTTTTGCATCTCCAATAGGTAAGGCAAGGAAAGAAAAACTTTGGCTTTCCCAAAATTTTTAATTTTAAGAGAATCCATATCTTAACAAAACAAACTAAAATACCCTAATTTCTGTTCTGTTTACCCCGCACCTTTCTTTTAATCGTAGGGGTAAAAAACATTGCCACACCTTTTCGAAAAAGGTGCGGGGTTTAGGGCAATAGAGCTATTTAGTTTTAATATAAAGAAGAAATCAAATATTAAAAAAACGCTTTAACTAATTAAAATTCAGTAAACCCAGTTAAATTTGCGAAAGCAACTATTTAACTAGGGTAAAATTAATTTTAGTCTATTTTAAAAATTTTGTCAATCCCCGTCACTATCATTCTAACTTTTCCGGTGTTTCTTCTTCAATCGGTGGTTGGGTCGGGGTTATCCCCTCAAGAGCCGTTTTACCTCCTCTTAAATTTGCCAAAATTTTCTTCACTTCTGCATTGTCAGGATTAAGTCTGGCAATCTTCTCAAATTCCTCTATTGCCTGGCTTTTTTTGCCTTCTTTGTCATAAATTAATCCCAAAAAATATCTGGCATTAGAATAATCTTCATTTAAGCCCAGGGCTCTTTGGAATTGCTCTTTAGCCTGCTCCGTATCCCCGATAGTAAAGTAAACCTGACCAAGCTCAGTATAAATATAGGGATTGGTCGGTTCTAATTTTGCCGCCTCTTCATAAGATTTTATCGCCCACTCATCAGCCCCGCTAATCAAATTCCTCACCTGGCGATAAACAAAACCTCTCACTACCCAATTAGCAACGTTGGCCGGCGCTACATCAGTGGCTTGCTTGGCTGAATCAACCGCATCGCCGACCAAAGGATTCACTATCTGGGAAAGTTCCTCCGGAGATACATCTTTTTTTTGAAGTTCTTCGTTAATTCTGAAGAGACAAACCTGGGAAAAGTCTCGCCAATAATTATCCTGGCTTCCTCCGGTATGAGAAATGGCGCTTAAAAGATAATTCATTGAAGCCTGACTATTTCCGGCTCTTTGGGCTTCTATCCCCTGAGAATATCTGACTTCAGCTATATATCTCTGGCCAGCCAAGAAAAAAATTCCTATTCCCAGAATTAAAATAAAAATAAAAATAAAAGAAGCTCCGATATTCGCCAAAGAAGAGGGTTTAAGTTCCCAGCTTTTTATTCTGGAGTCGCCGAAGGCAATAAAGCCGGCCGTAAAAATCCAGAAAAGAAATCCCAAGGAGAGATTAGCGGGGTAGAAAAAGAGGGCGGCTGCCGCAGCCAACCAACTGGCGAAAATCCCCAAGCTAAAAATCCAAAGAGAGTCTCCTTTGACCACTTTTTTAATTAACCATTTAAATCCCAGCCACAAAAATACTCCCAAAATTCCTAAAAAGGAAATTAGCCCTAAAATCCCGGTGGTAGCCAATTTATCTAAAATTTCCGAAGCCCCCGAAGAAAACCTCACCCCCCAGAAGGCGGTTTGATTAATAGTTTCCGGCTTAAACTTGGAATAATCATAGATAAAAGTTGAGGGTCCTGAACCCAAAAATAAGGCAGGAATAGACTCTTTGAGAGTTTGAGTAGCAATATCAAAAGTAGTAGTTTGAGAAGGAGAAACTTCAAGAGGGGTAGCCGGTAAAACCGGAATAGAAATCCGGAAGACTCCAAAGAATAGAGTAATCACCAAAAGGACCATTAAAGGCGTCAGCCAGCCGGCCTGGAAGGTCCCGCGTCGAGCAATTCCAAAAATTAAAATTGCTGCTGTCCCGATTAAAAGCGAAATCCAGGCTACCCAAAAATTAACCAAGAAAATCAAGCCCAGCATTGCCAGTCCAAAAACCATCAAGAGAAATTTGATAACCCTTTTGGAAATAAAAATCAGGGAAATAATCAAAGGCAAAAGCAGGGCGGCAAATACCCCTAAACTATTTACCGTGCCAATGGTATTAAAGGAGGAAATTTTGGCGAAATCAAAAGGAAGGAAAAATTTGCCAAAGAGCTGGAAACCGCCAAACAAAACTGCCAAAAAACTGGAGAGGGCCGGAGTAAGAAGCAATCCGAAAATTTCCGTTTTTTGAAAAATATTAACGACTAAAAAGTAAAGTAAAACAAAACCTAAAATAGTTAAAAAACCAGGAGCAACATTTAAGGGCCAGCCCCAAAAACTACCATATTTATAAGAAGAAAAAAGGGTGGAAAAACCCAAAACTACTAAAAAGACAATAATCGCTAAATGCAAAAGACTAAAGTTCAAACTTATTTTTCCCTCCTTCAGAGATTTTAAAAACCAACAAAATAGGGAAATAAAAACTAAAAAAATAAGCAAAACTTGCTTATTAAAATCTAAAATATCTGGCGTCCAGGGTAAAAAGAAAATTGGCAAAAGAAAAACCAATAGATAGATACTAATTTTTGAAATTTTGGTTAAAATATTTGTCATAGGCTTATTCAGTATAAAGCGACGACTTCTTGATGATAATTTTGTAAATGTTCTCAATAAAATCACCGCCAGCATATCCGATGACGAAAGCCAAGGCGGGGGTGAATTGGCCAAAAAGAGTAAATCCCAATTCTTTTATCGCAATGGTAGCTACTATCCCGACTAATCCGGAAATCATCATCATCCCTATAAAATATTTCGGCCTAAAAGGAACATTTTTATAGGAAAACTGATGCTTGATAAATCCGACTAATCCTCTGATGAAACCGCCCCCGAAAGCGGCAATAAAAATAGAAAACATAATTTTGATTTAAAAAATATGCACGTCCCCATTTTTAATTTTAATAGCCCTCTCATTCAAATAATTTTATTCTTTTTCTATAATCTTCTCTCCTCTTCTTCAAAAATATATCAACAATTTCAATTCGTTTTTCCGCTGAAAAGAGGATAAATAAAATTCGCCACCGACCGACGCGGAAGCGATAACCTCGCTGAGTTCCTTCAATTTTGTCCAAATCAAGTAAATTAAACTTTCTTAACTTCAGATTGTCTAAGGCGGAATTGATTTTTAATTGATAATCTCTTTTAATTTTCTTTAAAGCTTTAAGTGCCCGAGGTCTAAAATAAAGTTCAAACATTTAGGGGAGTTTTAATATTTTTTTTACTTTTCCAAAAGGAATAAGCTTCTGATTTTTCGGATCAGAAATTGCTTCATTAAATCTAATTGCATCTTCTAAATCTTCTAAAGTCTGTTCAATCTCTTTCCATTTTTTCAAAGGTAAAATTACCACTGGTTCCCTACCCACTTTTATTAAATTTTTCTCAATCACTTTTACCATATACTTTCATTATATTCTTTTCGAAAAAAGTGTCAATTTCCTCATCTTGCAGAGGTTTGACCTCTGCGGCTTCCTCAATTTCACCAGTGGCTTAATTAGTAAGAAAACTATTGACACTATTCCTCAAAAATTTATAATGAAAGTGAATGATAAAAATCAATCAAATTATATGCTTTCAACTTATATTTCCCAAAAATTAGCTCAAGCTCGATATAAAATCTTAGATGACGGAACTTATTTTGGCGAAATTCCTGGCCTTCAAGGAATCTGGGCCTCAGAAAAAACTCTTGAGAAATGTCGAGAAACTCTCCGAGAAGTTCTGGAGGAATGGTTGGTTTTAAAACTCCAAGACGGAGATAAAATTCCGGACTTCCCAGTAAAAATTACCCGTAAAGTTCAATTTGTTCCGGCATCCAAGTAAATATGCCGAAAGTTATTTCTTGGACAAAATTAGTCCAGAATTTTAGAAAACTTGGCTTTGAAGGTCCTTATAGCGGTGGTAAACATCTATTATTTTTTATGGCTTTCCAAGGGCTGTTTTTTTATTCTTCGGAACAACCCTCGGCGGGCTCACATCCATTAGTCATATCGCTATCGCAATCGGAATATCCTTCTTGGCAAGTAAAAGAGCACGTACCTGATTGGCAAGTACCGGTGGCATTTTGAGCCGAACATTGAGTACCGCTTAGCCTCTTGAGATTCTGAGGGTTTTCCTTCATCAGTGCCACAATTATTTGAATCAGTGCAAGTTCTGGTTTGAGTAAGGGTTTGACCACAGGCAGTAGTTTCGGGCAGAGGTTGCCAATCTGTGCATTGCCAGCTTGGAGTGCAAGTTTCTACTAGAGGTTCTTCAGCTGGAGGTTCCTCAACTGGCGGTTCTTCTTCAATCGGCGGTTTTTCAGTCGGTGGCTGTTGATTCTCTTCACACTCCCCTTTCACCTTCACCCACTCGCCATTTTCAATCCAGGTGCAGTAGATTTCGCCAGTGGCTTTGTCAACCATTTCTAATTCATTAGTTTTAACCTTCTGAGCAAAAATTTTCTCAGCTACCAATTCTTTCACTTGGGCAATTCCATTTTCGATAAAGAACCCGAGAGAAGCTAAGGCTTGCTTTACTTTTTGAATGAAATCAGAAAATAGAGTTGACCCCATTTTCCATTGTTATTTAATTATCTATATGTAAAGGAAGAGCGTAAAGGGAAATTTCCCACCTAGTGTCCGTAATCTAGGGACGTGTACTTTTAAACCATCCAAATTTCCAAAATTTTCACCCCCCCTTTGCTAAAATTCGCCTTGGCATCCAAAGCAACAATGGAAAAATCAATCATTGGATAATTCTCCAAAAATATCTGATAATTGCTTTTTTTGAATTGTTCCGGATTAACTTTTACCTCATATGCCGTTTTTTCCGCCGCCACAAAATCAACTTCATTTTTTTGAATCGTACGCCAAAATTTTATGCTGTCTTCATCGTATCTTTCTAACAATTGCCGGAAGGCCGCGTTTTCAAGCAAAGCGCCCTTATCTTCCCGCGTCTCAAAACTCTTAAAATTGTCCGTAAAAAAATTCCTTAAGCCAAAGTCAGCAAAATAAACTTTAGGCATTTTGGTAAGTTCTTTTCTGATGTTCCTATAAAAGGGTTTGACCAGGTGTAAATGAAAAGATTTGCGCATTACATAGAGATAATTGTCAATGGTTGTTTTAGATACTCCTAAGGTCAAAGCTAATTCCGAAGCGTTAACTAAATTGCCGATTTGACCGGCTAAAATTTTAAGCAATTTATAAAAAATTTCATCCTGCCTCACATTGGCTTCATAAATATCTTTTTTAATATAAGAATAAGCGATTTCTCTTAAAATATCAGTTTTTTCTTCCAGCGGCGCTAAAACAACGCGGGGATACCCGCCGTAAATTAGATACTCCCGGAAGTAAAAACTTATTTTTTCCTTTTCCCTTAAGGCCGGCTTTTTCTTTTCGGAAACAATTTGGGCTAAATCGCTTTCGTTTTTAAAACGCAAAAATTCATCAAAAGACAACGTTCTTACATAAAAAATCTTTTTCCTGCCGGCAAGCGAATCTTTGAATTTTTTATCCAAGTAGAAAGCGGATGAGCCGGAAACCAAAATTTTTATCTTTCCTCCATACTCGTCATAGAAATATTTGAGAAAATGTGAAGGATTTTTTAAATACTGAATTTCATCTATCAAAACAAAAAGCCGTTTATTTAAATCCATCGTAAAAATTTTAAAAAGATTTTTGGGCGATTTATTTAATAAATCAAGATAATCGGGGTCCTCCAGATTCAGAAAATAAACCATTTCGTTTTTTTCTTGCAGAAGGGATTGTAGCTGCTTCAAAATAGTAGTTTTGCCGGCTTGCCGTGGCCCGATAAAAAGCAAAATTTCATCATCTTTTAAACGATTTTGCGTGCTAAGGGTAACATTTCTGATAATACTCATATTATACATTATATTTTATCGGATAATTTACGCGTGTCAATATAAAGTTATCCACAGCTAATATGCCAAGTAGGTCCGGTGGAGTTTGGAAAAAAGTACACGTCCCTTTTTTCTTCGTTAATAACAAGAAAAATAGAGTTGACCCCATTTTCGTCAATTAACAGTATTTTTATCTAGCCCCATGAGGCTATTTTTTATTCCCGAAAAATAGAGAAAAACAGAGTTGACACCATTTTTACTATTGACATTATTCTCTTAAAATTTATAATGAAGATGTATGAAATTAAAAATTGATCTACAATATGACTTCGAGTACAGGGGATTTGTTGCTGATTGTCCCTCTCTGCCAGGGTGTATGTCTCAGGGAAAGACCAAGAAAGAAGCATTGAAGAATATTCGAGAGGCTATTCGGGGGTATATTAAGGTATTAAGAAAACATCATCAAACTGCTCCTCTGAAAGTAATCCAACCTAATTACATTGAAGTAAAAGTTTAATTTTTACTTATGGGGCTTTTAAGCAACATCTCTGGTAAGGAAGCCGTAAAGGTTTTCAAGAAGATTGGATATTATCTCGATCATCAAGAAGGAAGTCATATGATTTTATATAATAATCAACCAGGCTATCCTCCACTCAGTATTCCTGACCATAAAGAACTTGCCCCCGGACTTTTGGCTGCTCAGATAAAAAGAGCTAAATTAACCATTGAAGAATTCAATCGCTTAAGAAAGAAAAGTAAAGGATAAAGTTTCTCTTGTCGATAACTCTTTTCTCTTTTCAGCTTTCAAGGGGCTGTTTTTCTCTGTTTTTTATTTCTAAAAATAGAGTTGACCCCATTTTCCACGACCAGACTGCCTTTTGGATCGTCTCTGGCTTGACATATTTTTTTTAAGTTGAAAATCTTGACAGAAGGTTTTAGGGATTTAAAATGAATATAGATATGCTAGAAGATAAAGATATTCAAAAAATGAAAGAGGTTTTCCCTACCAAGGAAGACTTGAAGCAAGCCTTTTCTGAACATATTGCTAAAGAAATGGAGATTTTTCCGATTAAGGAAGATATCGAAGATTTGAAACAAGATATTACCGGGCTCAGAGAGCAGGTTCAGGCCTTAACCATCAAATTGCTGAAAAACTGGGAATAAAACTAGAATATTAACTAGTGTTTAAACAGTCTATTAAAAGGCTTTAAAAGGCTGTTTTTTTTATTCTTCGGAACAATTCTCGGCGGGCTCACATCCATTGGTCATATCGCTATCGCAATCGGAAAAGCCCACGGCACAAGTGCAAGTTGGAGTACAAGTCTGGCAAACTCCCTCAAGACAAGTATTTTGGCACTCGCCGGCTAAATTCAAGCTGGTATCACAAGAAGTGATTCCGCAATCAACCTCTTCATCAATCTGGTCATCGCAATCATTATCTAAGCCATCGCAAATCTCTGCTGTGGGCTGGCAGATCGGCGGCTCTTGAACAATTTCGGCAACTGGCGGTTTGACAACTGGCTGCCCGAGATTATCTTTAACTCCGAAAGTATTAAAACTATAATCAGCATAATAATTTTCTTCATCTTCCAAAACATTGTTAATTTTTAAATTT